>Ga0194133_10004824_pt1 | contig 17645 bp, 23 predicted proteins | sample TA2KigOf40mmetaG_FD_155448 | JGI IMG/M metagenome (GOLD analysis project Ga0194133, IMG submission 155448) | Freshwater microbial communities from Lake Tanganyika, Tanzania - TA2015055 Kigoma Offshore 40m | ecosystem: Environmental > Aquatic > Freshwater > Lake | place: Tanzania: Lake... | reverse complement strand
GCATCATTTGTGACCTTATAGATAAGATCTTTCATACATAGTTTGTAATCTCCCCATCTAGAACCATTGAAATAGTGTCCAGTGGTTAAACTCCAATGTTGAAAATCATCAGTATTGAAAAAATGAACTACCTGTTTGATTAAAAAATTTCCGATTTCTTGATTTTCACAATGACTGACTAAACGGAAATTCACCGCCTGCCATTTTAAATTAAAATTTAAATACCAAAATAAATCATGACTAGTTGATATCTCAATAGGGCACCTGGATACTATATCGTCAATTAATTCGACAACACAATTTTTTTCTTCAGTTTTTAATTTTCTCACAAACCAACTTATTCCACGCTTTTTCCAATTTTCATGTACAACACTAAAGTCATTATAATAATCAACACAACTCTTCATGGTTAGACTGCCTACGAGATTATCTGCCATCTCACCTGTAATTATGGTTCCATATTCTTTAGGAGACGTCAATATTTTATCTGCTTGTATTACACAATCGATATAATCTTGTTTTATAAATTTGTTGTACATGTTTGGATTTTCTTTTATGCTGTCTATGTTAAGACCGATAGTAAAACGTTTTTCAGCTTTTAGTTTATCTGCCAATCCCGTTTCGATAAGCAAAGCCAATATAAAACTAGAATCTATTCCCCCACTCCACAGTACAGTAATATTTCCGTTAGTACTACATATATCTTTAATACGCAAGTATGAAAGATCTATAAAATTTTTTTCAACAGGATCTTCAATCATGGGAAACATGTTTTCATATGTAAAGGCAGGCCATCGATTACTAGTTCTATCTAACACACTAATCAACGGATTTATGCATTTGTGAAAAGGATGTTTATTTTGTAAAGCGATAGGATGATAATAAACTAGATTCATAAAAGTATATTAGTAAAAAACAATCTTTCCATCTCAGTTTTAAGTTTTTGAAAACCATCATCGTTATCTATAGTTAATACTTTTTCCACTATTTCTTGCTTGATATTTTCTAGGTGTGTTAGAATCTGTATTTTATTCTCAAAATTGATTACAGAATCTGAAGAAAATTTTCCTTCAATAACATTTTTTGCCGCTAGAAATTTGTAAAAATCAAGTATGTTAAAATTGGCATTACTGATACCTAAATTTTCTTGTGCTACAATCAATCGATAATTTAATTCATGAAGTAACGCTATTCTTTTTCTTATTTTTACAGACAGATCAAAAATCTCTTTAGGTGCCTTGGCGTCTTCATTTATCTCTACGCTGGTCCAACTATTTGTTTTGATTTGTGTAGGAAATTTAGTGATGTATAAATTTCCAAAAGTTCTTACATGAAGCCAGGGCATATCTTTTATAGCCCATAGCATCACATCTTTACTTGTATTTTCTCCTAGAGCCCAATTATCTGGGTCAAGTATTATTGTTCTCCATTGCATTTTGTCGTGCCTTATAAATTCTTTCTCTGCTTTCCTTAGTTGCTATTAACGGTAAGAATAACAGTGTCATGTCAAACTCATATTTTTTTCCGCTAACTGTTGTACCGAAATCATAGCTGCTAGCTCGTTCATGGTGATTATTATGCCAGCCTTGACCCCAAGTCATCCAGGCTAATAATGGAACATTGCGACTTGAATCTTTTGTATTGAAATTTCTATACCCATATCCGGGAGAATGACAAAATACATTTATATTACTTTCTTGATAAAGACTAATTGCAGCAGGAATCATAAATCCAAATAAAAGTATTTGCCAGTCAACCAAACCTACTATTAAATATGTGAACAAGATTATTCTTATGTAATTTTTTGCGAACCACATTTGCATAGGATCTCTTATAAGATCTATCGAATATTTAGGGTTGAAATATTGGTCCCAATGATGCAACCATAAATGCCAAGCATACAATTTACCTTTCTTGGGTGTATGTGCATCTCTTTCTGTTTCTGCGTATCGATGGTGACTGCCTCTGTGTATTGCCGCCCAACCTAGAGGGCTGCCTTGTAGGCAAAGACATCCAATCCAAAGTAGAATTGGTCTAAGACCTTTTTTAGCTTCAAATGCTCTATGAGATACATATCTATGCAAAACTGTAGCAGATCCTATTCCGCCTATAATTATCCAACCTATAACGAGACAAATAAAATTAACTAAAGTAAAATCAAAAAAATAAAGATAAAGAACAGTACCAATCCAAGCAAGAATATGCACCGGATAGAGGACATAAAATAGAAACGTATTGATTTTTTGCATTATACGTTACTTATCTGGACAACCAGCTTCTGATAAAATTATCGTCAAAACACTTTTGCACATATTTTTCTCCTATGATGTACAAATGCTTTTTGACACATACATGCTTACAGTGGTATCGTAAGGAAATAATTTACCTCCTGTAAAAGATAAAATTTTAGGCCACTTGGGCATCTCGTTGGCTGGCGTTCTAGCATAAACAAAATGATGGTATTTTTCTCTTAGACTTTTAAATAATCTCTGCCATGCTGTAAATTTTACACCTTTTGAAACAACATACCATTGAAACATTTCTTTTTCTTCTTGATGTAATAGTAATTGTAAAATTAAACTTCTAATCATTTTAATTCCTTGATTAGACTCTTTGTCGGTGATTATAAAACTTAAGATCCAAGACATCGAATCTACTGTTCTTGCACCAATCACAGCTTTTAAATCGTCTCCATCGAAAAAACCAAATGACACAAATTTGTCGTGTCCGTTAACAGTTTCGGGCAGCATATATAAATGGAATATTTTTATATTGTTAAAGCCGTCAAACATGAACAACTCCCTGGCGCTTTGATCCATCTTATTTTCTACAAAATCTTCAACTTGATGAATGTCATCATTGGTTAATTTTCTTATATATATCGACATGTCATTCCGCCATTTTCCAATGCCTGTTTCAATTGATTGTACTCTATGTAGCAATCTCTGGTTTCCCATTTGAATTCTTTTTCTATATTTGCTGTGGCTATGGCAAATAACCCTGCCATCTTTTCGACGCCCCATGTTTTTTTATACTTTATAAACTTAGGAAAACCGCCATCGGCATAGATAAGATTTTTTATGCTATTCCAGCTAACCTTACCGGGTATCCTACCTGTACATAATTTTTCTACTGCTGATATTTTCAAAAAGCTCAACATCAATTCAGGACTCCAAGTAAAAAAATTATTGATTGCTCGTACGTTAGTGGTGTTGGAGAATCTTCGCCAACACATGTCTTGATCTTCTTTTTTCACAAAACTCCATAAATTTTTAGGATGACAATCTCTTCTCAACTCTATTTCATCTACTGTAATGAATGGAAAATCAAAATCTCTACAGGTATGTATATGTAGAGCCTGATACATAGAATATATCTGAAATTCTTTGGACGTTGACATCATATTCTCAGCAACAAATTTAATTGGATCTACTTCGATGATCAACGGATCGATACCTAACTCTTGGCATTTTTCAATAGCATAATTTGCATCTAAGGGATTTAACTCGTTGTCTTCTCTCATGAATTTCATGATGAATATGCCAGGTTTTATACCTGCTTGCAGAAATGATTCTAAGCAAACATTACTGTCTAATCCTCCAGTAAGCCCGATATGTATATTCGGATAAAGATCATATATTTCCTTAGCAGCAGTAATGCATTCGGCTTTGAAATACGCCGGTGATCTAGAGATTCCTCCTACCTGGAATGATATGATATCGTACCAATTTTCTCTGTAAAGAATATTTGGATCATTATTATACCAATAATTAAGATGATTATTTTTTGAAAAAATCACAGACACCTACTCTCTATGTAAATACTAATAGCAGCATATTTACAATAAAAATCTTTACCTATGAACTTATTTGATAAGATTAACTACTCCATAAAAGATTTTGATCCAGAGCGATTAAAAGGTCAATTACATACCTTTTATGGTAACGCCCCTAATCCTAGAATATCTTACTATCTAATCAAAGATATGGATTATTTCAAAAGTTTATGCAGTGCTCCTATTTGTAAAATAAAACCAGATACACTTTTCTTCGCTGAAATAACTGGCGCAGGACACTTAAAACCTCACAGGGACCATAATGTTTCTTGCTGTATAAATTATTATTTCGAACCGAACGAATCGGTTACATTTTTCCACAAGGAGAAACCGAATATAAATGCATTTGTATATCCGGGAAAAACCACAGCCAATATATACACGCTTGAACAGGTTGATACTGTGGGGAAATTTATCGCAGAAAAAAATGAATGTTATCTACTGAATGTTAGCGAAATACATTCAGTTTTGTCACCTAATCCGGGAGCTAGACGTATGATAACTTGGCAGTGGCGGAATTCATCTTACGACGAAGTATTAAAGAATATTATTCAGTAAGGGCACAACTGCCCATCTCGGTGTTCCAAATTAATTCTCCACCCGGTGTGAGTGGATGTATCGCAACAAATTGTTTACAGCTTTCAGGAATTGGTTCAATTTGTCCACAGGTATTGAATCTTTGAGGCATCAACTTAAATTCAACATCACAGTTAGTTTTAATCAAGTTAATATATTCTTTGAATCCAATATTACTTCTACCTTCGCGACTTATAAAAATACATTGAAATCCTAAATCTTTCGCCTTTTGTATCTGAAGGGGTAAGCAATATGTTGTGTTCATAAACTGACCACCGCCTCTAAATTTAACTAAACCTGTAAATCTGTAAGGATAATCTATCCACATTCTAGTGCTGACTCGAGCTATGCCTTGACCCCACCGATCTGGTAATTCGATCGCGCCGCTGAAACAAGCAATTTTGGCATCTCTGATCACTGCCGGAAAACTAAAATATTCCTTAGGATTAAGATCGATGTAATTTTTTTTTAATGGATCTTTCGATCTAGCAATTCTCACTAGAGCATCGTAAAACAGCTCCATGTAGGTATCGTCCACAGCCAAATCTGTCACAGGAAGATTAGCAAAATGAGTTTCTAGCATTGTAAATATCCTCTACGTTAATTTCATAAAACTGTTTCAAATTAGTGTCAATTCCAATTGGCGTTCTTTTACCATGAAATAGCCTATTTAAACTAGGACCTTTTATTTTGAAATCTCTATATTCCGAATCTTTATTATAAGAAAAGATGAAATCTTTAGCTACAAACTTATAGGAATTCCAAGAATCTTTAATCCTCTTATCTGTATTATTTATGCTCCAGAGTTGATGATCGTGACTAGCAAAAAAAGCTACCATATAATCATCATAAAACTCTTTATCTAACTGATTATGTGCTCTCAAAGGAAACAGAAAGTATTCTGATTGCCATTCTAACAAGAAATTAAACCACCAAAAAAAATCAAGATTAGTTTCTATTTTAATATTTTTATTTGTTATTTGATCATGTAAAATCTCAAACCATTTAACTGCGCTGGATGCAGGAATTCCCAAACTTACCCAAAAATCTACAATAAATTTTTTGGAATATTTTTGCTTAGAATAAAATAGTTTACCTTGACGATATATCTTTCCTATGTTGTCAGTTCCAAAAATCTTATCGCCTTGTCCGCCGGTTATTAAGATAGCACGTTTGTCAAAATAATCAGAAATATCGTCTGCACTCAGAATAGAAAAATTAGGTCTTATAGTTTCATAATACATCTTAGGATATTCTGCTATACTATCCGAAGTCATTACGATTTGTATTCTTTCAGTGGCTTCTTTTATAGAAAGTATTTTTAGAAATGATGTCAAAACTGTAACCGAATCTATGCCTCCTGAATAAAAAAGATATATCGGTTTAGATAAGTTATCTTGGTGTTTGAGTATTCTTTGAGCAGTTTCTAAACATATTTCAGCAAATGTTTTTTGAAAGTTATAATTTATATCCGGCAAGAGAAATTTTTCATAGACATCAATATTAAAAGGCATTTGTATAAATTGAGATCGATCTACCAATGTTTTATTCGGTGCGATGTAATTATAGATACCAGACCATAACTTGCATGATCTAGTAGTATCTAACAAAGGAGTCGCATTTATTTGATAAACTGATTTACAATCTAGCATTGATGAATAAATCCTTCATGGCTTCCTTATATATAGAATCCATTTCTTCTTCAATCACAGTTGCATTGAGTTTTTTGATATATTTGTTATAACAAGCGAATAATCTCAGTTTTGTTCTGCCATGACTTTCAGTTAGCATTTTAAGTTCATTATAGGCCGCTATTTCTGAAATCTCATTGTAATGAGCATATTCTATGATAGAATTAGGAAACTTATTATTTTGTAAATCAGTAAGTGTCAATTGATTTTCAATGTATGATCCAGTAGATTCATCAAAACCAAAATGTGTTTTAAATAGAACGGTATTTAAAAAACCTTCGAGTCTTATAAAAAATTTTCTTCTTTGTATGCAAAGCTGTCTTTTTTTAATAAATTCTTCGGTTACAAGATTCGCTTCTAGGATCGATATCTCTGGGCCATTCAAATCGTCATAATGAACATAGTTGGAGTCGAAATTGATATCTTTCCATTTAGGCCTAGTCCAAAAATAGTACATAGGTACTACCCCAACTTTAATATTAAGAATTCCCTGTGCTATAGAATTAGCAGCCGAAATTGATTCTGTATTACACAGAACTCCAGATGTTTCAACATCTACTAATAAGAATTTGAATTGCATTAATTATTTAATGCCAAGATATAACTCAAAGAAAAAATACCTGATAAATATTGGCATGAATGCACGACTTTTAACACAACAAGATTTAGACCAATATAAACAACTATTAGATAGGAATTTTTTTGGTAAAGAAAGAGCCCTATTGGATACTCCAGAAAAATATACCAATGGTCTCATCATTAGTAATCAAACAAGTTCGTTTAGAGTATACGGTGGATTTTCGTCAGAAGGAGAATTGACTAGTGCTTGCGCCATACATCTATGGGACAAGATGAAATTTTACACTTTGCCCTATGTCCTTATCCATCCTAAATACAGCAATCTAAAATTTACCAAATCTTTTGAAATTTCTAATCTTAGATCAGCAATAGGTACAGCAGTAGCTTATGCAGAATCCAAAGAATATTGGCAATTTTTTTACGCCACTCATGTGAGAAATTACAAAACTAGAAAAGATGCATGGTTCAAAAATACAGATATGCTGGTAGGAAGATATGATTGGTACATAGAAACAATTATTCCTGCCAACACGTTGCCTAGTTGTCCGTTACACGCAGCATTAATGTATAATCAAGCAAGAGGTATAGATCTGGTAGTTAAAACAGCTAGATTGAAACAAGAATTAATCTTCGACACATACCATGAAAAAGGTCTTTTGCCGTTTAGTTACAAAGAAATCTACGATGAAAATATTTGAAGCAAACATTCATGATGTCAGTATAATTCAATTTACCACCACTGTTTTAGCTTTGGGTTCATTATTTTGGTATCTTCCAAATCAAGAACATATAATCATAATGATTGTAGGTTACTTCTTATACAGTTGTATAGGCATTACGATTTTCTACCATCGTTATTGGAGTCATAAAAGTTTTAAAACATGGCCTTTCATAGAATATCTAGGAACAATATTCGGTGCGTTAGCAGGTCGAGGGAGTGCTTTGAGTTGGGTTACTGTTCACAGATTACATCATAAACACACTGATTCAGAATTAGATCCTCATTGGAGTAATAGAGATGGTTGGAAGATCTTCTTTCCTTTTTTATTGACTTACAATTCGCAAAAACTTAGTTCTTTTATGATAAAAGATTTACTGGCTTCTAAATTAAACATGTTCATTCATAAAAATTACAGATTAATTATTGTGATTTATCTATGTATTTTAGGTCTGATAGGAATAGATATTCTTTTTTATTTCTGGATATTTCCCGCAGCTCTTACCGCCTGGTCTCTTAATTTATTCGTTTACTTTAGTCATCGTAATAACAAACCAGTAAACAATTGGTTAGTTTCTTTTTTGTTGTGGGGAGAAGGTTGGCATGTTTTACATCATGATCGACCAGGAAATTATGATCTACAAGACAAATGGTATAGAATAGATATTGCTGGCCAGGTAATTAATGTCATTAGGAACAAAAATGTTTGATGCAGAAAGAGTTTCTAACCTCTATAAAAAATTAATACATATTCCTCATCTGAATATAACAAATTACGTGAAACACCCGCCTATGAAAGAAATCCTCAAAGAATATCTACAATTTAACGATGAGGATTTTTATCCGTACATTTCAGGCATTGAAGATAATGAATTGAAACATCACATGGCAGAGAATTGGAAAGGCATGTGTATTATTGATACTTCGGTCAGTGGTAGGCATAATATCGATTATATGGTCACGGAAAATAATTTTGATAAATTAGAATTCAAATATGATGATAATGGGAACCCGTTATTTTCTCCAACAGACGTCGGAAACCTATTACCAAATACAATAAAATATCTTTACGAAATAGTCAAGTATCCTAAAAAAACTAGAATAAGTAGAATGGTAGCCAACGGAGGAAATCCGACATGGCACAGTCATCGTTTATTAGCTAATACTGGAGATCAAAGGTTTACTAGTCATGAGATGATTACACCGGTTTTACATATTCCATTAATCACTAATAATCGATGTTTTATGGGGGTGTCTACCAAATATCCTCCTAGAAATCCTAATCATACTAAGTACTGGCAAAGATATAACTTCGGTGAGGTATGGATTTTTAATAGCTATTATTACCATCAAGCTATAAATTTAGGACCCGCACATCGAGATCATATAATGATGTATGTTCCTGTAGACGATGAACTAATGTTTCCTATTTTAGAAATAGCAGTCAAAGAACATAAAGGTGATGTTATGCTTGAGACTGAACTTCGTTAATAAAAGCATAGTCGGAATATTTAATCGCACTTCTTGTCAACAAATTATTCATTCGCTGAGAATCCATCTTCCCTCTAACAATTACTGCACATCTATTGTGATTTTCAGTGGAGCCTTTATGAACACCATGTATGCTTTTGTAACTATTAAATGCCCAAGGAAGATATTCTTTTTTTGGAAATTTTACATACACGGGGTCGCAATATTCTGAATAATCGCTTGTGAGTGTGTTAGGTATTATCTTTTTATTTGGATTTTTTGGTAATCTAAACCATAAAGCATCGTCTTGAAAGTTATTCCAGAGATAAAATCTAAAAGCCCATTCGTCATCACCGTCTGTATGTCCTACTACTTCTACATCAGTTTTTTGTATTAATATCGTCATAGCCCCTAATTGAAACGGAAATGCTCGTGCAGCATAAATTGATAACTCTTTGAACTCATTTTTGAAAAGCTCTCGTAGTTTTAACTCTTCTACACTTATGTCGATTTTAGGTCTAAAAGGCTGTACAGGATGTTCCCAAGGATATTCATTAATTTGATTAAGATAGTTATATCGTCTTTCATAATAACAAGTATTTCTCCATAACTTGCAGTATTCTAAAAGTTTTTCTTGATCAACTTGAGGAGGATCTGGTAAATCTAACGGAGTAAAAATTAGTTTATCGATCATGTGGAATAATAAGTAATTAACTTAGGATAATATTTATGATTGAAAACTACCCTGCATGGATAAATGGAACCTATTGCAAGGTCAAAGATTTAAGTGTCAGTGTATTAGATTTAGGACTTATACACTGTGATGCTACGTACGAAGTAATAAATGCCAAAGATAACAAAATCTTTATGTTCGATGAACATTTAGAAAGATTATGGCAAAGTGCTGAATATTGGAAATTAAAAATACCTCTAACTAAAAGCGAAATAAAAGAAATAATCATTACATTATGTCAAAGATCAAACGAGAACAATTTATTAATTTGGATAGGATTGACAAGAGGTATTCCCTCTTCAGGAAATCCTAGAGATTTAAATTCATGTTCATCCAATTTGTTTTTGTATGTAAAGCCATATTTCGGTTTTAATAAAAAAAATAGTGCAACTGTGTGTATCTCTAAAATAAAAAGAATACCAGATTTTTCTATTAATCAAAAATATAAAAATTTTGCATGGAATGACTTAACAATGGCACAATGGGAAGCTATTGAAAGAAATTATGATTCTGCATTGTTATTAAGTCACGAAGGGTATATAACCGAGGGTCCGGGATTTAATGTTTTCTTTATTAAAGGCAAAACTATATACACGCCTATGAATAATTGTCTTGGAGGGATAACTCTCGTAGGATTAGAAAGAATCTGTGAAGAAAATAATTATACTTTTTTACGAGCTAACATAAACCTACAAAACATAAGTACAATGGATTACGCAGGTATAGCTTCGACTGCCGGGAATCTAATACCGATAACTGAATTAGAGGATCATAGTTTCGGTGACAACTATACATTTATAGAATTACAACATTTAATGGAAAGAAAAACCAATGAGTGGATTACAAAATTTTGACCTTCCATACAGATCCGGCAAAGCACATTTATCTGTAAAATCTAATCAAAATAAATCAGTGGTCATTACATTACCCGGACAAACACTGCCGCCGCAGATGTTTTTTGATATAAGAATATATCCTGATGGTTCTTCTATAAGTGATAAAATCGTATTGAATGGATTCGATATAGCACATTTGAATCCAATTGGTTACGGTTATAGTGAAGGAATCATAACAGACTTATATACCAGAGATACCATGGCTGATCAAGTTTGCCTTGCGGTTGACTTACTGAGATCTACTTATGAAAATATTTTTTTACATGGATTTTGCAGTACTTCGCATGTTCCTATGATAGCTGCATGTAAAAAACAGATAGAAGGTATTGTAGCACAAAGTCCCTTATCTTTTAGAGTTGGACCAAATTATTATAAAGAATACATGAATAACAGAATCAACGACCCTTTTCTACACAATAGTCTAGATAATCTCAAAGAAAATAGACTCAAAAAGAAAAGTGATGTATTGTTAGGATATTCAAATAAAGTAGATAACTGGGAATCTCTATTTGTTGATCATTTAAAAATATTTAAAAATTTTAAAGAAGACGGAAAATGGTTCGGCGTCAATGACATGGTGTGGGATCTTTGGGTTTATGTAAGTAAAAATGCAACTCAGGGTTGGGTGATTGACGAGATCGAATGTCCTATTTCTATAATGGTAGGTGAAAAAGATTACGAATGTAGCACACATGATTTCAATCGGTTCGTATATGATGTAAGATCAAAATTAGTCAGTAAGAATGTAGTACCAAACGGCACACATTTCGGCATGTGGGATAAAAATTACGATCAGTGGGCTGACACTTTTATAAAATGTTTACAGGATTTATTTGTTGCACAACAAAGTATTAAAATTAAATCTGCTGTTAATAACATTAATTTGTCTAAATCCGATCTTAGTCAAAGTATCTAAATACCATTCAATTTCTAAAGAATCTAAAATACCAATTAATTTTTGTTCTTTTTCTTTAATAATATCCCAAGATACTCCGTTATCTAACTTCCACTTGTAGTATAAGTCTTTACAAGATTGATCTTGTAACATTTTATCTGTTAGAATAAACGTACCATTTTCCTTGAGATTGTCAAAAATATCTCTCAAATATTTTTCTCTTTCTTTGATAAAATGTAAAGTCCAATGCGCCAATACAACATCATAACTGTTAGAAGGGAAATATCTAGAATGAATTACTAACTGTTTGTGATTTGATTTCTCAATCATAGCTAGACTAGATTCTACTCCAGAAATATTACTAAATCCTTTGTTGACAAGACATTGTAGAGTATGTCCCAATGCACTGCCTACATCTATAATGCTTGCATTCTTTGTATATTTGTTTTCAATAATGTCAATGCTAAGATCAATCACCTTTTGATAATCAGGTATGTGTGTTTCTGCTTCTCTTTGAAATCTAGCTGCTACTTCAGAATCAAATTCCCACGGTGCTTTATCTTTAATGAGATCGGGAACATTAGGCAATGCTACGACATTTATGTTTTCAATCAAGTTTTCGATAGCTGTATTAAATCTTTCTTCGGCTTTATAAAATCTCATTAAATATCTTGCAGGTGTTTTTACTCCATGTTCTCTATTGATAAGATCATGATAAGCATCATGTATAGATTTGTCAGATACTCGCTGAGGAAAAATTAGATTTTCTCTATTTTCAAATCCTAAATTTTTCATTAGTCGATGTAAAGCAGCAGGACTAGGTCGAGATCCTAATCCAAGATAACTAGATTCTCCGTCGCTTTTGATCATATGTTGAATGGCAACAACATCTATTACACTAGATCGATGATGTGTTAATTCTGTTGGATAACTCGTATCTATGATAATGCATTTTTTAGCCACCTCTGTGATTGATTTTAAGATACCGTGTGTATTGAGATATCCATAAATTATTCCACAAGCAAATACTATGTCAAACTTTTTATCTGTATTCTTCAAAAAAGTTTCTAAATTGTCTTTTATGATCGTAAATTTATCTTCAGACCAATGATTTGATAATAGTTCTCTACTTACATTTACGTAATCTTCTTGAAATTCTATTCCTGTGTAATGTACAGCGCCATTTGACAAGGACCAGTGCCCGGAGGCGCCGAGACAACTGCCCAGATCTAACACTGTATTACCTTCTAATATTTTTTTAGGCGCCATAGCCTCGTGTTTTCTAGTTAGAGTTTCGGCTGTCACGGGTGTATGGGGTCTTTGATGTCTATTATCTCTATCTACGAATTCACTAAACTGTTGAAAAAATAACATGGTTATTCCATAAAAATAAATATTTGATCATGAACGATCAAGAATACCAAGAAGCTGTTGCACGAATTCCGCATCTCAACTTAACGAAATATTTACCCACTGTTCCTTATAGGGATATGCTTCGTGAAGTTATGAATCATTTTGAAAAAATTAGTCCGTTTGAATATGGAATCGATCCTAACATAAGTCAACAAGCACGAGAATCAGTAAATTACCTTAAGCAGGCCTGGCAAGGATTTTGTATAATCGATATTACTAAACGCGGTGATCATATGATAGATTATTTCACTGAAGAAGTGACGCATGAAAAAGTGTTATCTATGGGTGTAGAATTTGACGAGAATGGACATGCCATTTATAAACCAACAGACGTAGGTGAAGAAATGCCTGTCACAATAAAATATATCTATGACATGATTCAAACTCCGGGTAAAACTAGATTGAGCAAACTGGCTGCGGGTAAGGAAATTGGATGGCATTGTCATGCCATCAAAGGTAAGATTAACAAAAAACATCTAGCTAGAAAAGGTGCAAATAGAGCTACTATACATATTCCATTAATTTGCAACTCTAAATCTATTCATGCTGTAACTAAAGATCCAACTAAAGGACAAGGTGTGGATGCCGATCAACTTAAATTTTTGGGTAATCGAGAATTCTTTCAACACTACGGAGTTGGCGAGGTATGGTTATTTAATAGTATACAATACCATAAGGCAGAAAACAAGGGAGATCAAGATAGGTACCATGTGCTAATATATTTCGATCACATGGATCCTAAAATAAGGCCCATAATTGAAAAGGCCATACAAAATTACACAGGATCGTATATTGATTAATAAGTAACTTATGAACTGGCTTAATAAAAATCATCTGAAACAAGCAGCAGAATATGGAGAAATTAGGGGAAAGAATATAGTTTCAAAATATTTTTGGCATTTTTGTTTGTCTATTTCTGAAGCATTTAAACTGTTACTTTTATGTTTAGGAAGCATAATACACGCAGTTTTTCCTTGGGTTTTGAATTTTAAATTGTTAGAATGGCGAATTAGAATGCTAAAACAACTCAAAAGAAAACTGCCCAACGATCCGCATCTAAAGAAAGTAGATTTTTTAGATTAAATAAGCATAAATACTTTACAGCACCGGAGAATTACAATGATTAAAGTGATCATTTCTAGTAGAAGACCAGCTACGAATATTCCCTTCTTTACGCGACCACAACTGATTAATGATGTTTTAGAAACTCAACAGAACGAAGGAAAATTTATTAGAGAAAGTCGCAATTTATCTGAAGACGGATTAACATTTACCTATGAAGGAATTTGGAAAACCGTCGCAGATTACAACGAATTTAAAAATCATTCTTACGTGGTAAATTACGGAAACGATAGAACTAATTATAATTTAGAAAATGGGATTAATGTTTCCACGACCGTATTAGACTATATGGATCAATAATATGTTTAAAGTAACAATAACATCATCTAGATCAGGTACCGATGTTCAATTTTTTACAAGATCTAATGAGCTAAACAATTATATAACTCAATTAATGATCGATAAAAAATGTCTAAAGGAAGTTAGATCGATGTCTCCAGATAAATTAACATTTACATACCAAACTTTGTGGAATTCCGAAGAATCCTACAATGATTTTCGATCTAATGAATTAGTTGTCAATTACAATGTAGATCGAGTTGCACACAATCTAAGTAATAGCATAACATCTGAAACACATAAAGAACACTTACCTTAATTGTTTGTACATTCTATAGAATTTAGGTTCTAAACCAACCTTTTGTGTAGATCGAATTCTGGGCTGATTATCTACATGAACATAACTTTCAACCGTAGTTGCTCCTAGTAATTGAGCATCTCGTTCTAGAGCTATTTGGCAAAGTCTATTAATACCGCGGCCGCGGTATTTAGGATCAGTAAAACTCAAAGATATCCACATTGACTTAGAATTTTCCATGTATTTGTAGGCTATACCCCCTGCAATTTCTCCCGACTTAGGATATACAGCAAAAACAAGTCTATGTTGATTGTCAATAGTTATGGTATTGTTCGACCAACCTTTCTTCATCAATTCAGAAAATCCGTCTAGGATCATCGGAATGCACGGCGATCCCTCTAATCTAAGTCTCCACCATATTTCAACAGTCTCGCCATGATCGTCTGTCATATCCTTAAATTTTTTTTCGAACTTGTCAATTTCCGTTTCAGCCATATTAGAGTCCTATAAATATGTGGGTAGATTATTTATAAGGCCATTATGTACGAAATTAACGTTTATGACGATTTAGTTCCAACTGATCTAAGAATCAAAGTTTGGAATTATATTCAAAATCGAGCATGGTATGCAACATGGAAGGCCACTACTCCCACTCCCCACGTTATACATACCTATGTACCAGCAGTAGATAAAGAAAGAGGATGGGCTTTGACTGTACCTCCCAAAAATCCCACACAGTGGATGCATAGAACTTGCTTTGCCAGCGACGAATATGGTTTAGAGAAAGATCATCCCGTCATATGGGATCTATGGAAATCTATAAATTCTGCGTTGGATAATAGATATTCGATAACAGGTTGTCCTGAAGAAATGAGTTTACCAGATACTAACGAATGGAAAAATTGGGTAGCACCTCCCACTAATGATCCGAATCTGGAACAAGGATGGCGAGTTTATACCAACGGGCAACCCAACGAATCGATAAAAAGAAGTCATGGCATACATAGAGATACAATAGATCTCCACGACGACAATACTTGTACATTGTTATATGTTGCTAATCTAGAATGGTATCCTAGTTGGTTTGCAGAGTGTGTATTTTACGAAGATGATCCCGAGGGCAAAACTAAAGATCATCAACAGTGGCAAAAACAATCTGCGCATACTCAAGGCAGAGATTTTAATATGGGCTGGTCCAGTAAAATTGTAAGCCCAGTTCCGGGTAGAATAATGGTTTATGATGGAAGAACATTACATACTACTCGACCATCTGCTGTTTGGGCGACTGATCTGAGAAAAGTTATTGCTTTTAGAGTTAGAAAAAATAAATGATCGCAGGCAGTTTAGGAAAAGATGATTGGATTAGTTTTGAATTTTATAGATCTAAATCTAATCCTATGCCGGATAGAGATTTTATAATCAAACTCAATCCTAAAACAAAATCTTGTATAATACCTTTTGAACAGGCAGCAGCCAATGTTGCTATAGACATTTCTAGCAATTATAAAAATATTTTTATTGCTATGAGCGGTGGCATAGACAGCGAATATGTTGCTGAGACTTTTTTAAAACTTAATTTGCCCTTTACTCCTGTAATATTTGAATTAGAAAATTTAAATTATTTAGATGTATGGCATGCGCATCGTTGGTGTTATTATAATAATATTAAACCGGAAGTAATTAAATTTCATTTAAAAGATTATACTAGCGCAGTTTTAAAAAACTTAAAAGAATACCGCACACGAACTCCGGGCGGCACGGCTGTACTTAGAATTATTAGAGATTATGTTAGATCTAAAAACGGTCATTTAGTAACTGGCGGTGGCGATTTTGAATATTATCCTGATCCAACATTCTTTCATGCTAGCCCATTTTTGTTTGGCTACGATAAAGAAATTGAAGACTCTAGTCATAATCCTATTGTTGAAGGATTTGTGTTAAACGAACCAGATATTATTAGAAGCATTATGATGCCAGAGATGCCTTTTAATTTTTATAGTTGGGCTCCAGAAATTGTTTTAAGTTATGTTGCTGTAAGAGACCTAACAAAAAACAATGAAGAAAATAAAATAGATCTCACAGGTTGTTATCCTAGACCTAAAAATATGGGAATACCTGAATACATTTTTAACAGAGATCCAGACTTATCGAATATAGTTGTTCTTAGAAATTATCTAGGTAGTAGCGAATGCAACTTTATGGGGTCTAGACAGGAATTAATAAATCAATTGACATGAAAGAAACTCTAGACATCACTATATATCTAAGTTTAAATTATGCTGATTACCATCCGGAATATAAAATTTATTTAGATAATCAGGAAATAAACACAGGCAATGCTATGGCAAGGCCTACAATTCCTTTTGAAAAAAAGTTTTCTGTAGAAGTTAATTTAGAAAAACACACTCTAGCGATTGATATCCAAAACAATAATTCGTCTATTACTCTATTCAATATAGTAATCAATAAATTTAAATGTAACACAGAAGGATTGATGATTAACAATTGTAGATTTATATCTGTAACAGGCGATCTTAAACCAATAAAAAATGTTCCTTGTACATTAAACAGTAACGGTAGATTTGAATTTGAATTTGAATCTCCGTTCGCTTACTGGGCATTGGAACAACTGTGAAAAAAATAGGCTCCGAAGAGCCTATTTTATTTTGTAAACTTAATTACTTAGATTGAATCTGTGCAATTAAATCTGTAGTGAAAAAGTCTTGGTACTTGTCATAAACAACTTCTGTAGCTGTTTTAAACTTAGCAGTTTCTTCTTCTGACATTGTAACAACAGGAACACCTTTTTCTGCGCACTGTTTAACGATGTCTGCAACCTGCTCAACACTTTCACGACGCTCTGCACGAGCAGCATCAAGAGCAGCATCTCTCATGATCTGCTGTGTTTTAGCATCTAGTGTATCCCAGAACTTAGTAGCAACAATGATGCTGGTTAAGAACAAGCTGTGAGCTGTATCGTTAACAACACCAAATGCCTCTGCTTGTTGTAGTGGGAACACACGAACAAATGTAGATTCACCAGCTTCGATAACACCAGCCTTAACAGCTTCGTTCATTTCTTCTAGTTCTACAGTGTCAATTACATCTGCACCTAGTGCTTTGAATGTGTCAACTGCAAC
>Ga0194133_10004823_pt1 | contig 17645 bp, 20 predicted proteins | sample TA2KigOf40mmetaG_FD_155448 | JGI IMG/M metagenome (GOLD analysis project Ga0194133, IMG submission 155448) | Freshwater microbial communities from Lake Tanganyika, Tanzania - TA2015055 Kigoma Offshore 40m | ecosystem: Environmental > Aquatic > Freshwater > Lake | place: Tanzania: Lake... | reverse complement strand
GCCGTCAAGGCGACCCTACGGGCAAGCTGCGCTTGGCCTTGACCGCTGCGCGCCTTGGGCAAAGCAACCTTATATCGAGGCGAAGGGCTTAACTGAAGGTCGAGATACTATGAATCCGCTGGACGAAGTTTGGACGTCTTGACAGGGCTTGCCTGGCCGTATGCGCTCAATCCGGATCCCCAACTCAAGCAACCAAACCGCCTGCGCTCCCAACCCTCCCAGTACCCGCGTCACAAACGACGGACCATTGTCGTGTCGCATTGCCTCCGGCATTCCGTACTGCCGAAACACTTCTTCGTAATGCGGCCTCAGCCAACGATGTCCCGTCTGCGGCAGTGCTTCGAGACACAGCAGATAGCGGCTCTGTGCATCACTGATCGTCAAGGGATAACATGACTCGCCATCCCCGCACCGGTACCAACCCTTGAAGTCCGTGCACCATACCTGGTTCACTTCCTGGACATGCCCCAGCGGGGCCGACGATGGATGCCCTCGCTCCCGGCGCTTTCGTGCCTTCACCAGGTTGTGCCGCTTCAGGATCTCTCCGATCGTCGACTCTGCTGGCCAGTTCGTTGCCCTGTCCCGATCCTCCAGCAATCGCTTCAACTTCTTCGGCCCCCAATGCGGCTTCGACAGGCGCAATTCCACCACTCGCTCTTCCACTTCAAGCGAAGTCCGGTGGGCTTGCTCGCTGCGCGCACGCCGCTGATCCCCCAGTCCCGGCTTGCCTTCCTCGACAAACCGCTTCATCCACTTGTAGCCCGTCTTCGGTGCGATCCCGTATCGCCGGTATAGCTCCCGAACATTCCATTCCTTCTTCAGCCAGTCCGCTATGAACTCTTCTCTTTGCTCTTTCACACTGGTCTCTTTCCAGGCCATCGGGTGCTTCCCCCTCTAGCCAAAAGTGTTACCTCTGTGCCCGGTTTATTCCGTTACCCATGTGCCCGGTTCCGACCGGGGAAAGAGAAGCGAATCATAACCAGGTTAGGATTAGGTTCAGCCATTTGGTCTCCAGATTCCTCTGGCTTTTGCTATGTGAACAACAGATCAGAATTTGAGCCATGGTTCCTTTTCACCAATCCAGTCGAATATCAAGCCTTGAAGTCAACAGGAGCGTGCGTACTTGGATACGTCAATAAGGGGAATGGTGGTGGGAAGATTGGTTGGCTGAACTGCTCTATTGATGTTTGCCGGGAGTTTTTTCAATCAGCTCAACTGTAGCTACTAAAGGTGCCTTTCGCTTTTGAGCCACGCTAGTCGCGGCGCATCACCGAAAGGATATCCGTGTCGGCGGCGCGCTGCGTGGGGGCCGCAAGAGCTGCCAACGACACTGCGAGAAAGAGCGCGACCGAAGGCAGCCAGACCTGCCAGTCCCATGGGTGCACATCAATCAGCTGACTGGCCAAAAGGTTGCCGAGAAGTGCGCCGCAGGCGAGGCCGAAGATCGCACCCAGTGCAATGCAACGAACGCCAGAGAGCAGGATCATTCCACGGATGCTGCCGGCCGAGGCGCCGAGCGCCAGTCGAACGCCGATCTCTGGCAGACGTTGTGTGACTGTCTGCGAGATCACGGCGAAGAGGCCGCAAGCGCCGAAAAACAGGGCCAGCCCGGCCAACACAGCCATCAGCCAGTTGAGCGTTCTGCCATTGCGCAGGCCGTCGCTGACATCCTCGGTGAGCTTGTGCAATTCGACTGGTGCTTCGGCATCCAGTGAGTGAATCGCGGCACGGATCGCCGCAAATGCCTCCGTCTCGCGGTTGTAGCGTGCCACCAGACTCAACTCGCGACCCGGAATCTGATCGGCCAGCAGAAACGCCTGAGGCGCAGCGGGCAGCTTGACGTCAGCCCGCAGCAGATTTCCGTACACACCGATGATGCGGAACGGCTGGGGGCCCAGCGAATCGAGGCGGATTGATTCGCCAATCGGGTTGCGACCGGGAAGCAGTTGATCGCAGAGGTTACGGTTTACGATGGCGACGCGGTCGCTCGTTGCCGAATCACGAGCCTCAAAATAGCGGCCCTGTTGTAAAGGGATGCGGAGAGTTTCAAGAGCGCCTCGGGTGGCGGTGATGGTATGCGCCACAGGACGGCGATCCCGATCGAGAGAGAGATGCGTCGATTCGACTCCAAGAGGCAGACCGTCCGCACCGATGACTCCGGGTATAGCCGATAACCAACCCGCGCTGGCAATACTGGGCGCGGCCGAAACGCGCGCCAGAATCTGCGATCGAACCGTATCGTCGCTGGCCGGCTTGAGGCGGACTGTGCCCGCCGAGGCACGCACCACCTGGGAATGGTCATAGCCAGGGCCGAGATCGGTGAGGATGCTGACACCACGAAGTCCGATCATGGCGGTCATCACGAGCGCGAGGCCGATCGAGACCTGAAGGATAACCAGTCCACGCGACAGTCGGTTGGCCGAGGCACTCAGCGTCGCCCGAGGGCCACCATCCTGGGGAACGCCCGGTGTCTGCTTGCGAGCTGCTGCCCAGGCCGGGAACAGACCAAACAGCAGAACCGAGCCAATCGCCGCAGCAAGGTTGAATGCGAGATAGCCGCGATTCAGAAACTCCTTTGGAATCGGGAAGGGAACGTGGATTCCCGACAGCAGTGCCAATGCCGAAGCGCCCCCGACAAATATCGCAAAAGCACCTGCAGGCAAGGCAACGCAGAGACTTTCAGTCAGCGACTGAACCAGGATGCGGGAGCGCGATGCTCCCAGAGCGGAGCGGATGGCCATCTCGCGGCTCCGTGCCGCACCGCGGGCAATCAGCAGATTCGCCACATTCGCGCAGGAGATCAACAGCACACCCCCGGAGATGAGATAAAGCAGCGTCACCACGATGTAGTCGTTCTTGGAGTAAAAGCCACGGTCAGCCGTGTCGACAAGGACGCGCCAGCCGCTGTAGTGATCTGGATGGCGGGCAGCGAGTTGCTGAAATTGGCTATTGAGCACGGTCTGTAGTTCTGGCAGTGCGATCGACGGGCGGCGACGGGCGACGCGATGTGCAGGTTGCGCTTCTCAAAGCGGGTGGGCCTGGGGGTCAATGGCCAGGGGCATCCAGAAGGCGGCACGCGTGTCAGGAAACCAGAAATCCCGTTCCGCTACGGCGACGATCGCGTAAGGCTTGCCGTCCAGGCGCAGTGTTTGGCCGATGATGGCCGGGTTCGCGTTGAGGCGGTTGCGCCGGTAATCGTGACTGAGCACGATTTGAGGCAACGCGCCCTCAAGATGAGCCGCCTCTGCAGGGAAAGCTCCCAGCGCCGCCTGAGCTGAAAGGAAGCTAAAGAAGCCTGGCGAAACCAATTGGCCTGCCACGCGCTCCGGCTCGCCGATACCGGTTGCCACCGCTTCGTGAGGTCGATAGGCGATGACAGAATCGAATGCCGGCATCGAACGCCAGATCCGGTACTCATCAAGCGTGTTTGCGGCCCGCTCGCGACCCTGATGGGATTGCACGGCATTGATGGTGACGTCGCGTGTTAGGTCGAGGCTCGAGAGCGGGCTGCGGAAGATGGCCTCGACAATCGAGAAGATGCTTGAGTTGGCACCGATGCCCAAGCCGAGCGTCAGTGTGGCGAGCAACCAGATTCCCGGCGTCTTGCGCCAGGCGCGCATGCCGAAGCGGAGATCGGCGAAGAAGTTCTCCAGGTGTTGGGTGCCGCGGGCGTCGCGGCAGGCTTCCTTTTGACGATCCATACCGTCGAGAGCGCGACGGGCGATGCGGGCGGCTTCCTCCGGCGTGTGGCCCAGGGAGATCTCGTGGGCTGTTCGTTGTTCGAGGTAGAAAGCGAGCTCGTCTTCAAGGTCGCGCTCGACCTGATTGCGGCGCAACAGCGACCTGAGCTTGAGGGGCAGTGTATAGAAAAAGCGCATCTCAGACCTCTTGGATTTCAATCACGCGGGCGATGGCCCCAGACAGCCGCTGCCAGTTTTGAGTTTCACGCTCGAGAGCTTCTCGCCCGTGGGGCGTGAGCGAATAAAATTTCGCACGCCGGCCGGCTTCGGTGGTTTTCCATTCGGCGGTGACCCACCCCGATTGCTCCAGCTTGTGCAGGGCAGGGTAAAGCGAGCCATCGCTGACCTGAAGGATGTCGCCAGAGACTTGCTTGAGGCGCTGAGCCACAGCCCAGGCGTGCAACGGGTCGAGCGCAAGAATCTTGAGGAGAAGAAGGTCCAGTGTTCCCTGGACGAGATCTGCGGGTTTGCTCATTTGCTTATCTCGGGAATCGAGATCAGTGTAGTTTGTCTCTACTCGGTAAGCAAGAGGAAAAATCTATAGATCTACGAAGAAAATTACTTGACATAAATAAACTCAGGTTTTATATTGAAAGTGTGATCACCATCACGCGAGGAATCAAGAAAATGAAGATCAATCGTTACAACCCCTTTGAGTTTTCGCCTTTCCAGGCGTTTCGTATGCTGGAGGAGACGTTGCCGCGCTTGGCGGATCCGAATTCCGCCCGGCCCTGGGCTCCGGCGGTCGACATTCTCGAAACCGAGAATGAGCTGGTGCTGAAGGCAGATCTGCCTGAGGTGAAGCAGGAAAACATCGACATCCGTGTCGAAGACGGTACGCTGAGCCTGAAGGGCGAGCGGAAGTTTGAGTCCGTGAAGGACGAGAAGGGGTATCACCGGATCGAGCGCAGCTATGGCAGTTTCAGCCGCAGCTTTGCTCTGCCGGATACTGTGAACCCCGAGGGTGTCACCGCCACGTTTAAGGACGGCGTGCTCACCGTCACCCTGCCGAAGAAAGAATTGGCCAAGCCGCGCCAAATCAAAGTGGAAGTTAGCAACTAAGACAGGGCGGCGTGAATCCAATAAATTAGTGGGCAGGGGCTAAATTGCCCCTGCCTGTTTTTTAATCCTTGGAGTGAATTGAAATATGAATTCGATCAAGACCGTCTTGTTGCTGGGTGGGATGTCGGGCGTGCTGTTGTTCTTTGGTCAGTACTTTGGCGGCCGGGGAGGTCTGATGATGGCCCTGGGTGGCGCGGTGCTGATGAACTTCTTCAGCTATTTCTTTTCAGAGAAGATGGCGCTGTCGATGTCGGGTGCTCAAGCTGTCACTGAAAATGATCATCCTCATATCTGGCGGCGCATCGCGCCGATGACGCAGCGGTTGACGCAGAAGATGGGCATTCCGATGCCCCGGCTTTGGGTGCTGCCAGAAGAATCGCCCAACGCCTTTGCTACGGGCCGCAATCCGTCGCATTCCTCCGTTGCGGTCAGCGCTGGCTTGCTTGAAATCATGAATGATCAGGAAGTCGAGGCTGTGATTGCGCACGAGCTGGCCCACATTCTGCATCGGGACATTTTGATCTCCTCGGTTGCGGCAACGCTGGGCGCTGCGATCACGGGTTTGGCGCGGTTCGGCTTCTTCTTTGGCGGACGCCGGGATGATGAGGACGATAGCCCTGCAGGCGGGATCTTGATGCTGATTCTCGCGCCGATTGCGGCGCTGTTGATCCAGATGGCTGTTTCCCGGACGCGCGAATATGCCGCAGACGCCGCAGCCGCCAAGTACACCGGCTCGCCGGTTGGCATGGTGAATGGATTACGCAAGCTTGATGCCTGGTCGCAGCGGATTCCGATGGAGGCTTCTCCAGCGATGTCGCACATGTACATCTTTCCGCCCATGGCTGGCGGGCTGGCGCGCCTGTTCTCGACTCACCCCGCCACGGAACAGCGCATCGCCGCCTTGTTGGGACAGCGCTAGTGAGGCGAATCCGGCTCGGTCGTAAGGCTGCGCAGCGGCTTGATGCTGGACACGTCTGGGTTTACCGCGGTGAGGTTGAGGGCGAAATCGACGCAACTTCTCTAGAGACGGCCCTGCTTGCTGACGAGCGGGGCCGTTTGCTTGGCAGCGCGCTTGTCGATGGCTCGTCTGCGATTCCGGTCCGGCTCTTTGCAAGAAAAGAACAAGCCTTTGATGAGGACTTGGTTCGAAGCCGGATACAGGCGGCAATTGCCTGGCGCAAGCAGTTGGTCAGCCCGAATTCAAATGGTTATCGCGCAGTATCGAGCGAGTCCGATCAGTTGCCGGGGTTAGTGATCGATCGCTTTGGGACTAGCATTGCCCTCCAGGTTGGGATGATAAATTACACCTCATTCCTGCCAGTGATACTAAGTACTCTTAATGAAGAATTCACTGCAAATCAGATACTGGATTGCGCCGTTTGCGAAGTGAATGGTGAGCGTCAATTGATTGCGGGCGATTCAGAGAAATCTGTCGCCAATTATTGCCTTAACGGAATCGAGTTTGAGGCGGATTTATTGCACGGGCCAAAAACCGGGGCGTTCCTGGACCAAAGAGAAAACTATCTTGCCGCAGAGGCTTGGTGGCGTCGGCTGGGGTTGTCTGGCAAAGCACTCGATTTGTATTCTTCGTCGGGTGGATTTGCGCTGCACTTGGCAAGGGCCGGAGCCGCTGTGGATGCTGTGGATTCCTCCGCACCGGCAGTGGCGAGGATTACCTCCCATGCAGAGCGGAATCAGCTGGCAGGCGTAAGAGCCATTGCATCAGACGTAAAGCAATTTCTACGCGGGTTAGGGCAGGCCAGGCGCAGGTATGAGTGTGTAATTGCCGACCCACCCGCCTTCGCCAAGCAAGTGCGCCAAAGAGAAGAGGCCACTCGCGCCTACCGCGATCTGAATGTCAGAGCGCTGAGTGCGGTGGCCCCTGGGGGTTTGTTTGTGAGCTGTTCCTGCTCCCAAGCCATCTCAGAATCTGATCTTCTTTCAGTGATCCGGGATGCCGCTGTAGAGAGTCGAAAAAGCCTCACAATTCTGGAGAAACGCGGACAATCCGTGGATCATCGAGCACTTGTCCAGATACCGGAAACGAGTTATCTGAAGTGTTTATACTTCAGCGTTTCCTGAGAAAGCCAAGCTATTCGCTTTTCTTCCCCTTGCGGAATGCGGCCCAACGCTTCTTTTGCGCGGCGGCAATTCGCAAACGGGCTTCTTCACTAAGAACACGCTTGCGGCGAGAAGGGGAGGAAGCTGCTTTTTCTGCAGCAGGTACGCTGGCAACAGACTTGCGGCTGGAAAGCAGACCGCGAACCATTGCGATCTGATCTTCAATGCGCTTGCGTTGGAGTTCCAAACCTTCTAGAGCGGCCGCGAGCAGGGCGGGATCTTGCATACTGGACGAGGGACGAGCCATCTTGTTTCCTTAATAATTGTTTTAGGTTGTAACCTTGCTTAAGTATATCAAAATAGCTTTTCTGAATCGAGCAGAATCGTAACAGGGCCATCGTTAGCCAACTCCACCTGCATATCGGCCCGGAACCTGCCCTGTTTGACGATGAGTCCGAGTGATTGCGTTTTATTAATTAGCAGCTCAAAGAGTTTGTAAGCTTGCTCTGGTAATTCAGCGCCCTCAAATGAGGGTCGATTTCCCTTTCTTGCGTCTCCGAACAAAGTAAATTGGCTCACCAGCAAGACTTCACCGCCAGCTTGTTTTACATCGAGATTCATTTTGCCTGCCGCATCCTCGAAAATGCGCAGGCCCGCCAGTTTGTTGGCGAGCCAACTAGCGTCGGCCTCCGTATCGCCCTTTCCCACTGCAGCGAGAACCAGTAACCCCGTCTGAATACTGGAGACCAATTCGCCATCAACTTTCACTGAAGCTGAGAGCACACGTTGTACTACGGCTCTCATGCCTTGCTCCAGATTTCGAGCCGATTGAGAAAGGACTCGTCCTCGAATAACTGCTCGAGTGGCAGGTGGACACGACGCTGCCAGTTCGGTGCCTCGCTGGTGGTACCAGGTAAGTTCTGCTGTTCCTGCTCGGCGGTGAACTCTTCCAGATTTACGAGACGCAACCGGGAAGGTGTTGCTGCCAGAAAGCGGCAGAGTCCCTTGAAGAACTCAAGGGAGTTGTATTCATTGGCGTCAAGGGAGAAGGCTTGTCGTAGTTGGTCCACGGCGCGGGCGCGATCTGCCTCGGCTTGCTCGAGTGCGGATGGCCCGAGTTGGCCGACGCGAGAGCGGGCTTTAAGATCGACACCACGCAGCCAGCCGTCGAAGGTCGGTAGATCATGCGTCGTGAAGGAGGCAATCGCTTGCTCGGGGTATTCCCACGGCGGCCGGAAGGCCTCACCATGCCTCTCAAACAGGATGAGTCGATAGCTGAGGATTCCACTCTCGTCGAGAGCCTTGCGAAAGTATCCCGGTACTGTGCCCAAATCTTCCCCGATCACAATGAAATCGCCGCGTGAGCTTTCGAGAGCCAGGATGCCCAGCAGTGCTTCAAAGCAATCGCGCACATACGCGCCTTCGCTCGCACGGCGATTGTCCGGGATCCAGTACAGCCGCGCGAGGCGCATCACGTGATCCAAGCGAATCGCGCCGGCATGGCGGGCAGCGCAACGGATGGACTGGATGAAGTATTCAAACCCCGAGTCGGCATGTCTCTTGGGGTGAAGCGCAGGAAAGCCCCAATCCTGGCCATTCTCGTTGAAGTCATCGGGCGGTGAGCCAACACGCACACGCGGAGCGAACCACTGCTGATAAGCCCAGTAATCGGCTCCCACACGATCCGTGGTGAGTGCCAGATCCTGGTAGAGGCCAATCGAGTAACCCAGTTGCTTGAGCGCTTGGTGGGCTTCGGCTAACTGTTGTTCGAGGCGCATTTCGACATAGGCATGGAAGGCCACCGAGCGGCTCAACTGCTCGAGCAGGCGCTGGGTTTCGGGATTGTGAGGATCCTTGAGTGGTTCAGGCCACTGGCCCCAGTGCCAGACATCCGGGTTGCGTTTGTGCAAATAGCGGTCGATTGCCAGATAGGCGCAGTAGTTTTCCAGCCAGGGCCCGCGCGCGTAGCGGTAGGCCTTCAACTCTTCGTCGCCATTGCGAAGAAATTGCCGGAACAGTATTAGCAATGCGAAGCGCTTGAGTCGCGCCACTGCTTCGTAGTCAACAAACTCAGCATTGCGGAGATGCGTCAGGTGGAGATGGAGTTCGTTGGCGGCAAGAAGTTTCGTCAGCTGAGGACAGTGGTTGAATTCAGGTAACTTCTCGATGTCGAGATACAAGTAATTTCTGGTGAAGATACTGAGTGGCAGGTAGGGGCTGTTGTTGTAGGGAGCGCGATTGTAAATCGCGTGTAGAGGGTTGAGGGCGATGAAGTCGAATTGGGCTTTGTTGCGAAGTTTTGATGCGAACTCGATCAGATCGGTGAGGTCGCCTGCTCCCCAATTGCGCTCACTACGCAGGCTGGGAAGAAAACAGTTGATGCCGTTGAGCGGCTTGTCTCCTTGCGGCTGAAGGCATGCACGCGGCGTCAAAATCCAACGCAGACGGCTGGTTTGCCCGCCCGAACTTACGGTGAGCCAGTGATAGCCAGCAACGGCGTGAGCCTTTAGATCCTCCGCGCTGTTGCTTGTTGTCGAGGAGCCGTCTTCCCATGCGACAAAGAACTCGACGGCGCCGCAGCCTGGGTTGATTTGAAGTTCGGCAAGAGGTGCATCTATGGGCTCAACGAGCGTCTTCTGGTTTGTCAGCCCGGATTGCGCTTGGTGCTCTAGGTTTCGAAGATAGGCTTCAATGGCGGCGTCATTCGAGATGTCGATGGGTTCTGCAGCGAGAGCTTCAATCAAGTCGCGCGCTGTTGATGCCGAGGCCGTGTGCGTGTGGCCCCAGATGGTTTCGTAGCTCAAGTCGAGGCCGAGCGCTGCGGCAAGCCGCTCGCGTGGTGAAGGCTGGGGTTCGTTGTCGTTCAGAATGCGGTCTCCCATACCATTCTAGGAAGCATGGGATACTTTAAGCATGGAGAATCGTCTCGATCTCGGTCCGGCACCGGACGACTTGTTTGCCCGCATTGACCAGGAGTTTTCCGGCGAACAAGGCGATGGCATCATTACGACAACTCTTGGTAGTGCCATCAATTGGGCCCGAAAGAATTCGATCTGGCCGATGACGTTTGGTCTGGCCTGCTGCGCGATCGAAATGATGGCCACCAGCGCCTCGCGATACGATACGGCGCGGTTTGGAGCTGAAGTATTTCGTGGTTCCCCGCGGCAATCCGATCTGATGATCATTGCTGGCCGGCTCTCCAACAAGATGGCTCCCGTCGCACGGCAGCTCTACCAGCAAATGCCCGAGCCGAAGTGGGTTATCTCCATGGGGGCTTGCGCCACCTCCACCGGCGTCTTCAGCAACTATGCGCTGGTTCCTGTGAATCAGGTCATCCCAGTCGACGTCTATGTGCCTGGCTGCCCGCCTCGTCCTGAACAGCTGATCTACGGCTTGATGCTGTTGCAGGAAAAGATCCAGAAGGAACAGGGTACCCTTTCGAAGGTCCTGAACCTGGCTTAAACATATTTTTTTCTAACTTTCGTTCAAATCACTCCAAAACTTACCGATACGTTGGGTACACGAAGAGACTGATCGCTCCAGTTCGGTGGAAAGCCTCATTGCAGGCCTTTCAGCCCCATGGGTTTCTATCGTTGCAGAATCGGTAGGTGAACTATGAAAGTAGGAGAAATCGCCGCGGTTTCCGCGACTGCTACAAGCGTGGAGGCGGCTGTATCGAGCCCCGAGGTGCGTCAGGAGACTTCCGACAGGCGTGCCGTACTGGCCGCAGTTAAGGAACTCGATTTGCCCGAGTTGAATCGTCCGAACCGAGGGCTGAACATCTCTTATGACCGGGAGACCCGTCAGAGTATCGTCCAAATTGTGGACCTCGAAAGTGGTGAGGTTGTACAACAGTTTCCAGGCAAAGATGCCGTAGAACGCGCCAAGTACTATCGCGAGATCTCAGGCCTTTGACGGCGGCAAACTTGGTTCAAGCTCAACCCTTTCAAGACGATAAGGATCTCAGCAGCAATGACGACTTACGTTTCGCCCCAGGGCTACCTTGAAACCGAGCAGCACTATCAACAGCAGCGTGTCGAACAGGCTTCACCGCTGGAACTCACTTGCATCTTGTATGAGGGCGCAATCCAGGCTGTGGAACAAGCGCACCTCTTTCTGAAGCGTGGGGATATTCTGGCGCGCGGCCGAGCAGTAGCAAGGGCTCAGGGGATCCTGGTCGAACTGAGCGAGAGCCTGGATCGGAAAAAGGGTGGAGATTTCGCGGCGAGGCTTGGGTTGTTGTACGACTACATGTTGGCAAAGCTGACCGAAGCACACGCTCAGCAGGTGGGAGAGCCTTTGCTCGAAGTAAAGCAGCTGCTTACCGACCTCTATTTAGCTTGGAAGCAGATTGCTCCCGCGAGCGAAGAGCCGATGACGGGTTCGACTGAAACTCGCGTTGATGTGGCCGTTTAGTCGCATCGATCCTCTACTTCAGGCTGCCCTGCCGCGCTACCGCATCCTTCTGGGCCAGTGCGTGCTTTAGCGTCTTGGCGATCCCAAATGCGCCTTGCTGCGCCATTGCTTTCGCGATGTGTTGTTCTGCGAAATCCATAATTCCATCGCTGCCTGCGCTCGATTCACTCCCCAACCAACCCCCGCCGCTAGCCTCACGGGCTGTCCTCAACAATGTGCTCGCGAATAGCGATTCGAATTCTTCGAGTGCTCCATTCAGATCATTCGCCTTCGATACCGGGTTCGGAGTTGCGGCCTGAACCGGCTTTGCCAATGCCTGGATCGGAATCCTCATGCTACAGAACCTCTACTTCTGCCTCGAGGGCTCCTGAGCTCTTCAGTGCCTGCAGAATCGCAATCACGTCTCGCGCCGTGGAGCCGATTTGCTTGAGCGCCTGGACAAGTTCATCGACCGTCGCCCCTGCTCCGAGTGAGATCGATTTCGCTTTGTCTTCTTTCACGCCGACGCCGATCTGTGGAGTAACCACTGTCTTGCCACCGCTGAGTGGCTCGGGTTGACTGGTGACAAACGAAGTTGAGATATCAATCGACAACGGGCCGTGCAGGATCGAGATCGGGCGGAGGTTGACTTCCTTACCCATCAGGATGGTGCCGGTCCGTTCGTTGATCACGACCTTGGCCACTCGCTCAACCGGAACAGCCAGCTCTTCGATCTGCGAGTAGAACTCCACTTCTTTGCCCAGAAATTCCTCCGGGGTTTGAACGGCTACGAGGCCTGGGTTCACTGCCGCAGCCACAGCTTGCTTGCCGGCGACGCGTGGGAACTTGCGGTTGATCGCCGAGGTGATCCGCGAGGCGGTGCTGAAATCCGCCTTCAATAACTGCAGCTTGAGAGAAGTGCCAGGCGCAATCGATGGTGCTTCTGCCTCCACGATCGCCCCGTTCAACACTCTGCCTACCGTGGGGTGATTTGTCGTTTGCTGGTTGCCTCGGCCGCCGGCCACGAAGCCACCGGTCACGAGCGGCCCTTGAGCCACCGCAAAGACCTTGCCGTTGGCGCCCCGCAACGGGGTTTGGATCAGAATGCCACCTTGCAGATTTTGAGCATCGCCGATTGCCGCAACGGTGATGTCGATCTTCATGCCATTCTGCGCATAGGCCGGCAACGATGCAGTGACCATGACCGCGGCGATGTTGCGGACCAGAAGCGCCGTCGGGTTTACCTGAACGCCCATTCGGTCGAGCATGCTTGCCAGGCTTTGTGAGGAGAAGAACGTTTGACGCTTATCGCCTGTTCCGTTGAGGCCGACAACCAGGCCATAGCCAAGCAGTTGGTTTTCTCTGGCGCCCTCAAGTGAGACCAGCTCACGCAAACGAATCGGTTTCGAATCGGTGGCGGCGAGCGCAAGCGCCAGAAGTGGGAGCAAAGCGACGAGTTTCATTAGAAAGGCAGAATCCCCAATAGAATTCGATAGAGAAGATTGGGACGGCGAATGGCGTCTGAGACCAACCACTTGCCATCCAGTTGAATCTGCATCATGCCGATGCGATCGCTTCGGATCTGATTGTTCGCTGAAATGTCATTCCAGCGCACAACCCCCTGGATCGAGATCTGATGCTTTTCAGCGTTCACTCCAACCTGCTTGGTGGCCTGGATTACGAGATCCCCATTCGGGAGAACTTCAACCACACGTCCGCTCAAAGTCGTTGTTAGAACATTGGAGCGATTCGTCGCCCCAGAGCCATCGAGTTTGGACTCGCCGGTAAGTGCAGCGAGGTTGCTCAGAGCTCCAAGTGCGCTGGGTTGGCCGAGGAGTCGAGTGATGTTGGAATTTGCCGAAGACTTTCGTGATGAAGCCGAGGTTCCCTGACTGGTGGCGCTCAGCCGATCCGACACTTGAATCGTGATGACATCGCCGACTCGGCGCGCCCGAAAGTCGGTTGCCAGATCACTGTAGCGGCCGCTTTCACTGAAGGTGGAACCTGGTGCCGATTGGGCCAGCAGCCTGCCGCCACACACGACACAAAACAAAAATAGGCTTCGAAGTTTCATTGTGGGTTCCTTTCTTTCGCTGTGCCGATTTCAGCTCGTCCCGGACCTACAGCAATCGCTCGGATCAGCCGTTTGGTCTCGAGTGCTGTGAGCACGACTGGCTCCCCCAATCGAGCTTTGTTGCGCGCTTGTCCTTGCGTGCGGATTACGGCCTGTCCGGATCGGCTCACCAATTCGACCGAGTCGCCAGGGAAGATGAGTGGTGCGGCGATCAGATGCTGATTGAGAACCAAAGTGCCTTTGGGCAGAGATCTGCGCAACACCATGCCAGATGGGCGTGCTGTCAGTACTTCGACACGGGGCAATTCGGGACGCACCGGATACAGAACTTCCTCAAAGTCGTTCTCGCTCAAGGCGCGGCCTGCGGCGAGTGGTCGGGCCGCGACGATTCGTCGCTCTGTCGATGTCAGCCGGAATTTGATCTTTGCCGTGGCGTGCAGTCCCTCGCCAATCAACTTTCCCCGCCAAAGATAGAATTTGCGAACTGGATCAAAGCTCAACCCACTCCGTTCAAGGCTGAGCTTGCCGGGTGCTCCCGGCGTTAGTTGTGTCGCAAGAATCGAAATCTCGCCTGGGCCAGGCTGAAAGCGAAACAGGCTGTCGAATGCCTCTCGCAGCTCTGCTTCCCATGAGATGTCCTCATTGCGGGCTGGCCGCCGGTAGATACAAAAAGGATCGACTGCATCGAGCTTCAGATCATGCGTGGCAGCCCACTGCCTCAATGTGTTCTCTGTCAGATCGCGACGCGCTCCAAAGACGGGAGACGCAGCGAGTGTAGTGTCGGGAGGCAGCGATGCGAATCCGGGTACACGCAAAGCCAGATCCCGAGCGAATACGTGGGGTTGCTCGACGATGACGCAGGCTGCATCGGAAGCCGAAGACAGCATCACCAGAGCGAAGTAGAGGTGCACCATTAGCGCGTCACGTTGTTCGCCTGCTGATACATTTCATCGGCGGCGCGCACAATTTTCGAATTCGCCTCATAGGCGCGTTGAGCCACGATCAGATTAATGAACTCGCTCACCACGCTGACGTTCGATTGCTCCACGTAGCCCTGCAAAAGTGCACCCATGCCCTCCTGTCCTCCCGGAGTCCCAATCTGCGGTTCACCGGAGGAGTCCGTCGGCATATAGAGGTTCTTGCCGATACTGTTCAGTCCGGCAGGATTGGCAAAGTTCGCAATCTGAATCTGCCCGGCGACCTGAGTCGCGGTTTGGCCCGGCAGTGTGTAGCTCACCGTTCCATCCGATCCGATCGTGACTCCCTGCGCTTCGGCTGGAATCGTAATCTGCGGCTCTAGAGCATCGCCGTCTTGCGTCACAATATTGCCGTCACGATCCAGATGAAAGCCACCGGAACGAGTGAAGGCGGTTTCTCCAGTGGGACGGCGGATCTGGAAGAAACCCTTGCCTTGAATAACGAGATCGAGCGGGTTGTTCGTCATCGAAAAGTCGCCTTGTGAAAAGAGGATCTCGTTCGAGACGGTTCGCGTACCAAGCCCCAATTGAAGCCCGCTGGGGATATTGGTTTGAGCTCCTGCCGAAGCCCCTGGTTGCACCAGCGTCTGGTACATCAGGTCCTGAAACTGGGCTCGGCGCATTTTGAAACCCGTTGTGTTGGCGTTCGCCAGGTTGTGCGCGATGTTATCGACATTCAATTGCTGTGCCGACATGCCGGAACCGGCGCTATATAGTGCTCGAATCATGGTTGCTCCCTAAACGCGGCCCACTTCTTCAGTGGAGCGCTTGCTCATTTCACCGTGCAATTGGAGGGCCTTTTGCAGCATCTCGAATTGCCTGGAGATCTTTACCAACTGAATACTGCCTGCGACAGGGTCGGCGTTGGATTTTTCCAGGGCGCCCTGATGAACTTCAACTCCGGCGGCGCGCTTCAACGCTGCCGTATCGCTCAAAGAAAAGTACGAGTTTCCCGATTTGGCGAGTTGGTCTCGATCCGCGGGCTCCACTAAATCCAGCTTGGCTCGCGCAACATTGTCCTGACGCAAGACACCTTGCTTGTCGACTGTGATCTGGCGCGTTGGGTCGAAGCGGAAGTTCGGTGGCAAGGGTTGGCCATCCGGGAGCGTCAGTTTCACTTTGAACCCTTCCCTGGTTCGAAGTTGACCATCCTCTCCCATTTGGAAACTGCCATTGCGTGTCAACAAATTGCCATCTGGCGATTCTGTGACGAAGTAGGCATTCCCCTCGAGGGCAATATCAAGAGGCCTGCTGGTCGACTCAAGCACGCCTTGGCTGAAATTGATCCACGACTTTCGCAGGTCTGGAGAAACCCCTGTGTAATCAAGGCCTTTGTTTGCTGCAATCGCTTCCTCGGAGCCATATTGAGCGTAGCGTTCAAGCTCTGTTTTGAACGCAGGCGTGCCGCTATTGGCCAAATTATTGGCAACGATGTCAAGCGTTTCAGCCCGGGATCGCAAGCCGCTGGCAATGATGCTGGTTGTTTGGTCCATATTGCTACCGCAAATGTGTTGGCAATCGGCTTGCCAAACCGTTCGGCTCATTTGGCACGATTCGTGCTTATGAATCTGCCGTGATGCAATCCATGACCTCAGTCGAGTTTGCCGTACCCGTTGTTGTTGCCGGGGTGGCGACAGAGAGTAAGACCGAGGGTAAATTTGTCGGCGCTGAGGTCGGCTCCGAAGATCTGCTCGATGGGCTCAATCCGGAGCTGGCCGCCTTAACGGGGGTATGGGCTGCGATCTTTCAACAACAGAATCTCCCGCCTGCGGATCAGCCCGCAGGCAAGACGCTAGAGCAAAACGGAGAAGTGGATGCCGAAGCCCCAGATTCCGTACGAGCCGAATGGAAGCCACAACCGGATCTCGTCGCGATCAAAGATCCCGGCAAGAGTCCGACGCAGGCCCTGGCTGGGCTTCTTGCAAGTCTTGGTCCAACATTCCAATCTGTGGTGGCACAAGCGGCGAAGACCGAAAGCGCACCGCCCCCAGCAATCACAGCTACGCCCGTCACAACCACTGCTCCGGCGACAGCTCCAACTTTGACCACTCCCTTTGCTGCCCCAGCGGCAAAGCATGTCGATGTAGAAAATCACTCTCGAACTGCGGCTCACGAATCGCCTCTTCCGGAGTTACTGCCTCAAAACAATTTGAGCTCTCTTCGTAGAACTGGGGACGAACTCAACGCCACAGAGCCAATTCTCATTCCGGATACGAAGGCGCCGACCCAACTTGAGATCATCGAAGAACCTGCCGCCAGTAAGCTCAACCAAACTGCCGATTTGCAGCCGGCGATTTCGCAGCCGCTGGTTGCGCTGCCCCTAAATCGCGAACCTGTTTCTGCAGCTCCCACCCGGCAAGCTTCTCTGCGCAAGGGCGCGACTACGAATCCATTGGTCTCCACAGATCTCGATTCTGAACTAGACGCACAAGCCGTTGATCCGAAGTTAGCCACAGAAATCTCATTGCGCAAAAAGCTTGTAGACCCGGTGCGGTTTGACCTCGGCCAGCCATCGGCTGCTTCAGACAATACCAACTCGATTGCGAGCATTGTGGCCGAGCCCAGTGTGGTGGCAGAGGTTGGGATGCCTCAGTCAGAAGCCTCCTTCTCCCCAGAGCCAAGCCAGGCAACCCCGAAGGAATCTTGGTCGACGGACAGCAGCTCCCTGATCCCGGAGGACCTTGGCGCATCGAATCCGCTTTCCCGGGAAACAGGTGTGGAGCTCAGGCCCGAGCTTCCGGTTGAAGCGCCCCAGGCTCCAACCGTCGCTACGTCTCCAACACCTGCACCAGAAGTAAATTCATCGGCCATGTCGCTTCGGCAGCCAACCACGGCCAAGGCTGCTCCCGCACCTGCAAAACCAACTGCTTTTGAAGAAGCGGTGCCAGTGCCTTCGCCCCCGCCGAGATCTCTTCCGGCATCACAACGCGAAGCACGTACTATCTCGATCCGAATCCCACTGACAGATTCCAGCCGTAGCGCTGGCGGCCAGCCGCGGCACCTCGACCTGATTTTTTCTCAAAAGAACAACGATTTGAGTTTGCAGTTCTTCTCTCCGAATACAGAGATTCAACGCAACATTGAGGAGTCCATGCCTTCGTTGATGGACAAGCTTCGCGCGCAGAACTGGACAGCCACTTCGGCCGACCCATCCATTGCCACTCAAGCCGCCGAACCTATGCTCGAAGCGCGCCGAAGAGTGGACTCTTTGGGCTTGTCCCCTTCCGTGAGACACGAGTCTAGACACTGTCGGCTGCCAGGCGGAAAAAGCACTGGACAGCCAGCCTTTGTTTTAGCAGAATCGCTGTAGTGGGAGAGACGGAAGCGAGCTCTGCT
>Ga0194133_10004821_pt1 | contig 17648 bp, 20 predicted proteins | sample TA2KigOf40mmetaG_FD_155448 | JGI IMG/M metagenome (GOLD analysis project Ga0194133, IMG submission 155448) | Freshwater microbial communities from Lake Tanganyika, Tanzania - TA2015055 Kigoma Offshore 40m | ecosystem: Environmental > Aquatic > Freshwater > Lake | place: Tanzania: Lake... | reverse complement strand
GGGTTGCTGGGCGGACCACCAGGCAGCGGGTTGCTGGGCGGACCACCAGGCAGCGGGTTGCTGGGCGGACCACCAGACAGCGGTGGGATGCGGGTACAACTACCGTTCACAGGTTGCTGACCGGCGAAATCGGTACCTGCCGGGCACACAGTCGGCGGTCTGTTGCAACTACCGTTCACAGGTTGCTGACCGGTGAAATCGGTACCTGCCGGGCACACAGTCGGCGGCGTCGGACACGGTGCGCTGGTATCACCGGCCATCTCCTGCCCTACCACGATGGAAACGTTCTGGTTGTTGCGACAGACCATCCTCAGGACCAAGCCTTGTCGTCCGGTGCCGTCTAACTGGATATCAAGGTCCACGCCGCGAGTACCCGACATGTTCCCGTTCCCGTTAGGAACGATGCACACACGCGTCGGCGTCGGTACACAAGTCCGACCACTGGCGATCTGCTCCATGGTGAGCGTGACCACTTTGATGCCCGACTTTGCGAGCTCCTTCTCCACGAGATCGGTAAGATTGTTCGCGCCGCCTTCGCCTCTGTTCCAGGCGAGCTCCGAAGACTGCTCACCCGACGCTGTCCGCGGAACGCCCTTGTCCGTGCACGGGATGGTGCCAAGGTACGAGTTCTCACCACAGCGCTTGTCGGTATTGCCGGTCACGTCGACTTTCACCGGGATACCGGCCTTCGCAGAATCGATGATCGTGCGGGCGGCCTCACGCATCTTTTCCTCGGAGTCGGCTATGCGCTGGTTATTCGCAGCACTGTTGTTACCACAATTTATCTTGTACTCCGTGCAGACCTCGAGGCCGGTGTTACCCGTCGAGTTCGGGCGGTGCGCCTCGTTGACCACGGCGCTCTTGAAGGAAATCGTAGTACCCGGACCCGGTACAGCCGAGGTGTTCGGCAGAACTTGGTTCGCAGGAGCCGGCGCAGGAGCCGGCGCAGGAGCCGTCACCGGAGCAGGAGCAGGAGACGGCTTCGGGGCAGGAGCCGGAGCGGGCTTCGGAGCAGGCGGCGGCGGAGCAGGGGCAGGCGGCGGCGGGCTCGGGATGCGATCAGCGACACGCACCACCGGCGGCGGAGCAGGAGCCGGAGCGGGCCTCGGAGCAGGCGGCGGGCTCGGGATGCGATCAGCGACACGCACCACCGGCGGCGGAGCAGGAGCCGGAGCCGGTGGCGGAGCGGGCCTCGGAGCAGGCGCAGGAGCCGGAGCGGGCCTCGGAGCAGGCGGCGGCGGAGCAGGGGCAGGCGGCGGCGGGCTCGGGATGCGATCAGGAACACGCACCACCGGCGGCGGAGCAGGCCTCGGTGGAGCCTTCCTGTCGATCATCGCGGCCGAAGCCACACCCGGGAGAAGCAGTGTTGCAGTCAGACCGGCGAGAACGCCGAGACGAACCAGTGAGCGGGCTTGCCGGTAGTTTGTCATGAACCACACCGTGCACGCCTGAAAACCCCGCGCAAGACAGCGAGCACCCGAATTCCGGTTCGACAGAAAACCAACGGAAAGGGCGGAACGAGCCCACCGGGCACACACGCGAACCGGCGACCTGTGCTACCCGTGACGTCAAGACCATCTAAGAGCCTCCCCGGAGCGACGGGAGCCTGTCGGACCTCGCAACAGGCACTACTCGAGCGCAACCCGAGTAGCAGCAGTGACGGTCGAGAGCAAACGGCGCGAGAGAACGACGACGGTGAGAGGCTCGGACAGAGACCCGGTCTACCGGGTCATTTCGCCGACGTGCCAGTGAGCATCGAGAGCACCGCGCGAACCGCGAGAAGGTTGCGCTCGACGTGCGGCGCGCTCACCTTCGCCGGAATCTCGACCACGAACGCCGTCGCACCGGGAACGGTCTGCACATGAAACGTCGTTGCCGTACCCGCACACACACCGCGGCACGGGGCGGAAACCAGCGGATAGCCGGTCACCGACGCGAACTTGCGCATGATGCGGATGTCACCGAGCGGATGCGGATCGACCATCGGACCGACCTGATGGAACCACACCGAGAGCACCGTGCGGTACTCGCGAATAAAACCCGCGATCGCCTGGGTCTCGGGCTCCGAACCGGCCGAGGGGCCGGAGAAGTTCCTGCCGCGCGGCGTGCGCTGCCAGTCCGACGTCGGGAAGTTCCGGTTGAGATCCACGCCACGGGAATTCGCACGCGTCGAACCCTTCGCACCGTCCGGGCTCGCCGTACGGATGATCCAGACGTCGGCCGTCGAGCCGTTCTGCAGAAGATCACGACGCACCCAACTGGTTTGCCCGCTGGATCAACCAACGGACCTCACCGGGCGTCGAAACACGCACCGTCCACCCCGCCGTCGGGAACCCGATCGTACTGGAAATCGCCAGCAAACTCTGGCAACCACTCGACCCGAACTCTTCGTACCGGGACGCCGCGAACGCCATAAAAGCAGCCCGACAACTCATCTGAGTAGAAGGCCCGATACGCAGAACGCCTCCACCCGGGGGCGTTCTCGTCGTTACCGGGACAAGCGACACCAGAGAATACCCTTGGTACGACTTGCTTTCCGGTCAGTCGATCGGGGCGATCAGGTCCATGTCTTCCAAACAATGTTTGGGCGGAGGCGGGTCCTGGTCAGGCGCCATCGTCAGTCGCAACTCGATGCCGCAACTCGAGCACCGATAGCGCACGTTGATTCTCCGCATCTCACCCGGGGGCGGAGGGGGCGGCAGCGACGACGTCATTCCCCGCAGCATACCGAGGCCGACTTTCCAGATGAGACAGAGCAGCACCAACCCGAACCCAAACCAGACGATTGAACCAAGCATCGGCGCCCGAAAACCCGTCTAGCCCAGACGCTCGATGATCGTCGCGTTGGCCAGACCGCCGCCCTCGCACATCGTCTGCAGACCGTAACGACCACCCGTTCGCTCAAGTTCGTTGAGCAGAGTAGCCATCAAACGCGTGCCCGAAGCACCCAACGGATGCCCGAGCGCGATCGCCCCTCCGTTGACGTTAACTTTGTCCATATCGGGGTGCATTTCTTTCTCCCATGCCAGGACGACCGAGGCAAACGCCTCGTTGATCTCGACGAGATCGATGTCGCCGAGTTTCAGGCCCGCCCGCTCGAGAACTTTCTTTGTCGCCGGAATAGGCGCGGTGAGCATGAACCGCGGATTCTCGGCGGCGAGCGCGAAGTTGACGAACCGCGCACGCGGTCTGAGACCGAGTTGCTTGGCCCTCTCTTCAGACATGATCAACACGGCGGTTGCACCATCGGTGATTTGCGACGAGTTGCCCGCGGTGACCTTGCCGCCCTCCTCGAGCGGACGATAGGCCGGTTTCAAAGCCGCAAGCTTTTCTAGCGTCGACTCGCGAATGCCCTCGTCTACGGTCATCACCTTGCCTTCGGCGTCGAGTGTCGGGATGATCTCGTTTTGAAATCGTCCTTCTTTTGTCGCGCGCGCAGCGAAGGTTTGGGACCGCAGACCGTAGAGATCCATGTCTTCGCGGGAAATCTTCCATTTTTCGGCGATCAACTCGGCTGAAATGCCCTGGTTGACGAGACCTCCTTCGGCGGCATAACGAGCCTGCACGGTTTTGCCGAAAGGGAAACCGAACCTGCCCTCGGCGATCGACGAACCCATCGGCACACGGGTCATTACTTCTACACCTGCGGCCACCACGACGTCATACGCGCCCGAGATGACACCTTGGGCCGCAAAGTGGGCGGCTTGCTGACTAGAACCGCATTGTCGGTCGACCGTCGTGGCGGGAACGCTCTCCGGCCAACCCGCGGCCAAGACGGCATTTCGAGCTACGTTCAGGCTCTGTTCGCCGACCTGCATCACGCAACCCATGACCACGTCGTCGATCACCGCCGGATCGATGCCCGTGCGTTCGACGAGTGCCTTCAGACTGTGCGCCGAGAGATCCACGGGATGCCAATCCTTCAAACGACCATTGCGCTTACCGCAAGGTGTGCGAACCGCGTCGACGATCACCGCTGTTTTCATGGACGCCCCCGGTTTTGCCGATTGGCGCTCTCCGCCTCATCAAGTTGACCCATCAACCGGCGGCGGATCAACGCGTGACCAGCCCTACCGTAGGCACCAGTCGCGCACGCAGAGTCGGCAAGGGTTTTCGTCATACTTATCTACTATACGGACCAAACCCCAAAAAAACAAGTACGAGGGGGGGATGCGGCTCGCTACTTCGTGCCGCCGGCTTGAGCCGACAAGCCCGATAGATACTTCTGCTGCATGAGGCTCGCAGGGTGCCCCGCCCCGAGCAACCCGGTCAACCCGACACAGGACGCCTCACACAACGGTAAAGCCCTATCCATATCACCGAGATGAGCCAAGGTTTGCGACCTTTCCCCAAGAACGACCCAACGGTAGGAATGATTGCCGAGAACCCTCTCCGACTTTGCATACAGATCCGCAAACCAAGCGTCAGCGGCATGCACATCGCCGCGGTCACGCATACAGCGACCCACCTCTATCTCCGTCGCGATGCAATCCTCGTGCTCTGGTCCCAACAAACTACCCTGCTCCTGGAGCAGTCGCCGATTGGCGCTCTCCGCCTCATCAAATTGACCCATCAACCTGCGGCAGATCAAAACGTGATGCTGGGAGTTGTATGCATCGCGCAACACTCCGAGTTTCAGACGCTCAAGACGAACCGAGTCGAGAAGTTGAATTGCCTCATCGAACCTTCCGAGTTTCTTCAAGCAAACTCCGCGCATGTGACGAAAGAACAAGGAACTCTCCCCACCCGGATTGGCCGAGACGTCCTTATCTCCCAGGATCTCAGCGTACATCTTCTCGGCCCTATCGTAGTCACCAGTCACGTACGCGGATTCGGCGAGATTGGCAAGGGTTTCCGTCATGCCGGTCTACTATGCGGGCCAAACTAAGAAATACAAGCAGCCAGAGGCATAAATGCAAACATATAGGATCAGTTACGCGGGCTACATCCCGCAGACCCTGCTACCGGCCGGAAGCCCGCCATACCTGCTGGGCCGCAAGCACCTTCTCCACCACCTGAGGCCACCCCGACGCCCTGGGGGCGTCAATATGCCGATTGTAAGGCTGGTCGTAGACCAGAACATTCTCCCCTACGGAAAGCAATTTCTCTATCTGATGGGGTGCGTCATCTATGTGCATATCCGCAGTCATATCCGCCTTGGCCTCGAGAAAACACAGGTCCCTGTAAGGTACCCGCACCCTGCCGTCCGGTCTCCTGCGCTGGAGCCAGGCGATGGTGTCCACCACCGCCCTGTCCTGGTCGCCGTGGGTGATGATCCTGTGGGTAACCACCCGTATGTGCACCTCGTTATCGCTGAGAGCCCACAAACCGTCACTCATCCCGTCTATCTCCTGCATGGTCCTGAACAGGGAATGCTCGACGGCGTAGTCGTGGACCGCCCGATAATTTTCCGTATCATCAAACCAGCCGGCCTTGGCGAGATCGAAAAGTTCCGGGGGAGCAAGATCAAAAGCCCGCACATTGCCGCGGGCGGCCATGAACGGCCGCAGAGACTCGGTATAGTTGGCACACACCCCGTCCAGATCCACGGCCAGAACGAAACGCCTAGCGCCCGGGGTTTTACTGCTCGACATGAAACATATAGTTGCCCGCCCGGCGCGAGGGGCATACATCCGCGAAACCTGCACACTATGCCTATAGAAATCGGGTATACACAGTATAAGTACGCATGAACGCCACACCCGTATACGATCCCACCGACAACCCTGCGCAATGGTGGAGGCGGGTATGCTGGGTGGACGAACGACTGGCGACGAGCGGAGACCTACCGGAGGACAGGACAGAGGCGCTCGAACACCTCCGCTACTGGGAAACCGAGGGCATAACAGACGTAATAGACCTGCGGGTGGAAGCGGACGACTCCGAGATCATCGTCGAGAACTCCGGCATCAGACCGCACTGGTTCGGGGCGGACGACGACGGCATGATGCGAGACGACGCGTGGTTCGACGCGGTGACACAAAGAGCGCAGGACATACTGGCCGAACCCGGTCGAAAACTCCTCGTGCACTGCCACATGGGCATAAACCGCGGGCCTTCGGCCCTCTACGCGATCATGCTGACCCGTGGATGGAACGCCACCGAGGCCCTGGACGCAATCGTGGCAGCCCGCCCCATCGCCGGCATCATCTACGCGGTTGACGCAACCAGGTGGTGGGCCAAAAAACAGGGAAACGGACCGGTGGAAACACGACGCCTGCTAGACGAGATAACGGGATGGTTCGACGCAAACCACATAGACGTCGCAAAAGTAATACGACGCATGCGACAATAACCGCCGCGTCGTCGTTGCCCGCACTTATACCGGCACGCCGGACACACCGCCGTAGACCCGGCGACGTGACGCGGGCACCCGTTTAACCGCCTTGTTAAGGCGGGAAAACAGCGGACCGTAAACCACCCATGGATAAACTAAAAATCACGGGTGCGCAAGCCCTCATAAAAAGCCTGGAAAACGAAGGAGTAGAGGTCGTGTTCGGCCTGCCTGGCGGTTGCATCCTCCCCGCGTACGACCCACTGCTCGAGTCGAAGATCCGCCACATCCTCGTGCGCCACGAACAGGGCGCCGGCCACATGGCCGAGGGTTACGCGCACGTCACCGGCAAACCCGGCGTGGCGATGGTCACCAGCGGCCCGGCGGCCACCAACCTGGTCACCCCCTTGTGCGACGCCTACATGGACTCCATCCCGATGGTCGGCATCACCGGTCAGGTGCCCACGGCCGCAATCGGCACCGACGCGTTCCAAGAGTGCGACACCGTCGGCATCACCCGCAGCATCACCAAGCACAACGAACTGGTGACGAGCGCCCAAGACATCCCGATGACGGTGCGGCAGGCATTCCACATCGCATCCACCGGTCGGCCCGGCCCCACACTCATCGACCTGCCAAAAGACGTGCTACAGAACCCCATGGAATGGTACTGGCCGAGCGACGACGAAGTGCTCGACAGCCTGCCCGGCTACCGCCCGAACGTCAAGGGCCACCCACGGATGATCAAAGAAGCGGCGAAATTGATCCTCGCCGCCAAACAACCGGTGCTCTACGTGGGCGGCGGTGTATTGAAGGCACGGGCGGCCGGCGCGTTGCGCGAACTCGCCGAGCTGACGCAAATCCCGGTGGTCACCACCTTGATGGCCCGCGGCGCATTCCCCGACTCGCACCCCCTGTGCCTAGGCATGCCCGGCATGCACGGCACGGCAACCGCGGTAACCGCAATGCAAAAAAGCGACCTGCTCATCGCCCTAGGATCACGCTTCGACGACCGGGTCACCGGCAAGGTTGCGGCGTTCGCCCCCGACGCCAAAATCATCCACGTCGACATCGACCCAGCCGAACAGGGCAAAGTGCGCAGACCGGACGTACCGATCGTCGGTGACTGCCGCCTGGTGATCGAAGAAATCATCAAAGCATTGCGCGACATGTTACAGTCGGGCGAGAAGCAATCTGACGTCGGCCCATGGCGCAGCCGGGTAAGCGGATGGCGCGAACAGTTCCCGCTCGCATACGACCAGAGCCAGCCGGGCGCGGCATTGAAACCCCAGTTCTGTCTAGAGAAACTGCGCGATAGCGCACCTCAGGGCACCATCGTGGTGTCAGGCGTGGGCCAGCACCAAATGTGGGCAAGCCAGTACTGGCGATTCGAAGAGCCGTACACCTGGGTGAACTCCGGCGGTCTCGGCACGATGGGTTTCGCCGTGCCGGCGGCCATCGGCGCAAAGGTCGGCCGCCCCGACAAAACAGTGTGGGCGATCGACGGCGACGGTTGCTTCCAGATGACCGCACAAGAACTCGTCACGGCGTCACTGGAGAAAATCCCGGTGAAGATCGGCATAATAAACAACTCGTACCTCGGCATGGTCCGCCAATGGCAGGAAATGTTCTACGGCGAGCGCTACAGCGAAGTGAACCTATCGGGCACGTTACCCGACTTCGTCAAATGGGCGGAATCGATGGGATGCGTCGGCATCCGCGTCGAAGACCCGGAGGAAACCGAAGCCGCGATCGACAAGGCGAACTCGGTCAACGACCGACCGGTCGTCGTCGACTTCCGCGTCGAAGAGAACGAGAAAGTGTTCCCGATGGTGCCCGCAGGGCAGAGCAACGACGACCTCGTCCTGCACGATTCGCAGATGCCGCGAAGGGAGTACCTCAAGTGAGCGGCAACAACCCCTACGGTCAGGACTCGCAGCACCACGTGCTGTCGGTGCTGGTAAAGAACCGCCCGGGCGTACTCGCCCGAGTATCGGCATTGTTTGCCCGGCGGGGCTACAACATATTCTCGCTCGCGGTGGCACCAACCGATCACCCCGAATACAGCCGCATAACCATCGTGGTCGACCTGGCCAGCGCACCACTAGAACAAATCGTAAAACAACTATTCAAACTCATAGACGTGGTACGCATAGGAGAACTGGACCCGAAACTCGCGGTCAAAAGGGAGCTAGTGGTAGTCACGGTCAAAGCGGAAGCCGAAGAGCGCGGCCAAATCGCGGAATTGGTACGCATCTTTGACGGAAAAATACTCTCGGTAGGCAGCGACAAACTAACCGTCAGCATGGACGACGAACCAGACAAAGTGGACGACTTCGTGAACCTACTGAGCAAGTACGGGATAGTCGAGACGCAACGCAGCGGCATGGTGGCATTACCGAGACTGTCGACCAGCCCCACGAACTAGACCGACTCGCCTCCATCCCCCGTCGGGTCAACCAGAGCAAACGCCGGGCGCGGTGGGGTAGATGCCGCCGCGCACGACGCTAGTGGACGGAGATGGTACCGTTGCGCAGGGAGAGCACCCGTGCGGGCGAGAAGGTGAGACCGGTTTCGATGCGGCCCACTTGGTAGATGCGCGGCGTTCCGGTTGCGATCTCGAGTTCGACGACGGCTTGGTCGCTGATCACAGGAGATCCTTTGCCGGGAGGAACTCGGCGCGTTTGATGACAGTGAGCCCGGGTCCGAGGACGAGCGCTTCTAGGTCCTTGAAGCGTTTACCGGTACCGGTAATGTCTTCTTCCAAGATGCGCAGAACGGCCCCGTGGGTGACGGCGATGACCGTGCCGCCATGTTCGAGTAGTTCGTTGGCTGCCGCGCGCATGCGGGCGATGACGGTGCCGGCCTTCTCGAAATCATCAGGTCGCCGCGAATCGTCTTCCAAAGCACCGGGATGAGCCGCTTCGAGTTCGTGCCGTGGACGCCCTTCCCACCGGCCAGCGCCTCGTTCGCGGAGTCGCGGATCTACGCGGTCTACGCGCATCAGGGCGATGCTGGCGGTGTCGTAGGCACGGGCCAGGTCGGACGATGCGACGAGGACAGGGTTCAGTGCCTGTAGCGGTTCGGCGGCGCGGTGAGCTTGACTCAGGCCATGTTCGCTGAGCGGATACTCGCCCGCTCCCTGCATGATCTTGGCCGCGTTACCTTCCGATTCTGCGTGGCGCACGAGGTACAGACGCGGCGCAGACATACTTGCAGTGTCGGAACCTGTACGTAGGTCTTGGGAGACACTTCTCCGGGCCGGAGATCGAAGCCAGGTACGCGACTTGACACAGCCGCGAACGTCGACAAAATGGTGCCCGGTTGGCTGATAACACAGGTGACATCCACGGAACTCGTAGCGACACTGGAACGATGCGCCGACGAGGGGGCGCTCGATCCGACAAGAACCGTATGCGAATTGGTGCCCAGAACACGCCGTCGAGGGACCGGGCCCCGGACATGGTTTGCGGAACAGTAGTAGTCATGCAGGCAGAACACCCCAACAGCATCGACGACGACCAGGCAGCATGAAAACCCCTACCGACACGTTGACAAGGAGCATCGCATGAATCGCATCGGTCACTGGATCAACAACAGGGTGGTGCTCGGCACCTCGGGGCGTTCGGGCGTGGTGTTCAACCCCGCAACGGGCGAAGAGCAGGCGCAGGTCGACTTCGCCAGCGTCGCCGAACTCGACGCAGTCGTCGCGGCATCGAAGGCCGCGCTGCCGACGTGGCGCGCGACCTCGCTGTCACGCCGCGCCGAGATCATGTTCCGCATGCGCGAACTGGTCGACGCAAACCGCAAGGAAATCGCCAACATCGTGTCGCTCGAGCACGGCAAGGTGCCCGCTGATGCGATGGGCGAGTTGGCGCGTGGCTTGGAGAACATCGAGTTCGCCTGCGGCATCCCGGCGCTATTGAAGGGCGGATACTCAGAGCAGGCGGCCGGTGGCGTCGATGTGTATTCGATTCGCCAACCACTCGGCGTGGTGGCCGGCATCACGCCCTTCAACTTCCCGGCGATGGTGCCAATGTGGATGTTCGCCAATGCGATCATGTGCGGCAACACGTTCATCTTGAAACCGAGCGAGAAAGACCCGTCGGCATCGATGTTCGTCGCCGACTTGTTGCGCCAAGCCGGCCTGCCCGACGGCGTGTTCAACGTGGTGCACGGCGACAAGGTTGCCGTCGACCGCATTCTCGAGCACCCTGACATCTCTGCGGTGTCGTTCGTCGGCTCGACACCCATCGCGAAGTACGTCTACGAAACCGGCACCCGAAACGGCAAGCGCGTGCAGGCACTCGGTGGCGCAAAGAACCACATGCTGGTGCTGCCCGATGCCGACCTCGACATGGCGGCCGATGCGGCGGTGAGCGCCGCCTACGGTTCGTCGGGCGAGCGCTGCATGGCGGTGTCGGTGGTTGTCGCCGTCGAATCGATTGCCGACAAGTTGGTCGACAAGATCAAGACGCGCGTTCCCAACATCAAGGTTGGCCCGGGCACCGATCCGTCGGCGGAGATGGGCCCACTCATCACGCGCGAACACCGCGACAAGGTGGCGGGCTACGTGCAGAACGCACCGAAAGAAGGTGCCAGGGTGGTCATCGACGGCACCGACAAGGCGAAAGATGCAGGCTTCTTCCTGAACCCGAGTCTGATCGACACGGCCAAGCCCGGCATGAAGTGCTACGACGAAGAAATCTTCGGGCCGGTGCTCGTGGTGTCGCGCGTCGCCACCTACGACGAAGGCATGAAGATGATCAACGACAACCCCTACGGCAACGGCACGGCGATCTTCACGCGCGATGGCGGTGTGGCTCGTCAATTTCAGTTCGACGTACAAGTCGGCATGGTCGGCATCAACGTGCCGATCCCGGTGCCGGTGTCGTATTACTCGTTCGGTGGATGGAAGGCGAGCCTCTTTGGAGACCAGCACATGTACGGCCCGGAGGGCATCAACTTCTACACGCGCGGCAAAGTGGTCACCTCCCGCTGGCCCGACCCGCGCACGAGCAGCGTCGATCTCGGCTTCCCGCAGAATCGCTGAGCCGCACCATGGACATCGGCGTCGTACTGCAAACCACTCCGCCCGGGCGCGAGTCATCGACCTGGCGAAAAAAGCCGAGATGTACGGCATGACGCACGTGTGGAACATCTCCTGCTTGAAACTACAGGCCGCACAACGCCCCATCACCTTCGGTGGTGGGCAGGGTGCTCAGGCGCGAAAGCGCAGATACGCGCGATCGTCGAACGATGCCGCCGTACGGGCCACGGGACGTAAGCCGCGGTGGAGTCTGATGAGCAGTGGATCCTCGCATAGTACCTGTACAAGTTCGCGTTCCGCAACATCCAAGGCGGCGGCTGGCCGGAGGTAGCCGTCGGTGATTACCACGACCTCGTCGCCGGCCTGAACCTCGTAAACCCCCATTGCCGACCCTGGAAGGTGCCGCCCGTCAAGATTCCAGTAGGCGAAGGGGTTCGTGTCATCAGGACAGTTCCGCAGGTGGTGCTGAAGCTCGAGCAGAGGTAGGAGCATCTCCCATGTCGGGTCGTTCTCGCGGAGTTCATCGACGCTGTGCCCGGCCGCGAGTAGCGCCCAGAGGGCCGCTGCCCTGTACCAGGTCGCGGGCCCGTCGAGCGGGGTAGGACTCTCAGGCAAGGGCGTTCCGTTGACCGCGATGATAACGTCTCCCAGGCGCCAGATCTCCTTGCGGGCGTGCGAGTACACGCACGTTTCAGCAGCAGCAGGCCACTGCCACGCGACCGGGTCGACGTCGTTTCGTAGCATCCCGTCGTAGAGAGCGGTTCGAAGATGCTCGAGTGCGGCTTCCGCCGTGGAGTCAGTGGCCAGACTTCGCAGCGAGGCGCCCAGCGTGCGCGCCGCCCAGCGTCCCGGGGTCATCCCCTCGATGCGCAGGTTCTCCGTGACGGCCCGCCCGCGCGAGGTGACGCCGTCGAACACCCCGTAGAACGCGTCGGTGATCTCGATGTGATCCTCCCCGCCCTCCGGGTCGCCATTCTTCCCGAGCGTGAACTTCTCGAGGACCGTCACGCGCCCCTCCAGATGTGAGCACCAGCGTCGACGACGATCGTCTGCCCGGTCACACCGTGGAGATCCAGAGCAAGCGCTGTGAACGCCGCGGCGACGTCTTCCTCGGTGGCGAGTCGTCCGAGGCTCGAGGAGGCAGCGATCCGCTCGAAATGTCCGGGCTGCGCCGCATGGTACGCACGTGCGAACGGCGTGGCGATCTGGCCAGGCGCCACTGCGTTTACCCGCACCCCTTGCGCACCGAGCTCGACAGCGAGCGGGTGAAGTAGCCCGTGTAGGCCGGCTTTCGCTGCCGAGTACGCGGGCAGGCCGTGTCCGGCGAGGGCGTTGCGGCTCGAGCAGAACGTGATCGAGCGGTCCCCGGCGGACTTCACCATCCACGGCAGGCAGGTGTGGATGAAGGCCCAGGTCGACACGAGGTTGGCCTCGATGCTGCCGCGGAATGACGCAACGTCGAGGCTTGTCGCATTGTCGACCAGTTCCCCCGGTGTTGCCCCACCGGCGATCGCCACGGTGTGGTGAAGCATGCCGACCTGCCCAAGGGTCTTCTCAAGGAGGTCGAGTACCTCCGCCGACGGAAGTTCACCAGGTATCGGCAGCACCCAGCCTTCTCGCTGCTTGACGAGGTTCGTCAACGCGGCCCCGTCCCGATCCAGCGCCAAGACGACCAAGCCGCGCTCGACGAGTTTTGACACAACGGCACGTCCGATGGCTCCGGCTGCTCCTGATACAGCAGCCACGCCGCGCGCCTGAATGGGTTCGGCAGAGGCTACGGCAGGCATACACACAGTGTCGGAACCGTGTCGCGGTTGATGCGTGCACGAGCCGCGAATAGCGCGGCGCCGCAATCGCTTTCCCGCGCTCGATTCGAAGTGTGGTCAGACAGCGGGCTGGGCGCCATGACAACCAAAGAGTTCCGATGCTTACTGCGTGACATCGCGCATCAGGCCATTGGGAACGACAGAAGGAGACGCCGCTTTGTGTGGGTTGATCTACGTTCGATCATGGCCGGCTACAGCGAAGGCCTCACACTCCGCCGAAGAGATCTATGAGCGGCTGGTCAAAAGAGGCCCCGACTAAAACAAGTCCTAACCGCCGCGGACGGGGCGGCGATCACCCGAAAAGGCATGTCGAAGACGCGGCAGGGCTCGTGTGGTTGGCGTCAATCGATGCTTTCGAACCGCACGCCCCTCTTGCGAGGGCGGCGGAACCCGATTCGGCCCGTCACCTCGTCCCGTTTGTCGGGGTCGGCAGTGTATACCACCAGGTCACACCCGCGCAAACCCCTTCGGCCGACGACGATGCACCTCCACCAACAGCAAAACGTTTATCAAAATTGCAAACGGGGCGTGCACCAAAAGCACGGCATTACCGGTCAGCCAGCCGTGCGTGATCCAAAAAACCTGTGCCACACTAGAAACCACCCACGGGGACATCGCCACACCGGTCACGTCCGGGGCGCTGCGTATCTGCCGCTGCTGACGAAACCGGACAAAGCCGGTCACCGCCAACACCGCCGCTAGAGAACCCGGGACGCCTCCCACGATCTGCAACAACAGCGACCCGCCCGCAAACGCCCCGGTCAAAAGCAAATTCGACGACTTGATAGGAAACTGCTTGTGAATTTGCCAAACCACCCACAGCGAACCGAGAAGAGATGGGAAATTGGTTGCAACCTGGTAAGGGTCCCCGGTGAGCAGCCCGAAACTCAACCATGTTGCAAACGACAACGTTAACAGCAGCCATGACACGTCCGACAGGCCGGCAACAGAACGGCGGCGAACGATATGAAACACTTGCGCCAACGAAAAAACACCCGAGATACAGCTAGCAACGACACCGGAAAGAACCTCGAAAGACACTTGTGTAAAGTGCGCCTCAGCAGTGTCGGCCCACAAATCGTGTCATCGGTGTGGAGGCTGCACTCCCGGCAGAATACGACTGAGGAGTGGCGCGTGATGGAAGCCGGGAGCCGATCTACAGGTCGGGCTCTACGGGTACCCGGCCCGCGAGGATCAGGGCGTCCCGGATACCGACGGCCTGCTCGATGGCCAGATGCCAGAACGGTAGGTCGTCAACACGAATCCAGCGGTGGTCGAGGGCATCATCGCCAGCCACCACCTCCGGCTGGCCGGTGACACGCAGCAAGAACCGACGAGACCACAGGCGTCCGCGCGGATCGAAGTCGTCGTACCGGTAGTCCCTGACCACCTCAAGGCTCCCTTTGGAAACCGTGAGGTTTGTCTCCTCGCGGAGCTCGCGCACCGCCGCCTCCTCAAAGGACTCGCCCGGCTTCACGCCGCCGGAGGGTGGTACCAAGAACCCGCGGAACGGGTTCTTGCCGCGGACGAGCAGCAGCAACGCGTCCGTGTCCGGGGAGTACACCACCACGTCTACGCCTCGAGGACCGTCGTAGGGGTCGTCGTCCGGGTATGTCGCACCCAGGTACGAGGTGATCCAGTCGTCGAAGCGTCCCACACCACTAACTGTGCCGTGTACCAGGGGACACCGCACCTATCAAGTCTGGGCCGAGCGGATGTTCGGCACATCAGATTCGAAGTGGTATGAGATGGGGACAAGTAGGGCAGCGGGTCGATACTGCGCCCATGACGGATTCACGCCACACAGACGCCCCAGAGGCGTTCCTCGAGAACGTGAGAGACCTTCTCGGATCCGATTCGGTGCTGACAGGGGACATTATCAGCGCCTACGAACGCGACTGGACAGGTAGATGGACCGGGGCGGCCCGGGCGGTTGTCAGGCCGCGTGACGCGGCTGAAGTGGCGGCGCTGGTGCGCCTTGCTCGCAGATTCACCGTCACGCTGATACCTCGCGGAGGCGGCACCGGCCTTGTCGGAGGAGCGGTTCCGTCCAGCGAAGGCACTGATGTGATGGTGTGCATGTCACGGATGAAGGACTTGTCCATCGACCCGATAGCCGGAACCGCTCTCCTTGGCGCCGGTGTGACCCTGTCCGAACTAAATGCGGCGGCCGCGACACATGGACTGCGTTTTGCGGTCGATCTCGGATCGCGTGACTCGGCCAGCGTCTGCGGAATGGTCGCCACCAACGCCGGCGGGTTGCGGATGCTCCGCTGGGGTGACACGGCCGCACAGATCCTTGGTGCCGAGGTCGTAACCGGTCGAGGGGATGTCCTAACACATCTGCGTGGACTCACCAAGGACAACGTCGGTGTGCGCTGGCACCAGATACTCCCGGGAAGCGAGGGCACATTGGCCATCATCTGCCGGGTGCTCGTACGCCTGGTGCCGATACCGGCCGCGGTGGCGTGGGCGTGGTTTCCGGCGGTCGACGCCCGTGACGCGGTGCGCATAGCATCAGCGGCGAGACGCAATGTTGGAGTTTCCGCAGTCGAATACGTTCACCCAGAGGGCCTGGCCCTGGTCGCTGCTCTGTCAGGACGACGACCGCCGCTTCCCGGCGCGGCGGTGATCATTGAGGCATCGGCCCGTTCCCCCGAGCGGGCGGTGGATGCGCTAAGCGAATTGGCGACAGATCTTGACTCTCACGATGCGGTGGTCGCCGACGGTCCGGCGGGAAGAGACCTGTGGGCGTGGCGGGACCGCCACACCGAATCGATAGCGCGTGTCGGGATCCCGGCCAAATGTGATGTCGCAGTGCCTTTGACGCAGTGGGCTGCCTTCCACGATGCCGTCCCCGTCGCCTTGACCGCCGTCGACCCGGAGCTCTACGCCGTACGTTTCGGACACATCGCGGACGGCAACCTCCACATCAACGTGCTGCGACGCGACGGACAGGCGCCATCAGAGCGCGCCGACGCAGCAGTATGGGATCTTGCCGTCTCTTGTGGAGGGACCGTGTCGGCTGAACACGGGATCGGTGTGGCCAAGACCCCGTGGTTATCGCTTGTACGTACACCAGCCGAGCTCGCGGCCATCGAGCAGATTCGCCGCGCCTGGGACCCGGACAACATCCTCAGCCCACGAACCGCGCGCATCCCCGAATAAAGCCCCAATCCCCGCGGCTCGTCATCCCGGACGACCCGAGCGGCCGCGGTAAAGCGATCGCCGAATTGGCCACATTTCCTGCTTGAGATTGCAGGCCGCACCGCCTGACAAACCTTCTACCGTACCCGGCTTTCTTCGTCGCATACGGACGCTCCGCGGGAGATGTATGCGACAGTATGTCAAGGTGTTATCGCTCATTGATATTATAGGGTACATGATACCTTTGTTGGCCAGCATTCCTGCTATCTGCCAGATTCGCTACTCGCTGCGCTTATCTAGCGTCGACGGGGTGTCCCGTGCGACCACTACTGCGTGGGTGTGGTCCTGGACGGCCTGGATCCTGTATGGTTTGACAATTGCGTCCGCCCCCATTATGCTCAAGAACTTCGTGGGTCTGGTGCCCGCACTGGTGCTCATGATGGTGTACCATCGTATGTCCCCTATGAGCGTCGGGTCGGTGGCCCAAACTCTGCTCCCGTATTCGGCGGTTATTTGCACCATATTGTACTACCCTTCTGTCGGGGTTTGGGCGCTGTCTTTTCTTGACATAATTTTCTACATGCCTAGCGCGGTTGTGGCCTTGCGCACGAAAGAGCCGGTGGGGGTCTCGTTGGGGGGTGTTCTATCTCACATAGCGATCTCAGGGTCGTGGTGGTTGTATCTTGCCGCGATCGGGGAGTACGCGGCGGGCACAGGTTGGGTGGTAGGGATGATTTGTTCTACGGTTATTGCCATGCGTCTCATCCACTATCGTGGTCGTGCTACATCGCTTGACGCGGTCGTCGCTCCGAGAAACGTCGTACTCCGGCCGCTGTCCCGGAAGATAACAAGGCGTCAAGATTCCCAGACGGCGAACGCCGCCCGCCGGGCAGGCGGAGAACGCGAACTTGCGCACGCAGCAAAGAATCTTGCGTGAAGAACAACGTAGCAGAAACAGAAAGAAGAATACTTGACTTTCTGACCAAAGCCCGTATAGTACCATATGTACATCTACAGAGTGGCACCAAAAGTGCCCGCCAACCGAGCCAATAGGCCACGGTGGTCCAATGATGCGGCGCCAGGGCGCAAAACGCCTTGGCGCAAACCGCATGGCTTTGTAGTTGTACTCCAACCCAAAGGAGACAACATGACCACAACCCTAACCACCCCCCGGCCGGCGACCAAGCCCGCAACCAGACCTTTGCTTGCGGCGTACCCGGTGCGACACCACTACCGCGACACCTTCGACCAGGATACCCCGCCCCGGGAGTCAAGCGCAGCAGCAGGACCCCCGAAGAAGCAAAAGGTCGCCACAACCACCCAGATTGGAACTTCCTGCGCGACGACAACA
>Ga0194133_10004815_pt1 | contig 17657 bp, 15 predicted proteins | sample TA2KigOf40mmetaG_FD_155448 | JGI IMG/M metagenome (GOLD analysis project Ga0194133, IMG submission 155448) | Freshwater microbial communities from Lake Tanganyika, Tanzania - TA2015055 Kigoma Offshore 40m | ecosystem: Environmental > Aquatic > Freshwater > Lake | place: Tanzania: Lake... | reverse complement strand
CGAAGATCGTATAATTGCAGTGCGCGAAATGATTTTGGCTGAAACTCCAGAGGGTCGTAAAAAGGCTCTAGCAAAATTATTGCCGATGCAACGACAAGATTTTGTCGAAATATTTAAAATTATGACTGGATTGCCGGTCACAATTCGTTTACTTGACCCGCCATTACATGAATTTTTACCGCATAAGGATAGCGAGATTCAGGAGGTTGCAAAAGTTGCTGGAGTTGAAATTGATTACGTAAAACATCGAACTCATCAACTGCAGGAGCAGAATCCTATGCTTGGTCATCGTGGTTGTCGTTTGGGTATTTCATATCCAGAGATCTATGAAATGCAAGCGCGCGCCATTTTTGAAGCTTCGGCAGAAGTTAAGAAATCTTCTAATCAAGATGTGCTTCTTGAGGTTATGATTCCTTTGGTTGCTACTCGCAAAGAAATTCAAATCATGCGAGATTTGGTAGTTAATGTTGGTAAGCAAGTGGCGAAAGAACGCGGGGTTGATTTAAAATATATGGTTGGAACCATGATCGAGTTGCCTAGAGCTGCGCTGGTTGCAGATAAAATTGCACATGAGGCTGAATTTTTTAGCTTTGGAACTAACGATCTTACCCAAACCACTTTTGGTTTGTCGCGCGACGATGCTGGAAATTTTTTGGGTCATTATCAAAAAGCTGGAATTCTTGAGCGTGATCCTTTTGCCGAGCTAGATCAAGAAGGCGTTGGTGAATTAATTAAAATCGCGAGCACAAAAGGTAAACAAACTCGTCCCGAAATTAAGCTTGGTATTTGTGGTGAACATGGTGGCAATCCGGCATCAATCGAATTTTGCCATCAAGTTGGCTTGAATTACGTTTCTTGCTCGCCATACCGAGTTCCAATTGCCAGATTGGCTTCGGCACGTGCGGTGATAAAAAGTCGCCAATAGATCAGCCATAAGTTTTGCAAATTTAAATTTTATCTAATGGAATTTTTAAAAGCTTTGCTTAATAAAGTTTTTAATCCGGTTAAAAATTTCTTCATAAAAGTTTTTAATAATTTTAGAGATTTTATTAATTAACATAGAGTCAAATTTCAGGCAAATAAAGTCGCACCTTTGGACATCGCAAACAAGATTGAAGAACTGGGAACTACAAATTTTTATCCACTGAAACTAATCCGTCTTTATCATCCAAAAAAAACTCAAATCGAAATAAAAATATAACTCTACCTTTAGATATACAAAAAAATCCTTCGAGTTTTTCAGCTGAACATGCTATTTCAGACGCTTCATCTTATGAATCTAGAAATTATGTTGATCCAAAAACTAATGATTTTCAAAGTAATGATTCAGAATTTAGAATTAATAAAATGCAAATCGAACCACAACCAAGACAATCTTCAATGCTGAATTTATTTCAAAAAGTGGGCCGGCTCGCCTCAAAATTGGAACTATGAGTGAGCTTAAGGAGTGAAGAGCGATTATAGGATCCCTATTAAAGAAGAATTAACGAGACTAGAAATTCTCTAAATCAAGTTGCAAAACCAAATCCAGCCAACAACCAAGTTTTATCATCTTTAACTGACCAACCTTTTGTGAGTGAAAGTAATATTTTGGGAGTTGATACTTTATAGCCTAGTTCAACTGTAGAAAATTTATTTGATCAAATGAAGAATTTGATCGGGCAAGATAATATTACAGTTTTGTGCCGATTTTTGAATCAGCAAATACTCAAAAGACCTCTAATAGATCGCGCATAATAACAATTTAGGTGATTTTGATGATAAGGGTGATTTTGACCGGGGTGCTTTTAAAATTGACAAACCAGATGGCGACAAGAGTTTAGGATTTGCTGAAAAAGGCTCTTCAAGTTTAATCAAAAAACAAGAAAATTCTGAAAGCAAATTTGATATTAGCAATAATCCTGATGCTCAATTAATTTCTTAGAGGCCAAGTCCAATTGTTCATAATCCACAAAATGGCGACATAATTGTTAAAAATCCGGACGGATCTTTTTGGTATTGCCAAGCAACTAAAACCGCAACATAATCAAAATACTGGAAGATAATATGCAAAAAAGCTCAGTCACATTTGGATTGATAGAGGGTTTTGAAAAAAATGGTAAAGTGAAAGATATTTCTTTGGATCGCTAAATTTATTTAAGGGGATAGAATTTACCGAGGTTATTATTGCTAAAGATGAGAAAAAATTGATAAATTTTTGAATAAAGCAAAAATTTTTACAGAATACCAAAAGTAAATCAATATCAAGCGGTTCTTGAATTAGTAAAGCTCAAGCGAGAAAACAAGGCATTAATTTTCTTCTCAGCCTAAAGATTTGTTTAGTTCTTTTGATGAAGTAGATGATAGCAACATATTTATGCCAATAATTTCAAGACCATAAATGTGATAAAATAATTTTTTGAGGATCAGCTTGAGAAACGCCATCTTTTCGTAAGAACTGACTTAAGATTTCTATAGAATATTTTGGAGAAGTATTGATTAGTTTTAATTCAGAGGATCAAGCTTTAATTGATGTTTGGCTGGAGTGCTTGGGAGGTTTTGTTGTTCTAATGAATGTTATGATTGTTGTTCTAAAATTTGTTGCTCTTGCCAGCTTTGATAGATTTTTTCAGAAATTTGAGTTGGAAGCTTTTGGTTTCTTGCGAGGTAATTGTCTATTATAATTAAATTATCACGGCTGATTGAATCGCCTCTAAGATCAAGAGTTATCAGATTTGAATTTGTTTGAAGTGCTTCAGCTAGGGCTTGAGCTCCTACCAAAACTGTATGGTTTTCACTAAGATTTTTATCAATTTAAGAAAGGAAGAGAGCTTATTAAATTTGATGATAGGGTTGTGATTGCTGGGTTGATAGGGACATTTGTTAAATTATATGAGTTGATGTTTGAATAAGAGACGAATTATTTTTAAAACTTTTTTATAGAATCTGGATTATTAAAATTTATTAAAAGAAATATTTTCTTTGATTCATTATTAATTTAAATAACTGCATTTTATGAAAAAAATTTTTACAAAAATTACTTTATTAGCTTTATTTTTAGCATTGAGTGCCAACAGTTCATGCTATCAAGATGGGAGGGATGATAGAGGATTTTTTACTTTTAAGTCGGCGGATATTAATCAAAAATAATTAAATTGTTTGAGTTATTAATTGTTTTAAGTTTTGTAGCTTAAGCGCTTAATCCCTTTTATATTTTTACTTAAAATTGTTAAAAATCTTAAATTTTTAAAATTAAGATTTTTAGACAGTTAAATAAAAAAAGGCTTTGCATGCATCTGCAAAGCCTTTTTTAATAAAAATTTAACGATGTTATCTATTTTTTAGCTTCGGGTTTTTTATCATCAGCCTTTGTTGGAGAAGGTGTTGTTGTTGCGGTTGCGGTTGTTGCAGCAGCTGGAGTAGCTGTTTTTTCATCTTCAGATTTTCCTCGGCCAATAACACTTGCGATCAAAAAATTACCTTTTTTTAGAAGTTTAACACCCTGCGGAAGAGATAGGTTATTAGCCCTAAACTTTGATCCGACATGAAGTGAGCCGACATCGGCATCGATTGTTTCTGGAATTGACTTTTCACCATCACAAAGAACTTCAAGCTTTCTGGCGACAATGTGAAGGAAGCCACCTTTTTTAAGGCCGGGTGATTTATCTTGGTTGGTGAATTTAATCTTTGGTTTTGCGCGAATCGGTTTATTTTCTTCGCAAAGCATAAAATCAATGTGAATTGGTCTATCAGAAACTGGATCTAATTCAACTTTATGAGCAATAACGCGAGTTTTTTTACCCGAAATTTCAAGGTCGATAACCGAAGTTAAGACGACGCCTTTTTCAAATTGTTGTTCAAAGTCTCGTGAATTTAGAGTTAGATTTATATTGCCCTTCTTAGAGTATATGACGGCTGGGATTAGTCCTTGTCTTTTGATTTTACGAGAGGCAAGCGTGCCAAGTTGTTCTCGGTTTTCAGCTTTTAGTGAGATCGACATAGTTTATGTTCTCCAATTTTTATAAAATAATTTAGTAATTTTCTGAATTAATTCTTTATGAGTAAAAATTACTCAAATAAGCAAAATTAATTTTTGATTATCAAAGTTAGAATTTTCAAAGCCAACTTTATGATGCATGTCTACAGATAAACTTTTTGGCTAATAATCTTTGCAATAAACATACAAATAAAAAACAAAATTTATATGAATTATTGAATTTTTAAGATGATTAAAAGATAGAAAGATTTGCCTTAAAAGTTGCAAGCGAAGCATGATATGAATGGGTAAAACAAAAATCAAGCTGATTTTATATGTTTTTCAAGACTTTTTAAAACTTCGTCAACATGTCCTTTAACTTTAACAGAAGACCAAGTTTCAAGTATTTTTCCGAGTTTATCAATTAGAAAGGTTGAGCGGTTAATGCCAAAGTATTTTTTTCCAAACATTGATTTTTCTTGAATAACTCCATATGAACAACAAACATCTCCCGACTCATCAGCAAGAAGCGGTATCGAAAGTTTATATTTTTCAATAAATTTGCAATGACTAGCCACGCTATCTTTTGAAATCCCAACTACAACACAATCAAGTTTTTCAAATTCTGAGATTTTTTTGCTAAAGTCTTGAGCTTCAATTGTGCAACCAGGAGTATCATCCTTAGGATAAAAATAAATTACCACAAATTTACCTTTGAGCTCTACTAGATTAAATTCATTTCCTTCGTCGCTTGGTAAAGAAAAAAGTGGCGCAACTTGACCAATTTCAATTGTCATGATTTATGAATTTTTTTAGATTTTTTGTTTTTTTCTGAAGTCTCGATAGAGTTGTTTTCAGATGATTTTATTTGGGAAATTACCTCATTAAACTTAGATTGACTACAAAGACCAAGAAGAACTAAATCGCGAGGTTTAATGTTTTTCATGTTCCAGTGTGAGCGAGATCGAATAGAGTCGATCATTTTGTCGGTAGTTCCAATGAGTTTTTTAATTTGTGAATTGGTAATTTCTGGGTAATATTTTAATAAGTAAAATATGCCATCCGGCTTGTCTTGACGGCGAGCTATTGGAGTATATTTTGATTGTTTTTCAGTGATTTTTATTTTGCTTGAGGCGCTTTTGTTTATAATTAAAGTTGCGCTTAGATCGTTTTCACATCTTTTGATTTCTTCTTCCGTAAGTTGGCCAGACAAAATTGGGTTTTGGCCAATTATACCAGATGCAACATCGCCATCAGCAATACCTTGAACTTCGAGTTCATGAAGTCCGCAAAATATTGCAATTTGTAAAAAAGTAAGTGAAGTATTTTCAACTAGCCAAACAGCAGTTGCTTTGCGCATTAAAGGTAATTCTTGCATGATTTTTATAATTAAAGCTTTAAAATGATTTGTGATTTTATTAAAAAACTTTCTAACTTTAAAAGCAAGCAAACATTATGTTAATCGCATTATCTCCAGCTAAATCTTTAGACTTCGAAACCAATTTTATGTTATCGAATAAATCATCGCCAATATTTTTAAAAGATACTCAAAAATTAGTTGCGGAATTAAAAAATTTTTCAATCGAAAATTTGGAGAGTTTAATGAACATTAGCAAAAATTTAGCTAAATTAAATTTCGAGCGTTTTCAAAATTTTGATCAAGCTAAAAAAAGACAAGCAATTTTAGCTTTTGACGGTGATGTTTATGATGGAATTGATAAAAAAAATTATACTATCGAAGATTTTAAATTTGCTCAGAATCATTTGATAATTCTATCTGGTTTATACGGATTTTTAAGGCCTCTAGATGAAATTTCTCCATATCGACTTGAAATGGGAACTGATTTTAAAAAAATTAGATTTATTTCAAAAAATTTATATGAATTTTGGGGAGATAAAATCACTTTAGAAATCAACAAAACCGAATCGCAATACCTTATAAATTTAGCCTCAAGTGAATATTTTCAATCAATTAATCGAAAAATTTGTAACAAAAAAATTATCGACATAATTTTTAAAGAAAAAAGAGGCGAGGTTTATAAAATAATTGGCATCAATGCTAAGAGGGCAAGAGGTTTAATGACAAATTTTATAATTAAAAATAGGATCACTCATCTTAACGATTTAAAAGATTTTAAGTTGGAAAAATATCAATTCTCCTCTCAATATTCAGATTCAAATCAATTGGTTTTTATTCGATGAAATTAATTGCAAATCGCAAATATAAAAACTTCACCATTCATCATTATGACGAGTTGTCTAGCACCAACGAATTGGCATATAATTTGGCTGAAAATCAACAAATTTTTGACCACGAATTAATTTTGGCAAATTATCAAACAAAAGGGCGCGGAAGGCTTCAAAGAGATTGGTATTCACCATATGGAAATTTATATTTTTCATTAATTTTGCAACCTAAAATAAATTTAAATCAAATTTCAAAAATTTCATTTGTTGTAAGTTGTGCAATTCAAAAAACTTTTGAAAAAATTTTTAACAAATATGAATTAAGGGCTGAAATAAAAAACAAATGGCCTAATGATTTGCTAATCAATAATCAAAAAATTGCTGGCATTTTAATTGAGAGTAAAAATTCTCACAATTTAAATGAATTTTTGGTAGTTGGTGTTGGAATCAATATAGCTTCTAATCCAACCGGCACAATCTTTCCAGCCACGAATTTAGCTAGTTTTTCAATTAATATTTCAACGCTTGATTTGTTAAAATTATTTCTCGATGAATTTGAAATTTTATATGAAAATTGGTTGAAATTTGGATTTAAAAATATTCGTGAATTGTGGTTAAAAAATGCTTATAATTTAAATCAAAACATCACTATAAAGCCCAGCAATACCAAAATTTCAGGAGTTTTTAAAAATATTGACGACGACGGTAATATTTTGATCGAGATCGACAATAAAATAATGAAATTTTTTTTTGGGGATATTTTTGTTTAAAAATTATTTGACTATTGAAAGTGGTTTTGGAATTATCGCCAACTCAATTTTATGAATCCCCATAGCTTAAGGATTAATTATAGCTAATTTTTACCAAAAATTTATGTCACAATTGCTCAATAAAGTTCAAAAAATTCAAAACTCTGAAAATAAATACACAAAAGAACTGTCAGAAATTCTTGAAATTCTTGATGCCATCGAAAATCACACCGCTGAATTGCGTAAAAAAATTTTGAGTGAAGTTGCGACCGACAAAAACAATCTTCACCTACAACTTGATAAGATTGAAGAATAATTTCCCCTTAAAATTAGCTTTATAAAACATTTGTTTTATAAAATTTGGGGCGAAAATTCTGATAAAATCTGATAAATTCCTAAAAAACTTCTGCCATATTTTCGTTCTTCGAGTGTCAAGAAATCTTTATTTAAAATTTCTCTAAACTTTTGCAAATCTTTGGTTTCAAATTCAATTATTAAAATAGTTTTTTTAGTAATTATTTGATTTTTAATTAAATTTCGGACCATTTTTTGATAATTTGAATCATAAGGTGGATCCAGAAAAACCGCATCAAACTCATCATCTATCTTTGTTAAACTATTTATGTCGCGATGGATAATATGTGTTTGATTCTCGATTTTAAAATTGGCTATATTTTTTTTCAGAATTTGTAAGTGCTCAATATTGTTATCAACAAAAATTGATTTTCTTGCTCCGCGCGAAATTGCCTCAATACCAACAGCACCAGTTCCACAGCACGCATCTAAAAAATTACAACCTTGTAAATTAAATTCAGTATTTTTTAAAAATTTACCCGATTGCAATATATTAAATAATGCCTCGCGTGACCAGTCTGTTGTTGGTCGCAAACCGATCATCTTAGAGCAATCAACTAATTTTTGCCCTTTGAATTTTCCGCTAATAATTCGCATTTTAAGAGTTTCGAGATTTATCAGCATGGTAAACACCAAGCAATTTTACACTTTTAGAAAAAAATCCCAATTCTTCCAGCGCAAGAGCAACATTTTTTTGTGATGGATGGCCTTCAATTGAAATGAAAAATTTTGCTTGGCTTGAAACTCCTCCAGGAATATAGCTTTCGAGCTTTACAATGCTAACGCCATTGGTTGCAAAACCTCCGAGTGCTTTATAAAGTGAGCCTGGGATATTGCGAATAGTAAACAAAAGGGCGGTTATTGTCATGCCATTGTTAGGATCTATTTCAATGGGTTTTTTGGCAATAACTATGAAAATGGTCATATTATCGTTTCCGGAATCTTGAATGTTTTCTTTAATAATGCTTAATCCAAACAAATCACTCGCTAATTTTGAACAAATTGCTCCCTTGGTCTTATCATTAGTTTGTGCTACAAACTCAGCTGATTTAGCGGTATTAGATGATTCATGAATTTTTATTTTAAGCGTGCGCAAATTTTTTTGGCATTGCATTAAGGCTTGAGGATGAGAGTAAACATCGGTTATATCTTCAAGCTTTGCGCCATTAACTCCAGCTAGATTATGAATAATCGGAAAGAAATGTTCGCCAATAATTGCTACATCGTGTTTTTGAAGCAAATCGTGAATTTCAGCAACTCTTCCAGCGTAAGAATTTTCAAGGGGAATCATTCCAAATTCAGCTTCACCAGTTTCGATAGCATTAAATACATCATAAAAACTTGAATAAGGCTTGGCTTCCATTTTGGGATAAAATTTTAGACATGCTAAATTTGAATTGGCGCCATTCGAACCCTGAAAAGCAATAATTTTTTTTGAATCAATTGATGCGTGCATGATAAATTTTTAGAATAAATTTGATAATTTTGATGATAAATTTTTTATAATCTTAAACCAGATTTTACAATTAAAAATTAAATTGACAAAGGCAAATAAGGCGTTGATAATGCTCGCTTCAAAATAATAAAATCATAAAAATGACAAAATCAAATTTAACTCCTAATTTAGCTGAAAAATCGTTTTTAGCTAATCAAAATTCTTGGAGCCCTTCATCATGGCGAAGTCTGCCAATTAAACAACAGCCACAATATGACAATCTTCATGATTTAAAAATTACCGAAGATCAATTATCGAAATTTCCGCCACTTGTTTCGATTGATGAGGTTGAAAAATTAAAGCAAGAATTGTCTCAAGTTTCCAGAGGTGAGGCCTTCTTATTGCAAGGTGGAGATTGTGCCGAAAGTTTTGTTGAATTTTCACATTCCAACTTAAAAAATTATTTTCGCACCATCATGCAAATGACTATCGCTCTGATGTATGGTTTAAAAAAACCAGTAGTCAAAGTTGGAAGAATTGCTGGGCAATATGCAAAACCGCGTTCTCAAAGTGAAGAAACCATCGATGGATGCACTCTTCCAGCTTATAGAGGTGATATAATTAATGCCATCGAATTTGAAACCCAAGCTCGCAAAGCTGAACCAAATCGATTAGTCGATGCCTATTTTTATTCATCAGCTTCACTAAATTTCTTGAGATCATTAGCTCTTGGTGGCTACGGTAATCTTGATAAAGTCAACAAATGGAACGAAGAATTTTCGCATTATTTAAATGGCAAACACAGCACCGAAGAGGTGACCTCCAAAATCAACGAAATTCTCTCCTTCATGAAATCATGCGGTATTGATTATAAATCAATGCCTCAATTCACTACCGCAAGTTTTTATACATCGCATGAAGCACTTTTGCTCAACTACGAGGAATCTTTTACGCGCTTTAGCAAAGACCATCAAAAATTTTATGCTTTAAGTGCACATTTGCTTTGGATTGGCGATAGAACTCGTGTCCTTAACGAAGCGCATGTTGAGTTTATGCGCGGAATTGCCAATCCAATTGCCTTCAAGGTTGGTCCGTCAATCACTCAATATGAATTATTAAAATTGCTTGAAGTGCTTAATCCAAACAACGAAGAGGGTCGAATCACTCTAATTTCACGCATGGGAAAAGATAAAATTCATAATTTACTTCCACCTCTCATAAAAACAATTAAAGACAACGGTAATAAAGTAATCTGGTCATGTGACCCAATGCACGGCAACACTATTAAATCATCCAATGGTTTTAAAACCCGCAAGTTCGAAGATATTTTGCAAGAAGTAAAAAGTTTCTTTAAAATTCATCAAGACCTAGGAACTGTTGCTGGTGGAGTTCATTTTGAACTCACCGGCCAAGATGTAACCGAATGTTTGGGTGGTAATCAACAAATTTCAGAACTAAATTTAAGTGATCGTTATCATTCGCACTGCGACCCTCGACTTAATTCATCGCAAAGCATCGAAATGGCTTTTACAATTGCGCATGAATTAGCAAATTCAATCAATAAATAATGGATTTATCTATCAACAAAAAACACGGAATTATTGCTATCGTTGGTGCACCAAATGCAGGTAAATCAACCATAACGAATGCTATCCTTGGACAGAAATTGTCAATTGTATCGCCCAAAGTACAAACAACTCGCAATTCAATTCGTGCCATTGCTCTCGAAGGTGAAACGCAAATTATTTTAATTGATACCCCAGGAATTTTTATTCCGCGAGATGATAAAATCCTTGAAAGAGTGATCGTTAAAACCGCTTGGCAAGCCTTACGAGAGGCAAGTCATATTTGTTTTGTAATTGATTCAGAAATCGGATTGAATAAAGAAAATCTTCGAATTTTGAGTGATTTAAAAAAAGAAAATTTGCCCATCACCATAATTCTTAACAAAATTGATTTAGTTAAAAAATCGAAACTTCTCGATATTTTTGGAGGTCTATCGAATGAAGGATTTATTGATATTATTCCCATTTCGGCCATACAGAATGATGGCATCGACACACTAAAAAGTTTTTTATGTACAAAATGCCAAAATCCTAATTGGATTTACGATGAAGAACAAATCACCGATGCACCAATGCGCTTCATTGCAAGCGAAATAACTCGTGAAAAACTTTTTTTATATCTCCAAAAAGAGCTTCCATACTCAATTGCCGTTAAAACTGATAATTATGAAATTTTAGACAATGGTGATATAAAAATTCATCAAACTATTTTTGTTTTAAAGGATAGTCAAAAATCAATTATCGTTGGAAAAAATGGCGCGATGATTAAAAAGATTGGCCAAGAAGCAAGGCTTGATATTGGCGAAATCGCTAATGCTAAAGTGCATTTATATTTGTTTGTAAAAGTTAAACATGACTGGATGCGTCATGCCGAAAATTTTGAAAAAATCGATATTGAAAAATTGCCTAAAGATAATCATAAAAAATTTATTGCCCAAAAAATAAACCCAAAAATAAACCCAAAAAATAATTCCAAAAATAACTCTTAAATTTTTTATTTATGTCGACCATTGATGAAAAAGAAGTTGAAAAATTCTCTAAAATTGCCGACGAATGGTGGGATGAAAACGGCAAATTCAAGCCTTTACATAAGTTTAATCCAATTCGTTTAGCTTTTTTTCGTGCACAAATTTGTCAATATTTTCAACGCGACGAAAAATTAATCGAACCACTTTCAAACCTAAAAATTCTTGATATCGGTTGTGGAGGGGGCTTAATTGCTGAACCTCTCTGCATAATGGGCGCCGATGTTTATGCTATTGATGCTTCGGAAAAAAATATTGAAATTGCCAAAATTCATGCTCAAAAAAGTTCATTAAATATTGATTATAAATGCAATAGCGCTGAAGAATTAGTGCTACAAAATCAACAATTTGATGTGGTTTTAGCTCTTGAGATAATTGAGCATGTGGCTGATGTCAAAAAATTTGTTGAATCATGCGCTAAACTTCTCAAACCAAACGGCTTGTTAATGATTGCCACCCTTAATCGCACGGCAAAGTCACTATTAATGGCTAAATTCGGAGTAGAATATATTTTGCGTTGGTTGCCAATTGGTACTCATGATTGGCGAAAATTTCTGAAGCCATCGGAGATTGAGAGTATAGCTCGTATAAACGATTTAAAAATTCACAAAATTCAAGGATTTTGTTATAATATTTTAAAAGATGAGTGGAATTTGGGCGAAGATTTGTCGATAAATTACTGCATGGTTTTCAAGAAATAATCAGCAATTTTTTTGAACGAAATTGTTAAATTAATTACCAAGTTATCAATTCAAATTATCGAATTAAATATCCTTACTATTTTTTGAATTTTTTGTTGATGTAAAGCTGTTGAAGAATTGATAGAGTGTTGCTCCATGTCCAATAAATAACCAATCCAGCAGGAAAAGTGGCTAAAACTATTGTCAACCCATAAGGCATGAATTTTAAAATTTTAGCTTGCACTGGGTCTGAAGTGGGCGGACTAAGTTTTTGTTGAATAACCATAGTTGCGCCCATAAGGATTGGCCATATTCCTAAGTTAAAACTACTTGAAACTTCAAATGGTAGTAACCCAAAAAGATTTAATATTGTTGTTGGATCAGGAGCGGATAAATCTTTTATCCAGCCATAAAATGGGGCGTGACGCATGTCTAGAGTTACGTAAAAAACCTTGTATAAAGCAAAAAAGACTGGAATCTGAATAAAGATTGGCAAGCAACCTGAAGCTGGATTAATTTTTTCGCGTTTATAAAGCTCCATCATTTCACGGTTAAGGGTAATTTTATCGTCTTTGTGCTTTTCTTTGAGAGCTTCGATTTTGGGTTGAAGTGTTCTTAGGCGGGCAATGGCTGAATAAGATTTATTGGCCATTGGAAAGAGTGCGAGTTTGACGATTACGGTCATTCCCAAAATCGCTAAACCAAAATTACCAAAAATTTTGTAAAGAAAATCAATTACAAAGAAAAATGGCTTAGTCAAGAAATAGAACCAACCGAAGTCAATAGCGCGGTCAAAGAGTTTGAGATTAAGTTTAGAATTATATGAATCTAAGATTTTTACTTTTTTGGCACCCGCAAACAAATTGTGCTCAAAAGTAAGCTGATCATTAGCCTGAATAGAGGTTTCTTGGCCGATAAAATCAGCATTATAAATATGGTTTTGGTTTTTAAAGTTATACGAAAAATTTGCCTCAAATGGGAGCTTTTGATCTGGTATTAGAGTGCTTAGCCAGTATTTGTCGGTTATTCCAAGCCAAGAACCTTTCTCGCCCATATCACTAAATTTTTGTGATTTTTCTTCGGCCAAATCTTCATAGTTTGTTTCGGATAATATGCCGTTGAAAGCGCCAATTGCTCCTTCATGAAGAATATAAACGGCTTTTTGTTGATTGTTAAGATTGCGGTTAATGCGTCCAAATGAAGAAATTTGGATTGGGTTGGCAGAATTGTTTATGATTGTTTGTTCGACTTTAAATAAATAATTTTCGTCGACCGAAATTTTTATTTTAAACAAAATATTTTGTGAGTTTGTCCAAGATAAAGTAATCGGATTTTTAGTAGTTAGTTTTGTTTTATCGGTTTGCCACAATGTATCTGGTTTTGGTGTTTCAAGATTGGGACTGGAAGTTAAAAATCCAAAATCGGCAAAATACCTTTCCTTTGTTTCGCTTGGCGAAAAAAGTACAACCTCATCTTTTTGATTTGGTTTTTCATAGTATTTAGCAAGTGTTAAATCATCAAATCTAGCTCCTTTGAGATTTATTGAGCCATGAAGCGATTCGGTTTCAATGCGCACTCTTTGTTCGGCAGTTTTTTCGACTACTTCTTTACGCGTTTTATATGCCGAAATATATTCGTTATTTGAGTTGGTATTGAGAGAATCGGTCGATGTTTCTTGTAAATTATCGGTTTGAGTTTCAGAAATATCATCAATCGAAGAATTAGAATTTGAAAGATTATTGGGTGATGTGCTATTCGATTTTTGATCAGCCAATTGAGTTGAATTTTGTGCCTTTGGTTGATTGGAGAGTTTTTCAAGACGCGGTTTATCGTAAAACCATGTCCAAGCAATCATAACAAAGACCGAAAGGGTGGTGGCAAGAAGAATATTTTTGTTATTATCGTTAGTCATTTTGTGTTAATTTTGTTGAAAATTTAATTATCAAAGAGCCATTCATAATTATCAATTAAACTTTAAATAAAATTATGAGCGCAATTTTTTGAAATTTATAAGGCACTCTTGAAGTGCTTCATCAATGGTTTCGATCGGAACAATTTTAAGATTTTTTATGACTTCTTGAGGCATTTCTTCGAGATCTTTTAGATTACTTTTTGGAATTAGAACCTTTTTTATTCCACCGCGTAAAGAGGCTAAGAGTTTTTCTTTGAGGCCACCAATTTCAAGTACTTTTCCGCTCAGAGTTATTTCGCCAGTCATAGCCACAAATCTGTCGATTTTTTGTTCACTTAAAATTGAAGCTAAACATACCGAAATTGCAACTCCAGCTGATGGGCCGTCTTTTGGTGTGGCGCCTTCTGGTACGTGAATATGAAAATCAAATTTGTTGAATTTTTTGGCGTCAATTTTAAGAGATTTTGCGATTGAGCGAACATAACTCAGTGAAGCTTGGACTGATTCTTTCATAACATCGCCAAGGCTTCCGGTTATTTGAACTTTACCACTGCCTTCAAATTTTAAAGCTTCGATTTCAAGTAGGTCACCACCATATTGAGTATAAGCCATGCCAGTAGCCACACCTACGGCATCATGACTTCTAGCGCGTCCAAAATCTTTTTTAGCTGGGCCGGAATAGGTTTTTAAATTATCACTATTAATTGCAATTTTTTTGGCTTCTTTTGAAATTATCAATTTAACAGATTTTCTGATTAGATTTTCTATTTCGCGATTTAAATTTCTGACTCCAGCCTCAAATGTGTAGCGGCGAATTAGGAGAGTTATGGCCTCTTTATCGATGCTAAATTCATTTATATTAAGGCCATTTTCTTTGAGAAGCCTAGGAATAATATGTTTTTGGGCGATTTGCAGTTTTTCATTTTCAGTGTAACCAGACACGTTAATGATTTCCATTCTATCGCGAAGAGGAATTGGTATCGAGTTAATTGAATTAGCTGTAGCAACAAAAATGACCTTAGATAAGTCATAATCTACTTCGAGATAATGGTCTGAGAAATTGCAATTTTGTTCAGGATCAAGAACTTCAAGAAGCGCTGAAGCGGGGTCACCGCGAAAGTCACTTGATATTTTATCGATTTCATCGAGAAGCATTAGAGGGTTGATAGTTTCGGCTTTTCGCATTGATTGAATAATGCGCCCCGGCATTGCTCCCACATAGGTTCTGCGGTGGCCACGAATTTCTGATTCATCTTTAACACCTCCAAGCGAAACTTTAACATATTTACGATTAAGACTTTCGGCAATTGAGCGCGCGAGAGAAGTTTTTCCAACTCCGGGAGCGCCGACTAGGCACAAAATTGGGCCACGAACACCCTTCGTTTTGATTTGAACCGCAATAAATTCAAGGATTCTTTCTTTAACCTTTTCTAACCCAAAATGATGTTTATCAAGAATTTGCTTGGCATTTTTAAGATTATGAATCGAGTCTGATTGAACTGACCAAGGCAACGAACATATCCACTCAAGATAGTTTCTAACTACGCCAGATTCTGATGAATATTGGTGAGTTTTTTGCAATTTTTGCAATTCAGTTTCACACTTTTTTAAAACTTCTTTAGGAAGCTTAAGTTTAGAAATTTTGGTTTTAAGCTCTTTAATTTCTGGGTCTTCTTCTTGACCCAGTTCTTTTTTAATATTTTTGAGTTGCTCGTTAAAATAAAGCTCTTTTTGATGTTTAGTAAATTTTTCTTGAATTGAGCGGTTAATTCGCTCTTCGGCTTCTCCAATTTCAATTTCAGTTTTGATGATTTCGAGTAATTTATAAAACTTTTTTTTCAAAATATTTTCGCCCAAAATAATTTGGCGTTGATTTACTGAATTACAACAATAGCCAGCAATAAAATATAAAATATCGTGCGTAGTTTTTATATTTTTGAGTTCATTAATTATTTCGACAGTGATTTTTTTGTTATATTGAGAATAGCGTGCAAAGTTTTCGGCGCAGGCTTTGATGAGGCCAATAAGTTCTTTGTCTTTTTCATCAGCTTTTTGTTCGGGAAGAAGCGATATTTTGCAAAAAAAACGAGTTTTATCTTCAATTGTCGAATCAATTTTGGCGCGCACAAAGCCTTGTAAAATGGCTTTGAGATTGCCATCTGGTGTTTTGATGAGTTCAATTATTTTACAAATTGTTCCAACTTTATGAAGATTCTTTTCAGTGAAGTCATCGCTGTCGGGGTTGTTTTGAATAACGGCAAAAATTGGTGATTTATTATTAAAAGCCTCTTCGACTGAATTGATAGATTTTTCACGACCAACCAAAATTGTTGTTGTGGTGCGAGGAAAAATTACGGTATCACGCAATGGAATTGTATAAAATTTTTGTTCTTGGGTTTTATTTGAGATGTTGTCTTTGTTATTTTCTTTATTGTTTTTCATGGTAATTTTAGGTTAGATAAATCAATTTTTAATCAGCAAAATTAACTTGTAAATTGTTGGGTCGTTCGTTATTTTGATAGCCAAATTTATAAATTTAAACAAAACAAAAGTTAATAATTATTTTATTTTTAAATTATTTTTTTAATGACTTACGACAAAAATAATATTTTTGCTAAAATTATACGCAACGAAATACCAGCCAAAAAAGTATATGAAGACAACAATTTGTTAGCTTTTCATGATATTTCTCAAGCTTCACCAATTCACATTTTAGTAGTTCCAAAGGCAGAATTTATTGATTACATTGATTTTGTGAGCAATGCTAGTCCTGAAATTATAGCAAATTTTTTTAAAAAAGTTGCGCAAATTGCCCAAGATTTAAATGCTCACGACCAAGGTTTTCGCCTAATTACCAATAATGGCTCAAATGCTCATCAAACTGTAAATCATTTTCATGTTCATATTTTAGGTGGCAAAAAACTTGGCCCACTTATCTCATCTGACAATCAACTTCGATAAATTTATGGAAAAAAAAGTTCACGAATCTACAAAAATAATTCATGCCGGCAGAAATCCAAAAGAGCAAGGCTGGATGGTAAATCCACCGATTTATCAAAGTTCGACAATTGTTTTTCCGACTTATAAAGATTTTATGTATGCGGAACGAGGATACTCTAACAACGATTTAGTTCAGCCATATGAATTAAAATACGGTCGTTACGGCACGCAAACCAATTTTGCTTTGGAACAAGCGATTGCCGAAATTGAGGGTGGTTATAACACGTTCGTAACTTCTTCAGGAGCTGCAGCTATAAATACTGCGCTGATTGCTTTCTTAAAGCAGGGCGATCATATGTTACTCGTTGATAATGTTTATTCACCAACCCGTGGTTTTGCCGATAAATTTCTAAAAAAACTTGGCGTTGAGACTACCTATTTTGACCCGCATATTGGCGAAGGAATCACAAAATTAATCAAGAAAAATACCAGAGTAATTTTTTTGGAAAGTCCAGGATCGCAGACTTTTGAAATCCAAGATGTTCCTCTTATTTGTAAAATTGCCAGAAAGCACAATGTCATAACTATACTTGATAATTCTTGGGCAAGTGGCATTTATTTTAAGGCTTTTGATCATGGAGTTGATGTCTCGGTTATGGCTTTAACAAAATATATAAATGGCCATTCAGATATCATGATGGGCTCAATAACTGTTCAAGAAAAGCATTTTAGAGTTATGTACGAAGCTTTTAGATATATGGCCGTCACTGCGGCGCCATATTGTTCATACATGGTGCAAAGAGGACTAAGAACTTCAAAATTGCGAATGGATCATTGCTTTAAATCTGCCCTTGA
>Ga0194133_10004814_pt1 | contig 17657 bp, 11 predicted proteins | sample TA2KigOf40mmetaG_FD_155448 | JGI IMG/M metagenome (GOLD analysis project Ga0194133, IMG submission 155448) | Freshwater microbial communities from Lake Tanganyika, Tanzania - TA2015055 Kigoma Offshore 40m | ecosystem: Environmental > Aquatic > Freshwater > Lake | place: Tanzania: Lake... | reverse complement strand
CCCTCCCCACCAAACAGTGAAAAAAAAAACAAAACAATCCAACAGACAGTAAAAACAAAAACAATGAACTCATTTCCTATTTCAACTCTATCATCGACTTCTTCTTCTTCTTCTTCTTCCCTTACTTCGACACCATTGTCGTCTCCCATACGCCGGGAACAAGAACATCATGCAAACATCCAAGATATGTCGTGCCCTTTTTTCGGATCCACGCCCCCTGCCCAACGTTTCATGAATGGATTGCATTTGCGTATGTCTTCTTATTTCGCAAAGACTCCATTCGAAGAGGAGAGACCGCCTTTGTCATCACCCACTACCACGGCAAAATAAAAACCATCCCAAAATAATATGCATGGGCACATCCAAACTGGCATGAATGATGCGTTCCATCCAAGTCAAGAGACTCTCGGTGATCAAATGGGATTGATGTTGCAACAAGTAATTCATGTACTCCAATAGAATGTTTCTTTTGTGAATATTGTAATTTTGACTCATATACGTCAAATGGGCTTCGACTTCAGCGACCGTATGGTGGTTGCCCGTCGCCGCCGTCGTCTTTTCAAAAAAATCTTCATGGAATTGTTGCCAAACACGCATGGTGATCATGGGTCGGATAAAAGTCATCGACGCAGACAAAGAAGGAGACCCCCCCGTCACCGACGCAGACAAAGGAGAGGCAGAAGAAGCAGACGGAGACAGCGAAGAAGAGGAATGATCCCATGTCTCCAAACTCTGCAAATAATTGATCATACTCCGAATGTCGGATTGATGCATTTCGCGAATGCGGTGCAGTGTTTCTTCGTCGACATAGGCTTCCAATTTCTCCTGTGCCACAATGTTTCGCATGAAAGAGAGAATCTCGCGATGTGGCAATTGATTGAATCGAACACAAACAAATTCGTGTTGCAAGGATTCGTCGATTTTGCTGATATAATTGCAAATCAAACAAAAACGAACATTTTCGGGGGAAGTCTGCAACAGGGTTTTGAGAGCTTGTTGTGCATTTTTGGTCATATAATCGACTTCATCCAATATGACGAATTTCAATCCCACTTCAAAAATATGTTTGGAACGCACAAATTGGTAGATTTGAGTGCGAATGATGTCGATGCCTCGTTCGTCGGAGGCATTCAAATGAATGATGGATTCGCGGTTGCGTTTGGTGTAGAGATCTTGGTATTCGTTAATCAAATTGATGATGGTGGTGGTTTTGCCCGTCCCGGGGGGTCCATAAAACAACAAATGGGGGAAATGTTTTCGTTGCAAAATGTTGCGGAAAAACGTGCGGTTGAGAGGATCCAACACGATTCCATCAAATTGATTGGGACGATATTTTTCAATCCAGGGCATGTTTTGGTAGATTGTTGTCGTAGTAGTAGTAGTAGTAGTAGTAGTCATTTCTGTTTTTTTTCCCGGTCTTTGTTTTTTTTCCCCGGTATTTTTCTGTTTGTTAACCTCTATTCACCTGGACTGATACACCGGTGTATCAGTTCAGGTTTGTAAAGTTTATCTTTTAAAACCTGTGAGTGAAACGAGCAGGTGAATAAAGATTGAAAAACAAAAACCCAGATTTTTTTTTTCTTTCATCACATTTTCTTTATATGCGTTTGATTTTCAAAAATTTATGTATATACATGATTTTATAAAAAAAGGATATACATGTATATACATTTAGGAAAAAAAACCGACAATCAATCCATCCATCAATTAATTTCAATTTCTTTTTCTTCTTTGACAAAAAATTCAAACCAATGACAACAACATATTGTTTCGTGTCAAACAATCCAAATACAAAATATGATATGACCACCACCAATGCATACGAAACCAAGAATAAAAACGAGGCGGCAACTACGACGGTAGCTGCTGATCCTACCATGGAAATACAAATGTATACATGTCCCGATGATGATACGATGATTTGTTTGCCCAAAACCGACGAATTACCCAACGTATTGAAATGGTTTGAAGAATGTGGAATCGTGTATGAAATTGACGATGATCCCAGTCATTCTTTTACGATCCAACAAAATCAATACAAGACATTGTCCTCTTATTTTGGAAAAAAATTCGAAATGAACCATTTGGACGACATGAAGAAAACCATGCAAATTTTGCAAGAATTAGTAGCCATGCAGGAGAAATTGCAACAATTGGCCCCTTTGTCGATTTTCTCACAAGACGAACAAAAGAACATAATGATGATGACGAAGATGATGCCAACCATTTCCTTTTTCAAAGACCAAGTATGGAATTCGGCGGAAAGGTTGGGACGCGTCGACATGCCTGCGTGTTTTCAAAAATATGCGGGTGTGACAAATATCATCCATGATACATCCGACAAAAGAATTCCTCCGAGTGTGGAAACCATTGAGAAAGGCTTCGTCGAAGCCCGTATTTTGGACGTGTTCGGAGACAAAGTGTCCAATCATGTTTTATCGAATTTGACTTTACCATCCGGTGCGCAGTTTCCTTTCCCCCATTACAAAACGACGAAATTCATGCAAACCGACCATCAGAATACAACAAAGGACGACGCCGCAAAAGAAAAAGAAGAAAAAAAAGAAGAAGCCCCCTTGACACAATTGCGAAAGGATCCTCCCCTCACCGCAGCAGAATGGATAAGCACCACCAATGTCCGTCCGTATGATCCCAGCAGTATTTTCAAACCGAATTGTTTTTCCACGTCATATACTTCCTACAACGAAATCATCGAACAAACCGAATGGGAGAATACACCCGTATACGTCGTCGCGGTATTTTTGCATAGCACCGAGCTGTGCACCTTTGTGCGTGTCGTGCAGACATGCAATAAACACATTTTGCGCAAATACAATTTGACGGAATTACAAGAATTGGAACACATGGAGGAAACCATGAAACAAAATCCATTTTATGGGTTTGGTACGTTGTTTGTCTTGAAAACCACCTCCAAGGACATCGTCGAACACATCCGTTTGTCGTTTCAATCCAAACAGTTCCGATCCTTGGACGAAATCAACATGGTGTTAAAAATCGAGGAAAATTACATTCAATTTGTGCAAAACAACCAAGCCGTCGGACTCGTCAAACACGAAGAAAAAGAAGCAGAAGAACAAAATGTCAAACGCTACTTGCATTCCTATTTTGAAATCGACAACAATCCCGATCACAAATACAAAGCCCAAGTATTATTCCAATTTTTCGCCAACCGAAAAGATGCGGGGTTCTCCGTGGATACCAATTTCCGCAACCGATTGTCCAAGTATCTCATCAACATGGGTCTCCAAAAGAAACGCTTCAGTGACGGATATTATTATTATGGATTGGTGAAACGAGAAAATCCCGTCCCTTTTGAGACGACACCCCCACTACCACTATCCGCATTTCCACAACCAAAAAAATAATATTTTTTTCTTGGTTCGTCGTTCACTTTGTCCTCCAACGGTAACATTGAATTTGAGGAAAAAGTTCATGTACCGATTTCAAATGCAATTCGTTGTCATCAATGAAAATGTATTGCACCGAGGTGGGTAAAGATGCAGATGAAGACAAACAGAAAATGGAATCACGCATGTATACTCCTTTCGTACACCAATTGTTTGTATAATACACACGATGATTGTGACCATTTGGAATGCCCGCCATTTGCAAATGTTCCAGGGTGATGGAATGCGTTTCGCAACCACGGGCTGTCAAAAAACTGAATTCACTGGAGGGATCGCTCTGCGACAGTCTCTCCATCATATTTTGAAAACCGTCCAAATCGGTGGCATAGGGTGTATGGAGTTCTCGATAATACAGTTCGAGTCGTTTGATGTCATCGGGTTCCTCTTTCGACAATGCAAAGGCACGATCCATACTCTCTTTATCCGAAATCACCGTATCATCAATATCACAAAAAATACAAACGGGACGATCATATTCCCACGTCACTTGACGAAAGGTGGTGATACTGATGATATCATTCTTTTTGTTCTCTGTTTCATTTGTTTGTTTTTGTTTTTTGTTTTTTGTTGTTGTGTTGGTATTTTTAAAATATATATTTTTTACATTATAGAAAAAAAAGATTCTTTTGTTTTTAAAACAGTTTACAAAAAAAAAACAAAAAAATGAAAGACAACATCGTCTATCAAATATTCGAGAAATATTTCTGGGAAGAAAAATGGTCTCTCTTGGCGATTGTATTCATCACTTTCGCGGTGAATTTCCTCCAAACCAATGTCATTTCCCAAATCACGGCATCCATCATCGACGCCATCGAACACGCCAATTTCAGCATCGTGTATACGTCCTTCTCCAAATATGTGGGCGTCTCGTTTTTGTTTTTGATTTTCTATTTCGTCGGCGAATTATTCGAAATGCGCATGCTCACCAAATTGACACAATGGATGCGCCAAGAATTCCTTCGTTTTATTTTCTATAGCAACAACGAAAGTTTCGAGACCAACAATGCCATCAAATACAGCAGTCCCATCAACCGCGTGTCCTTCTCGGCGTACAACATGATCTCCAACATCATCAACCACGTCTTGACAAATGGTGTCTTCATTTTGGTGATCACCGGATATTTTTTGTTGAAAAATACGTCCCTCGGCATGGGTTTCTTGATTTCCAACATCATCCTGGGCATCTACATTTGGACAATCTGGACGCCCCTCATGGAAAAGAAAACCCAATACGAAGACACCGCCAATGACAACGAGAGCCACGTCATCGACATGTTGAACAATTTCGACAAAATCATCTACCGTGGCCGTGCCAAAGACGAAATGAACGAATACAAGAAACGCGCCAACGAGGGCATCGAAACCGCCGCCAATTTCTTCGAGAGTATGCACCTCCATTCGATCAGCATGTACGTGTTGATCTATGGCACGATTTTAGGATCGATTTATTATTTGATTGTGTTGACGCAAAAGGGCGACGTCGACAAAAAGACATTCATCACGTTTATGTCCATCCTGTTGATTTATCGCGACAAATTGACGTCGATCGTGCAATTGATTCCCACCTTCTTGGAATTCAATGGACGCATGGAATTCGCCATCGAGAAACTCGCCGATTTGCAGGGCACGTATGAGGCGCTCGACAAGAAAATTTATTCGCCACAAGAATTGGCCTTCGAACACATTGAGTTCCGCGGCGTCTACTACAAATACTCCGAGAAACAAATGGCCCGCCAAGCCAAGGAAAACAAGGAAAATGCACTCAAAGAAGAAAAAGGACCAGGACCAGGACCAGGACAAGGACCAACCAACCACAATCAAAAGGAATACTTGTTTGAAGATTTAAACGTGTCGATTGTGCCCAACCACAACATTGTGGGAATCACGGGCCTCTCGGGGAGAGGCAAATCCACGCTCATGAAACTCTTGTTGCGTATGCATCCGTGCACGAAAGGTGAGATTTTGATTGACGGCGTCAACGTGGAGACAGTGGATCCCACGTATTTGCGAAAGAATATCGTGTATGTGAATCAATCCTCCAAATTGTTCGACAAGAAAATCTTGGAGAACATGATGTATGGATGCACGGACACGGAGGTATGCGATGCCTATCTGAAAAAGATCATGTCCTACCCGAAAATCCAGGGATTATACGAAAAATTGGACATTGAAAAGGGGGCCGCAGGCCCCCTGGGAGAGAAATTATCGGGGGGACAACGTCAAATCGCCAACATCATCAGTGGATTGGTGCATCCCTCCACGATTCTCATTTTGGATGAACCCACTAATGCCCTCGACAATGATTTAAAGATGGAATTGTTGCGCGTCATCGACGATTTCCGCGAACACAAAAAATGCATCATCATTATTACCCATGATCGGGATGTGTTTCCTCTTTTTGACCAAAAAATTGAATTATAAAAGGGAAGAGTAGGGGACAAACCCAAACCCAAACCAATTTAAATATTTCGAGAGATAAAGATGACAATCTATTGTTTTCCAAAATATTTAAAATATAAAAAAAATAACGTAAAAAAAAAAATAACATGCCGAGTAGAAAAAAAATTACCAAGGCGAATGACGCAGCAACGACGACGGCAACGGCAACGGCAACTACAGTGAATGCCTCTACTACAACTGCGAGTACAACTATTGATCCCCCTGTCATTGCGACTACTGATGCTCCTACAACGGGTCCAATCGATCCCATTCAAATGACGGTTGTTGTGGAAGAAGAAGTACAAGTACAAGTACAAGTACAAGAAAAACAAATGGATTCGACGACGACGACGACGACCAAGAAAAAAAGGGCGAGTGGTGGAAAACGCAAATCCAACGACGAAACAACCACTGCAATAACGGAAGTGACATCATCATCCATAAGCACAAGCACACAAACAAAACCAAAGAAAGCGAGAGCAAGTAAAATCATCGCGGCCACAGGAACGGGAACAGGAACAGGAACCAGTTCCTCAACTTCGGGATTACAAAAAACAAATCCATTCTCCGCCGCCTTTTCCTCCTCCTCACCATCTTCATCCAATGTGATTATGCATTTAAAGTGCAATACACAAGATTTATTAGAATACAATCATCGATTGCATAGTGTACTATCGACACCTCTCGATTATGATCCGTCGATTCCTCCCGAAGTGAGTAGTTATGAAGAAGATCCCTCCTTTTCCACATTGCATTCGATTTCCACGATAGGACAACAATTGTTGGATGGTACCGCCGCCATTTTCCAAAATCGAGATGATCCACTCCCCGCCACGAACTTGTTATTTCCGACATCATCATCATCCGCAGTGCTTTCATCAAACAACAAAAATAACAACAACAATAACAATAAAAATAATGCACCAATGACGGCTACGACGACGGTTGGTGTAAATATTTTGTCACGAACTGCTGCCACTCCTCTCCATGAAATGGAAATGCAGTCCGTGACAACAACCACAACAACAACAAATACTACTGTGTGTACTCCGGAAACCTCCTTGTCCACCTTAGAACGTCAAGTCCGACAATTGCGTGCTCAATTGCACAAAAATGCCTTGGAAGAGGACCGGCGATCCAATTGCTTCTTCGACACATGTGAATTCGATGGACCGTGTTGTCGCATTCCCATGTATGTCTTGGATGACGTCATCCACGGATATGGATGTTTTTGTAGTCCCCAATGTGCGGTGGCGTACTTGTTCAAAGAAAACTTGGACGATTCGACCAAATTTGAAAGGTATTGTTTGTTGAATCAAATTTATGGGGATGTCTTCCAAAGCAAGGGCAACATTTGTCCGGCCCCCGATCCCCATTATTCTTTGGATAAATTTTATGGGAATATGACCATCAAACAATACCGCGAACTCTTCAAAACCAATCATTTGTTGATTACCATCCAAAAACCCATGACACGGGTTCTTCCCGAAATTCACGAGGAAACCGATGAAACCATTCTCAATACGTTTGGCATCTCCAAATCGTCGTCGAGTTTGGCCACCGGAATGTATCGTGTCAAACGACAAAGTGAAAAACAAAGTGGACCCAGCAAGACCAGCATCGTTCGTGAGACGTTTGGTTTAAAATAAATGAAAAACAAAAGTGCAATCAATGTGTACTTTTTTTTTTCTCTATGTTGTGTGAGAAAGGAAAACATAACTAGTTTAAAGGAATCTTTGTATAAATGAATCAACTCATTTGTTTATTTTTTTTGGCCCACCTAACAAACAAAAAAAAACACAAAAAAAAAACACCTTAAAAAATGTCATCATCGTCCTCTTCCAATCATTATCTTCGTAAATTGGTGAAATCCAGTGACGAATATGTATCTCTTCGTGATAAATATGACGATTTGAAACACACCCACAAATTAATGATGCGAAGACTCTTGGAAAATGATGGATTGTCCGAAGATGTCAAAGAATTGAAAACGCATGTGAGCAAATTATTTTCTTTGATTGATGAATCGTCATCATCGTCGTCTTCAACACATTTTACTGCTTCATCTGCATCTACATCTTCAATGAAAAAGAAAAGAACCATCGATGAAGACAACAACAACAACAACAACAATATCAAATTACCAGAAAAAAAAGAAAAAACCAAAGAAGCGAAGGATGAGGATGATGTTGTTTTTGTGTCTTCCAAAAAGGCAAAAATATCTTCTCCCGTCGTCATCAAACAAGAGAAAGATGAAGAAAAACCGAAAAAAATGAATACTTCTGACGTCATCACTCCTACCATAATTACTCCTGTCGTGTCTGAAAAGAAAGAGGAAGAAGTTGTGGAAGAAGAAGAAGTCGTGGAAGAAGAAGAAGTCGTGGAAGAAGAAGAAGTCGTGGAAGAAGAAGAAGTCGTGGAAGAAGAAGAAGTCGTAAAAGAAGAAGAAGTCGTAAAAGAAGAAGAAGTCGTCGAAGAAGAAGTCGTCGAAGAAGAAGTCGTCGAAGAAGAAGTCGTCGAAGAAGAAGTCGTCGAAGAAGAAGTCGTCGAAGAAGAAGTCGTCGAAGAAGAAGAAGTCGTGGAAGAAGAAGTCGTCGAAGAAGAAGTCGTAGAAGAAGAAGAAGTCGTTGAAGTCGTGGAAGAAGAGGAGGAAGAAGAGAGTGTCTTTGAAATCGAAGTGGATGGCGTTACCTATTTTACCAACAATGAAACGAATGGTAAGATATATGCTGTAGGCAAGGATGGCGACATTGGAGATGTCATAGGAGAATTTCAAGATGGCGAATTTTGTTTATATGAAGAGGAAGAATAAATAGCACTCATATGTATACATACACACACACACACACACACACACACACACACACACACACACACACACACATACACATATACACACATACACACACATGTACATACCTACATTATATATTTGTTTTGTTTTTTTTTTCCCAAATTCATTTTTTTTTTTTAAACATAATTTACATTTTTAAAAAAAAATCTTTTTTCATCGTCGAAATGTTTTCCTTTTATGGTAACTACCAGCACCACCATTACTTTTTTTGGTGACTTTTTTATTTTCGGTTTCTTTGCCTTTGTTTTCATCCACTTTATTATTATTATTGTTACCTTTGGAAACGTAAGAAAACAAATCATACATGCGCGGATAATATTTCAAATAATCCCGTGTATTCCGATTGGGTGCATTGGCCAAAAAGAGACCCTTGTTCAATAGATCGTCTTGTCTCTCGGAACAGGCACCATCGCTCGATAAATAGGCTTCTTTGTCCAAAACCGTCATAGATACATAAATTTCACGATGACTGTTTGTGTCGGAAACGGGGTTTGCCGCTGCCGTTGAAGAAGAAGACGACGACGACGACGACGACGACGTGGTGGTGGTGACCACGGTATCGACCCCCGTATACATGTATTTCAACACAAGCGAATCGTCAACGTCTTGCACATCGGCCGCCGAATATTTCGAATACAATGTTTCGAAGGCATGTTTGTCGGCCGCCCATTGTGCGTCAGAATAGCCATTGGGTTTCTTGGCCCAATCCCCGCGCCGTGTGCGGTCGAGCAACGAAAACAAATCCGTGTTGGAGGTGCGACGGTTGGGATACACCAACAAAATCGCCGATTCCATTTTCTCGCTGGCTTTCTTGATGCTCAAGAAATTCTTCTCGAGTGCCCCATTGATGCTCTGTTCGAAGGCGGGTTTGGGCGTCTTGCCATCCAACAACGTATTCGACATGTTGATGATGGTCTTTTTTCGGACGAAATCGTGGCATCGTTCGGCGGCCTTCACAATGGCCGCTTGTGCCAACATGTCGCGCATGATGGCCTCGTATTTGTCATACACAATCAACGACGACGAATCCTTGATTTCTTTGTTGGCCGTCTCCCGGGCCATATCGATGTCGCCCAACCTCGTGGCAATGGTGGCCACATCGAGGTTGTTGTTGTTGTTGTTATTGCCAACAAATTTCTTTAAATCGTTGAGTATTTCCACGATGGTGTTGACGCCATTGATGATGGGGGCGGGCACCCCCCGCGACGACGACGATTGTTTGGGATAGGCAATGCTTTGCAAGTCATAGATGAAATCTTGGATGTTTTTGGATTTCAAGGTGGATTGGACAATCGGAGGAATGGATTTGTCTGGATACGCCTTTTCCAAAATGGCCGAGAGATCCTCTTCGGGGAGACGTTTCAAATAGGTAATGAACAAATGGGGGCTCTGTATTTCGGTATTGTTGACACTCAACATGACATTCTTTTTTGTTTTGAAATACTCAGACACCTGTTTCTTGAAGTTCAGATCATTCAAAAATTTATAATTTTCATATATATTTGTGTTTTCATTGGGACCCAACAGAAACAAAGTAAACAACCGTCGCAATTCCGTTTTGGCGCGATCTTCGTTGTCCGAAATGTCGGCCTCTTTATCTTCTATCGTGGCCATTTGTCCATTGAAATCCGTCATGAATTTGCGGTACTGGCGGTGATTGATCAAATCGTTCGTCCAGATGACTTCTTTGATGATTTTGTTGCGTCCCCCGATCTTAATCGAGGATCCTCTCTCGGGATCCACCAAACGCGTCTTGTCCATCCATCCAAAGAAATTCATCGCCTCCAAAACATCGAAATCCGTCCACAAATAGGGATTGCTTTCTTCCATCACAAATTCGTGATACGAAGATTGCAACACACCTCTCAATTTTTGATGAACGGGGAACAAAATCTGCAACGTCAACATAATGTTCGTTTCTTCATTATGGCGCAAATCATTCTTGTATTTTTCTCTTTTTTTGTTGTTGGCCTCTTCGTCGTTATTTGTGGTGGTGGTGGTGGTATTCGGAGTTGTTCCCGCTGCTCTCGTGGCTGTAGCGGCGGATGACGTCAATTTGGATAACTCGACTAAATTGACTCGATGGGTGCCTTTGTCCAACAATATTTTTTGAAATTTGGTTTTATTGAAGAAAAATTCAATGGCCAAGGGTCGCGGCAACGACCGAATGTAGCGTTCGGGGTAGCGTATGGTGTTTGTATACAAGGGTTGGGTTTCCGTGATGATGATGCGTGAGGTAGTTGGCGTTTCCCCTTTTTGGTATTCCAACATGTCAAATGTGAATTCTATTGTCGAGGAGGAGGATGGTTCTGTTGTTGTTTGTGCTGTCGTCGATGTTGTTGCGGTTTGTGCTGCTGCTGTCGCCGTTTTCTCTTTATTCACATCCAGCATGATTTTCAAAGGTTGAAAAGAAATGGTTTTTCTCATGTTTTTTTGTTTGTTTTTTTTGTTTGTTTTTTTTTGTTTGTTTTTCCAAAATAAAAAATTTCTTTCCACAAAATAAAATAAAATAAAATTAAAATCAAGACAAAATAATTTCTTTTCTGAACAGGTTAAACTAATCATATATAAATTTTTTTTTAAAAAAAAAAAGAACACACACAAACACAAACAAACAAAATGATGAGCATGACATTCACCAAAGATATCAATCGTTTTTGTATGTTTGCGAATTGCCAACGTCAAATTGAATACAACAAAGTAAAAACGTCATTCAATGATCCAGGTATTTCTCAAAAAATGCGTTATTCACAATATCTTCGTCAAAAGGGTACCACTTGTAATTTAGTCCTCGATTCCAATGGCAACGTTGTGAATTGAATGGATTGGATGCAAAAAAAAGAAAATCAAAAGAAAGAAAAAATCAAAAGACAAAGAAACAAAAACAAAATCAGAACACAAAGAAACAAAATACATTATTTTATTTTATTTTTTTAGTTTGAAAAATTACAATCAAAAACACACACACACGCATACATGTCATCATCATCACCATATATTGCAATCACACAATGGATTGTTAATGACTTAAGCGAACCCAATAAAGTCATTCGCCAAGCAGACGTCGACGAATATTTGCGTTTAAAAAGGGTTCCAGGAGATGGCAATTGTTTTTTCCATGCTGTGGCCACAGCAATGTCCGCCTATATTCATCACTCGTCGTCGGGTTTCTCTCCCAATCGCAAGTCATCGGAACTGAGTGCCCTTACCGCCAGTGCTTTGCGCCGACGACTGTGCGAATATTACCACGAAATTGATGTCAAAATCGCCGACAAAAAAATCAAGGACAAGAGCAAACGCGAATTGCCAAATTTTACATTATCCAAAACGCAACGCCACATATATTACAAATTCATGTCATCCTCTAGAAAAACAAGTGCGGATGACACCGATCCAGGATACGATGAACCCCACCACCAACGTATTTGTTCGCCAGGAGTGTACGCCAGCGATGATATGGATGTTATTGCCATGACCGACATTTTGCGTGTAAATATCGCCATATTGAGGAAACCGACCGCCGGAGGGGAATACACCGTGTCTATTACCAACTGTATCGACCCAGAAGATCCGCGCAACGTGCCCACCATTTTCATCAAGTATAGAGGCGTCCATTTCGATGCATTGATTCCCAAAGACTTTGCATCCCGTTCTCCTTCTCGTTCTCCTTCGCATTCTGCATCGAATAAATGGAAGGCACTTCCCTATGTAGACAAGACATTGCTGGATCAATTAGAGGCCCTTGATCTAAAAGAGAAAAATAAAAGCGACAAAAACAAGAAAACGAGAGGTGGTAAACGTACGTTTCTTTTTCAAAACAAACGCAACAACAACAACAACAAAACACGTCGTTGTCGTCGTCGTCGTTCATAAATATTTTTATTTTTTAAAAATGAGAAATTCAATAGAACCGAAAAATAAAAAAAAAAGAAAAAAAAAAGAAAAATCGTTTTGTCAAAAAAAAAGTGTTATTAAAAAATTTTTGGACAATACAAACACAATCAATCCATCATAAACACACATTGCATTCCATTACAAACACAAACACACAAACACACAAAAACAAATGACCACATTTGATACCATATTCATTTTCCTGTTGATTACCTTTGTCTATCTTCATATAAGTGCCCAGTGGAAAACCAGCAATGATTTGGAGGTCTTTGAATCCGACATGGAATCCGTTGCACAAATCCAAGACGTCGTGGCCATCAAACAACCCGTGGTTTTCAAGTCATCATCATCATCGACGGGAGCCATGAAAATCAATCCCGTCTTTCGGGCCATTCCCGCCAAATTCCAAGATATGGAAGTCCGTGTGTACAACGATGTCGTCGAACGCAACGAACGACCCTCGAAGGCATGGATATCTCTCCCCTATCGTTCGGCGCGATCTTTGTTGGACACCGACACGGCTTCCAAATATTTTAGCGAAGGAAACCAATTGTCCTTTATGGAAGAAACCGGATTGGATCGCGTGGCCGCGACCATGGTGGATGGGTGGTTGCGACCCCCCTTGGCCATACACAGTTCGTATGATTTGATGTTTGGGGCACCTCATGTCTATTTGCCGCTCCGCTATCACATTCGTGCACAACAATATTTGGTGGTGTGTTCCGGCAAAATACGGGTCAAAGTGGCCGCTCCCAAATACACCAAAATCATTGGCGTCGTCAAAGATTATGATGCTTTTGAATTCCGGAGTCCAGTTGACCCGGCTTTTGTTTGGTCCACGAATGTCGGATCTGCATCCGCTTCAACGAATCCTTTAAAACGCGTTGCCTTCTTAGAAATCGACGTATATGCCGGGTCCGTCCTCTACATTCCACCATATTGGTGGCACAGTATACAATACAGCGGCGACACCACCACCACCATATTAAACGTCCAATATGATACATTGGCAAATTTGGCGGCACAAAGCAAAGAATGGATACAATATGCCATCCGACCGTATGTTGCCTCTCCAAGGGAGAAGAAAGGGGGAAACAACCATTCCACACAAGACAAACACAAACAAGAAACCCCACCTGACCAAAATGAACATTCTTCTTCTTCTTCTTCTTCTTCTTCTTCTGCAAGTACAGCAGTGGTAAAAAATGAAGACAAACACAAAACCATCGTCACGAATGCCAATACATACGACGTATTATAATAGATGTGATAGATAAAAAATTAATTATATTATGTTATGAACTTTATTATTATTATTTTTTTGGGGGGATTGTTTTGTTCTTTTTTTTTTATCTTTTCACGGATTGTTGCTTCTTCTATCAGAGAGAGAGAGACATGACACCAACCCTCTCCAAAATCGAAACTTATTCTTTGCTGTTACATTTGTGTAAAAAACACAAGGCATGTATTTTACGCGACGAACGAGGTAATTTTGGCATGGAATTTCATATAGGAACCAACAAGGGCGCATTCCATTACTCGTTTGATCCTTTGGACAAAGAACCCCCTCCTGTCGATGCCTATATCCATCATTTTGCAACTCATACCGCCCATTGCATGAAGTCACAGGAAAATAATAACCCCGTCATTGTGGTTCCTTTGGTTACTATTCACAGCGACGACTTTCATGACGACAACATAAATGATCACGTTCAAATATTGATTTTGCGCAAGTCCTCAACGACCTTTTCACAACAACAACAACAACAACAATGGACCCTCGATCACCTTGGATTGCAAGGACACATATATAAAGACGACTTTGATGTCGAAAAAGAAAACCGAATCATCACCTTAATACAATGGTTCGCCTTTTATGTGTCCACAGAAACCAACGTCGTCGTAGATTACCGCAATCCATTTTCTTTGTGTATTCCGCCGTCTCTCTTCACACATACGTTTTCGAGAATCATGGATTGTCCTCTCTTGCAAAACAAAACAGTGTCCACACGCAATCATATTTCCTTGTTATTTGCGGCAAAAGCCTTGCAAGAGCCCTCCGATACGCCTTCGAGTGACCTGTACAATTTTATTATCCAATGGGAATCGGAGAGACCGTCTCTCAATGCCTTGGACTTTATCATGACGAAAAAAGAAGCGTCCGATTGGAAACACCGAGAACCCCATACGACCACTGTTTTATTCGGGGAACTCGACAACGACAGCAACCACGTCGACTCTCGCTCTCCCATACAATTCTTAAGGACTCAGATTATCAACAAATTTTACACATCCAACCCAAACGTGTTCACTTGGCCCCATTCCATTTTTTTCTTGGAAATGATGATGTTTTTCTACGTGTTGAGGCCACAAACCACCATTCGTTGTTCGTATGCCTTCGATGGCAAACAAGCCATCCATGACGAAACCTACATTCAACATATATGCGAACATATTGTCGCCAATTGCAATATACATGGCGTACTCCCCATCCCTTTTCGATTCCAAACCTACGCAGAATCGATGCACGCAAATTTACTTGTTCTCCGACCCAAAAAACAACCCTCTTCTTCTTTGCCATATGCGTCATCCTCCGCCTCCGCCTCCCTCCATCATGCTTCCTTCTTGCAATGGGACTTGGAACATTTCGAACCACATGGACGCCGATTTCATGCGGAAGAAACGTATCATCCTTCACGCCAATCCGTCAACGACATGTTGGATCAATTTGCACGTCATCTCCAACAACAATTGCAAATGAAATTTCCGTCCCATACCGTGTCCGTGAGACGCATTTTTTCCGATGCGGTGTGTCCTCTCCTCGGTCTCCAAGAAAAAAACCTTCAAAACAAACATGGATCCTTCCATGATGGATCATGTGTCTTGTGGTCGGCGTTTGTCATGCATTTGGTGATTTCTTTTCCGGAGTATTCCACCCACGACATCTACATCGCCCTTTCCTCCTTGCTTGCAGACAAAAACATCATCGTAAACGTATTGTCCGGTTATTTGGAATTTGCCGAACGGGCAATGAAGTGGATGTTTCGTACCCATGGCATTCAATATAAAAACAAAACTTCGTCTTCGTCGTCGTTTTCGTCTTCGTCTGCCTTGGATTTTATTGAATATGCAAGAAAAAACAAATTACAAAAACAAATCAAAAATGTCTTGTTTGATGACATTTCTTTTTTCCAAAATGTGAAATCCATTCAACAAGACAATCGAAAACGAAAAAGAAACATCACCCATCCAAAAAAAAGTGATTCTTCTCCTTCGCCTTCGCCTTCGCCTTCCAAAAAACGGGGGGGAACGAAACGCAAACTTCTTCTTGCTTTACGCAAAACCAAAAAAAAACGATAAAATAAAATAAAATAAAATAAAAACAAATACATCATCAATCTTTTGGTTTGGTTTGCATGTTATTCTTCGTTGTCTGACGAGGATGAAGACGATGAATTTTGGTTTTCTTCTAATTCTTCTTCTTGTTGTTGTGGTGGTTGTCCTTCTGATTCAGCAGGAATAATTACATCGCCGACGCCCAAAGATAGAACAAATGGTTGCGCCCTTGTTCGCACTGGAGTAATACGTCGTGCACGAACACGACGGCGTGTTGGCAATTGAGTGAATAGAGGTAGTGTTTGTTGTTGTTGTTGTTGTTGTGGCACAGAAGAAGAAGAAGAAGAAGAAGAAGGCATAACCGTTGTACTAGTCGCAGTCGCAGTTGTAGTCGTGGATGAAAAGAGAAACGTGGAGGCAGTATGGCCATCGCGCAAATAACGATTGTATATTTGTTCGTTGTATTGATGCGATGTGAGGAACGCTGGCAAATAATGTTCATGAAATCGGGGCAAACCCGTTTCAAATCCCGTGATGTGTTCGGCTTCTTCTTCCAAGTCATCATCATCATCGCTGTCATCGTTGTCACCATTGTTGCCGTCATTACCATCATTATTGATTGACGGCCTCTTTTTCACGTATCCATTCTTATAAATGGGCTGACCATACTTGCCATACATCGTAAATATATAAAACAAACGTCGTTGTAATTCTTTGCCCGATATTTCCCGGTCCTGGACACACGCCGAAAATTTCGAACGAAAATACAATTCCAAATAAGGTCGCATTTGTTCTATCAAAGTGTTTTGATCAAACAATTCATGTATTTGTAATATATTGTTTTCGTTTTGGTTGTGGTTATTGTTATTATTGTTGTTTTGTTGCTGCTGCCGAGAAAAACGTTGACCATATTGGTGCAACATACTGCGAATGTCTTGTTCCAAATAGGCGTGCGGGGTTTCTTGGGTATACCGCCGAATGGCCCATTGCGTCAAACGCGTATGATGGCGATGGAGCATCACACACACATCAAATTCACAACAAAAAAACAAATGCAACGCTTCGGGCACTTTCACGAATTGTTCGCGCACCCGAAAATAAATGTTAAACAAATCGGCTTTGGTAAACAAACAATTGTTGAAGGGATTGCGAAAGGGTTTGGGTTCCACAAAGAAATACGATCCATGGAGGAGAGCCTCCTGTATCAAATGCACCAAATTCGGCAACGTGAAATAATAAATGTGGCCTTGTTGCATCAAGCCAATGGTGTGGGGATGGCGGACGTCCAAGTCGTTCATATACAAATCCGTTTGGACTTGGACGGGGGCTCTTCGCCAACGGTACAAACGGGCGATTTTCACGAAACAACGGTGCATCGACCGAATGCGAAAATACGATTCGTACAAATCCAATTTCATGACGGACGGCACAAACATATTCGTACGCCAACTCTCCAAATGATTGTGGTGGTGTTTGATGGGCAACCGGAACACACTCGTCATTTGGTATGTCGGACCCGCCCACAATCCGAACAACAAATACAAATGTTGGTGTTCGGGGTGCACAAATTGGCGGTTATAATAAAGACGGCGTTTTTTTTCTCTTTTGGATGTATTTGTTGTGTCTGTTGTTGTCTCGTCAAAAGGAAGAAACGTAGACGATGACAACGACGTGTCTCGTGTAAAATCATACGAACATATTTGTTC
>Ga0194133_10004813_pt1 | contig 17660 bp, 11 predicted proteins | sample TA2KigOf40mmetaG_FD_155448 | JGI IMG/M metagenome (GOLD analysis project Ga0194133, IMG submission 155448) | Freshwater microbial communities from Lake Tanganyika, Tanzania - TA2015055 Kigoma Offshore 40m | ecosystem: Environmental > Aquatic > Freshwater > Lake | place: Tanzania: Lake... | reverse complement strand
AGAAGGAGTGAAAGGTGGTCAGAAGGAGTGAAAGGGGTTCAAGAGGGGTGAAATGGGGTCAGGGGGAATAAGGGGGGTGAAAAGTGGTCAACTGGGATTTATGGGGTCAATGGAGGCTCAAAAGGGTCAATCGATGTCTATGAGGTACAATTCGGGTCAACAGGGGTCAATGCAGGTCAATGGGGGTCAATGGGGGTCAACGGGGGTCAACTAAGTCATTGGCGGTCATACTGAATTTTTCGGTGGACATGAAGGAGCCCTTAAGCTGACCCAACGGCTACAACTATACTACTACTGGCCAAACATGAATAATGCCATCCAACAGGTGGTTGACGCTTGTGAAACATGTCAAAAATGAAAGGTTCAACCTGCCATCCCTCCAGCGGAACTTCAATCTCTGCCTATCCTTACTCAGCCTAATCAAAGAGTCCATGCAGACCTTTTTGGTCCACTTAAAACCTCGTCAACAGGGAAAAAGTTTCTGCTCATCATGACAGACACATTTACTAAATATGTGGAACTAGTGGCGATACCTAACAAGTAGGCCGAAACGGTTGCAGAAGCCATCTTCAATCATTGGATCTGCAAGTACTGCATCCCAGTGCAACTAGTTACCGACCAAGGCAAAGAATTAATTGCCACGGTCTGCCAGGATCTATGGAACAAATTAAATATTGTCCATATAATCACGTCTGCCCGCCATCCGCAAGCCAATGCGCAAGCACAAGTTGCAAACAAAATCATCGCTAGATATCTGGCTTCATACGTTGATGAAACCACCCTTGATTTATAGTTGTAGCCGTTGGGTCAGCTTAAGGGCTCCTTAATGTCCACCAAAAAATTCAGTATGGAATTTGGTGATAACATCTAGTCTCATTGAAGCCGGTAGACAGACCAGTGATTTATGACCATATTGGGGATGATACAGTCGGATCAACATGGTATTATTTTTGATATAACATTTGGTCCCGTATTTAGTGATGAGCGTTCTTGATTCTTTGTCAGGTGGTATAGTTCCGGTTTTCAGGAACTGAAGAATTACGCTAAGTTGAGGATCCTGTTGTTGGTCCTTTATAACATCAGGAGCCTCGATGGGTAATTTCAAAGAAGCAATGTTACAGGATTCTTGTAAAGTCTCATTTTGTTAATCTAAATGCTGGTAATGAGTCCTTAATAAAAGATTTGAATTGAATTGAAATGTTGCGGCTAAGATAATCGGCCGGCATTTCAGACCCCTTTTTATAATGTATTTCAAAGTCATATTCTAAAATGGCCTCTTGAATGCGATGTAGAGTCCGTGTGGACCTTTCCCAATTTCTCCAAAGGTTTGTGATAAGATCCATTTTCCCTTTATCTAAGTGCAAAAAGAAATAGACTTCAGAGGCTTTTTACAGTAAGTGTTGTATTTTATTCTGTCATCTTAAAAGGTTTGGTCTTTTTATAAAAAAGAGAGGCCAAGAGCAACTGGGTTCTTGGGTCAGGGGTAAAGGGATCCCTGTCCAAAGGGCTTGTGGGTTGAGGTTCCAGGAGATGGCGCGGAGGGTTTTGTGTCTAGAAAGAACATCTGGAGGCCCCGGAGGTCCTACCGCCAGTACAAGGCTATATTTGAGAAAGTCAACAGTTTCTTTAAAAATGTTGATGCGGATCCTGAGTTTGCTTTCAATCAGCTTGAAATTCAATACAAGAGCCTCTACCTAAGAGCCTACAGTGATACTGGTGTACTCCTACAGTTGGACCAAATAGACTTTGGAGCCAAGTTCTTAGAGGAGACAAACAAATACTTGCAAAGTGTGAATTTTTCAACTCAGGGAAAAATGAAAGTTCAAGATGTCAAAGAGAGATGCTCATTGATGCTTCAGGAGGCTATTCTCCAATTAAACAAGAGGTTTATGGATTTTTGCAATTTCAAAATAAATGTTGCAAAGATTTTGTAGTCACTGAGGAAATGCTTAAGTTATTTACCAGCAACAATATGTATATCAATGACAAAAACTTACCCTCCTCTGATAATTTGTTAAATTTTTTGTAAAATTGAAGATTTAATTGTTACTCTTTGATGCTCTACGCTGTTAAGAAAACTAACCATTAGACACCCTGGAATGATTTCAAGAATTACATTTATAATAAAAACTTTACTTTCTTTTGTTGTTAAAAAGAGGAGTTATTAATAAAACTATTCATTAAGTTGATCATTTTAAGATCTATTACAATTTCACACTTTAATTATATGCTTTATGCATGGGAAATTTTTTTTTGTTAAATTGTCCTTATTTGTCCTTTTTTTGGTCAAAAAAAGACCTTTTTTCCCCAAAAAAATCTGGCAGCCCTGCACAGGGTTAGGTTAATGCGCACGCACGCGCGCGCAGGTTAGGTTAGGTTAGATTAGCAATATTTTTTTTAGGCGAACTTGCATTAAATAATGGTTAAAGAATCATCGTATGAAAAGGTAAAAACCAAACTGTCAAATTATGAGCACTTTTCTGAAGAGATTTATCATGTAGGTAGTTATTGTACAACAGAGGACTTAGGAATCCACTCTGTGAAAACTGAGATTCCCTGAGTACTTATAATGCGACTTTCTTGACCTCAGTGATTCACCCTATTAAAACCTAAATTTCAAAGTTTTAATGCATGCATGTGATTTTCTGAAAGCTCGCTCGAGAAAATTTCCTTTTCTAACGTTTCATCCTTAACAGTGAGACTGATGCAACAATCTTACACCTGGGATCGGGTGCCCAATAGAATCTTTTTCTTTGATTTTAGTTCCAAGAGAATAGGCCGATCGAGTTTCATGAATTGAGGTACGGCGATAAGTGAATTGATTCCTTTCCCTTGGCTCGACTGCTCTTGTCACCTCTTCAAGTGCAAAACGAAAGCAGCTAAACCATTTCTGGTCATATAATTGGCAACAACTCCCTAAATCGACTCTGCATTGCAACTTGGAATTTTGATTTGCCCGAAGATTCTACTGAGCTATTATTTTATGTTACATTGTACAGAATGAAGAAGAAATTATTGCTGCAAAATTGAATTTGCCTTTTATGAATTATGCCCTTGAGGCGCAAGATGAATAAACAAAACAAACAAAAGTCTGTTAGCAAAAGTTTCTAGACTGAAAAATATCACTCACAGGGCAAAAATCCCTATCCACAAACCTTTAATCCGTAGACAGATGGCGTTCCACAGGTCAAGGGGAATCTCACAAAGTTGAAGGTATGGATGTAATTCTACTTCGTGACTGTAGTGATTTGATTCAATGCAATATATTTTGACTGACGTAATTTGTGATATCAGTTGACCCTGAATTGTACTACGATTTTATTCTACCGACTTTATATTCAAGGGTGAGTCGACAACCAGATTTTAATAACGTCAGATGGTGCATTTTTTCTGTAACGATTATGAGTCCTCAGTAAAATCTTTAAATGAAATGAAGTTATAGAGTTTAAGGATTGGACTCCATTTTATTCAAATAGTCACTAAGAAAGGTTATTGCTAAGTGACAGTCCAAGTGTTTTAGTATATAATTTAGCGGTTAGTTTTTTATTCATCACGTAAAATCCACGGTTTATGTGATCCTATTCCTGAAAAGCCATAACTCGTATATTTGAAGACATTACGGGGATGTACGAGTCTCCTCAGTGGTTTTGAGACGCGCGTGTTTTTTAGAAGGCCGTAAAGGCGTAAACGCCCTTTTATAGCTGAGACGAATAAATTTCGTGATGAGTTATAGTTACCTGAATTAAAAAGCTCAAGATCGATCCTCAAGGCGCAGGGCTTTCTCAGCCTTTCACTCTTTAAACTTCCTATAAGCTTGCTGCTTGCAGCGTTCCTTAAAACATTTGTCTATCCAGAACGGGGTTAAAATTTGACTACCGTTATCGTGAAAGTTGGCATTTAAATGTGGGACTAGGATGGCTTAACACGGTTTGCTCTTCTCTACCTCTGCAGTTTATGCCTACCAGGACAGGGCCTCTTAAAAGATTAGGCGATCTTTAAGTTGGTTAAGAGTAAAATGCGTCCAACAGCCTTCACGGATGGAACTCTATCGACCTGTTAGTCTTTCTCTCTTTCACGACTGTCGAAAATTCAAAACATTGCAAGAAATTGATTTTTTTCGATCCAAATGATTTGAACGAGTCGAACTCCCCATATGGCTGGGTTGGGTTTTGCGGGCTCTAAGCCTAGATCAATCCAAACTTTAGAACCAGTTTTGCTCTTACCCCTCGCTTTAGAAAATAATTACTAATTAGTTTGTTAAAATCATCCTTGGCTTCCCTGGTCTGGATCCGAGAGCGTGCAAATTGCAAGGGCGCAGTTACTTGCAAGTGCTGCCTACTGGCAAGTGGCAGCTGGCAGTCCGCAGTAGTAACTAAGTAAGTAACACAAGATCGACTCGAGAGTCGAGGACGAGGTGATTGGTGAAGTACGTATATCGCTATCGCCGGGACTGCCCGAGAGTCCGAGACGGAAACCGTGCAGTGCCAGTCTGCCAGCTTTTCAGATCACCTCAACGATCCTGACCAAGTCAGTCACACCATTTTTTCGAGAGAGTTTAGAGGTAATAACTAATAAGCATAGCACGCCGCCTACTTAGCTTATAAGAGAGAACTCTCTTTTTAAAAGGGCGGGAACTTTTTCGACTGACTGTTCCTACCCCTACAGACTACACTCTACTCTACAGTTCTTTGATCCGAGCAAAGCTAGACGCTAGCGCACGGCTGCACGCTTGACGCGAGAGCAGATCATCTGAACCGAGAGCGAGAGGTCGAATCAAATGCCTAAATAATGTCTTTCCCTGTAAAGACAAACAGAGTTGTCGGTTTTGAGCGACTGCGAGTCTGTGACTGAGGGGCGCAAGGGGGCAAACAAATCAAATCCCGCAAAAACGTTTAGCGACGTATTGGATATGGCCCGGTCTCAATCTCATCTCGAGAGGGACATCAAGATCCATGATACCCTTCGTCGAGCTCAAGAATTGAAAACCTCCTTACCCCTGGAATGACAATTTTTTAACGGATAAAACAATCCATTTTTAAACTTTACCGACCCCAGGGTAAGGCAAATAAATCCGAGAAAACAGCAGTCATTTTTTCATCACCGGGCACCATCAAATGCTTAAAGAAAAGTAAGTTGAAAACATAACATTTTCAGATATATGTGTGCAGCAGCATTCAGCAGAACTGTCGGTGTGACGGTGTCGATGAGGATGACTGGACGTGGCCGCGGCGAGCTATAGTGCTACATGACGTCATGTGAGACTTGAGATCGTCAATTCGTCACCACCAGAGTGCTGCTGAGTGCGAGTGCTTGCTATTACTGCTGTCGTCTAACCTAACTCCTAGCTGCGCTTTTTCTCCTATGAAGATTGAAGTAGAGTTAAGAGTAAAGTAGCCTTGCCTAGCTTGTCTGATTTTGCCAACTCGCTCGATCTCGCCGACCGCTGCACGGAAGAGAGAAAACTCAAAACTGACTGATTGAAAAGCACCAACTCGACTCGAGCAAGGAGTAACGTCCGACGTCGCCAGTCGTTGATTCAATTCTCGCATCCAAGAAAGTGGCATAGCGAGCCGAAGCCGAGGCTCTTCCCCTTTAGACTGGCCCGTGCAGCTTGCAGTGCACCACCCTTTGCTCAACTGCCATGCCGTGAAAAATTTCGGCGTGAATGGCAATCTAGGGCCAGTTGTGAAGCAAGGCAGCTTCATCGATTGGTCCTACTTTAGAAAAAGGAAGTTCGGGTACGTTGCAGCGGCGTTTTCGGCTGCGTTGGCAGCAGCCATCGTCGTCAGCCTTGGATCTGTGTATCTATTCCTCTCCTCTTTCTCTGCATGTTTCAAAGAGCGAAACGCAGAAGGTCTGTCATTTTTTAAACGCGTACATTTTACCTTCTTTCGCAGGGCGCACTTTGAGAAAAAGTCTGCCTGTGTCAAAAGAGCTTTTTGGGGAAAAAATAGTCTAAACCAGTTTCCACATTTTCAGAACAAGTGACGTGTCTATTATTTTGCCAATCTTTAATGATATTTATTTTTGATTTGAGGCACAAAAAGTGTACCGTGCAAAATTGATTGTCATCCTCGACAGTTGTTCATTTTTAAGTTAACTTTGCTCCGTTTGACATTTTGGTAAAAATAGTCTGGCGTTGGGCAAGCTTTGGGGCCATAGTAAAGCGTGAGCTACTCAGCACGGACCAGGACGTCTCTTTCTATAGGACAGAACCGTATGGGGGTGGTGCACGAACTCCAGATGAGGTGCGTGTGCACGGTGCCACTCTAGGCTGCGAGCTGCGACACCCTCTTACTATACGCACGGTAGACGGACGGTACGGTGCACAGTCGCGAACCGTATAGCCAACGAGCAGCAAAGAAGCACTAAGCAGTAAGCATTGATTCGCTATTTCCGTAATGGAGGAGAATGAGGTCAGTTCTTAGGTGCATGAGATCTTCTTGTTTTTTCTACCTTTTGTTTTGGGTAAGTGAACATTTGAATGGCTCTTTTTACTGATAAAAGTTGTAACGAACTGAAAGAACAAATATGTATTTCTAATGCTTCCTCGCCCAAGTTCCTAAAGTGACTCAACAGCGTCGGTGGTGTAGGTTTTTTGGTAACTTGCAACTTTGCAGTGATCATCTCCTAGAATAAAGAAAAGTTCAATTGGTCTAAAAAGAAAGTTAAGAACTCAGTCCCAAGTGCACGGCTATACGTTAAAAAAGTCACGTTTACACGTTTGACGATCCACATTCGTAAGACCAAAAGACCTTGAGAGAACCGTCAAACAAGCTTTATAAACATGTTTTTCGCCATTTTCTTTAAATATTTTGTGCACAGTGTTGACTACTTTTTGAAACAAAATGTGATCGAACCATTCCTTTTTTAGAGCTGCAATGGGAAATAATATCTTGAAGTTTCTTCAAAGAGTAAAAAAGTAGCACAAAACGCGTCACCAATACCCGTCTCGACGTCTAAGAAAATTTAAAAACTAAAATTGATAACATGGAACCCACAGATCGGAATCTTTTGACTGGACTTTTTGAATCTAGGGAAACAGAGCAACATTGCAAAGAAACAATTTCTGTCAAAACTCAAGATCGTTCTGAGAGTTTTTCTGTGGTTTCTACCTCAGCTAAGGTGTTGGAGTTACAAGAAATACCTCGCACAGACTCGCAAACGGAACTAGTAGTTGAAAGTGAAGCGTTCGAAAATAATATGAACTCTTCGGAAGGATTGTGTATTAGTGCACCATTTGAATCTACGGACTTGACCGGTCATAGTCAGGCGAAAGAGCCAAGACCCTCAGAGCAAAGAATTGTCTTCGACCACTCTACTGATAAAGAAATGCGTTGTGAGTCTGATTTGTTAAGCTCGAAAATAGAAGATGTACCGACCTTCAAGAGCTTCTTTAATGGAGAAGTGGAAAGTACCCAAAACAGCAAAAAACAAAAATTAAACCGTAAGTTAATTATCCAATAATAATAATAACATAACCTTGTCCCTGATTTCGTTCAATTAAGAAATGGTTACCTAAAGTAAAACTTTACTTTTTTACTTCGAAATGCTAAAATGAAATATTTTCCACTATTAAGTCAACAAAATGGAATCTTCAGGTCAAATTTAAGAAATGTTTGAATTCAGGCCTCGATAGTTATTTTTTCTGATCCTTGTCAACCTAAATAAAAATTTACTGTTTGTAGTCAATAGCTGGGAAGAATACTAACAAGTAATAAAAGAATAAGAATGAGTTAGTGGGTTGTTGACATCGTTGTGGTTTTTGTGAAGTATCCAAAGATACTGTGCAGCTATGTGCCATGTTATTTAAGCGAAACAGTTTTTTCATTTTCAACCTTAATCGTTTGGATAACCGTTTTTCTTTCTTCTTTTAGTATAAACTTTTGCAAAGTAATCTTTTACGGGTTACATGATGTTGGATTAAAACAAACAATCTAATGACATTGTCAATTTTTATTTTACTGATTCATGAAAATGTAGTATGACTAAACTAAACATGGCATTGTGAGAAATCAAATTTACAAAAGATATTTCAAATCTTAATTCACATTGTGGCCTTTGTTAATTATAATTCCAAAAAAATTTTAGTTTCTCACCTCTCGGATACAAATTTCATACCAACAGAGTGTTCCATGTTATCACCCGAACAGAAAGACGTTTTTAGGAAAGATTTCAATGACGAGAGTAAAAAATCGGTTGATGAAGGTCAGAGTTTTGATGAGACAAGAGAAGTTCAGGAGGTAAAGTCATTTTGCCCCTTTTTGCTATTGATCAACAAATTTCTTATTTTTATCATATTCTGTTTAGGCTTTCGGCGATCCCTCTGTTTCGCTTTCATCTTCCCCTTTGGCTACAAACCCAAACTTATGTTCAAGTGAAATGGTTGACTCAGACGAACCAATTGCTAAAAAGCCACGCACTTTAGATCATGTTCTGAACAGAAGATCATCAAACGATTCTGAAAGCACATCTTTGGTCCCATCTATCAATCTTTTGAATCAGCCCACTTCTAGTATTTTTTCTAAAGTAACAGAGTCTTCCGACAATCGAAAGGCACCCATAGACTCGTTATATTTTGATGGGATGCAATTTTTTGGATCAAAACACGAAAGCAAAGTGACTATTTCACCAGTCAGAAATAAAGACCTTGGATCTGCAAGTAAAATCTGCAAATTTAAAATTATATGATGTTACAAAGTAAAAATAAAAACCTATTAGTTCAAGGATCTACAGGGTCCCTGGGTAGTTCCAATTCAAATCCGTCTGGCTCAGTCACCATAACTAAATTATCTACAGGGAGCACGCTCAACGTAGAGTCAAAAGATCTCAAAACAATCCTTGGTAGCTCGGGACAAGTGAAGTCTCCGAAGATTGATCCCTGTGTTAGTAGAATACCAAACACAGGAAATGGATTCAGGCTAGGAACAAAGCTGGACCTAATGTCGGTTGAACCTAGGCTGCAAAATAACAAGCCTTCCAGAATCCGTTCATCTTCTGGTAGCGATACTCCAAACAGATGTAACAAATGCTTTGAGATTTATGTTGCGAGGGACGACCATAGACACCATGTTTGCAAGTCTTCTTTAGAACAGGTAAAGACAATACACACTGTCTTCTTTAAGCTTAAAGGTAAGAAAGTAAAAAGAGCAACTTCTTACCCTAGAATACGTTACCTGATGTGGTTGATCGCTTGAAAAGGAATATATCTCCTTCAAGAGAATCAACTGATAATTCGAGGTCGAGCTCTAGGGCTGAGTCACCTGTTCTTTCCCTATCTCCTTCACTCAAATCATTCCCGCCAATGGCGAATCCCCATCCAGGAGCACCATCTTCTGACCTTGGAATTAAAAAAACTAAACAAGTAACCTTTTTTTGTTAAACTTAAAAAGCGTTGACATGCATATTCATACAAAATTCCTCAGGTGACTGAAACAGGAATGCCTCTAAACTCTGTCAAATGCAAGTTTATAAAAGATAGTAAAGATGAATTGCATATCGAGGGGCGCCCAAAACTGTCGATTGTTAAAGTTCCTAGGCTCGAATGTGGATCAAATGCTTCAAATGTGTCAACAAAATCACCTCAGTCAATTTTATCTTCCTCCCAAACCCAAGTCGTGCCAAAGCTCAAGCTTTCAACTTTACCATCAGAATCTAAAAAGAGTGCTTCACTTAAAGACTCCCCAAGCATGGAGGACTCAGCAAACCGAATAAAGTCCAACAAAAGACCCACAGAGGCATCCAAGAAGTTGAATTTTGATGAGGCGCATTGTGATATAGAAACGGTAATTTTATTAATGTTATTCCTAACAGTTCTTTGAGATGGGCGTTTTCAGTAATTGGTAGTCTTTTAAATTTGATGCACTAAATAAAAAACCATCGGAAGCGTATGTTATTTGACTTTTGAGTGTGTCAGATTAGTCAAAAAACCAAAAAAACATCAAAGGCAAAAATACTTGTTATCGTTTCAAACAGTTTTACTGTACTAAGAGTTTAATTTTCAATCATGTTTTTAAAAAATATGCTTTGTGACAGGTATCAAATGACAAATCTAACCGGAAAGTAGAGCTTCTTGCTGGTGCAGCCAAAATCAGAATTAAATACTCCGGAGCACCTTCAGATATACCGGATACCTCCAAAGCTGAGGCTGCTGACAGACTGCTTCCTGAAGATAGCTTTCCCTTTGCGTTTTCTGGAAGGCCAACTTATTCTCCCAGCAGAGTCGAGCCTAATGTCCCTACAAAAGGTATGAAACTAAGTTTCTTAAATAAAGCTAAATCACTCAACTGATCTCAGTGCAAATTTAAATTGTCTTCCATTTCTGTGTTTTGAAAGAGTTTTTTAAAAGTACAACACACTAGAGTTTCTCAAAGTTTTTGGGTATAGAAAAAGGTACATCAAAGCGTAAATTACCAAAAATGAAAAAAACGAAAGAATGGGACTTGAATATTCATCGTCTTTCTAGAATCTCCTCGTGATGCTTCAAATAAGGACTCTCCTGCAAGTCAGGCAGATTCAGGAGTTTTCTCTATTGCAAGCTCGAGCAGTCCAAGCAAGGCAGACTGTGGCACGAACGCTGATGGAACGAGCCCAGAAAGCCCAAACCGAGATCGAATGACAAGCTTCCACGATCAAACAATCAGCTCAAGAGAATGTAAGCAAAATTTTTAACTACTTTTCGTAACAACTAACGTTAATCGAGCCTTCAAGGGTTGTGTCTTTGCAATCGTTTCTTAATATTTTCAAGTCCATATTAAGATTTTTATAGGAACAACATATTGTTCCTAAAATACGATTTTATTGTTATTTAAATATTGAGTATTCTATGTTTGAATCTGAAAATAAGTAGATTTGTTCTTAAGTTAAAGAATTTTTTAGGGAAATCTGTTGAGCCTCCACCAAAGAGTTTAGCTCAGCCATCTGAATCCCCATTTTCAGGCGTAACATCAAATCAAAACTTAAATATGATGAATACAAGACCTGGAAGCTACGATCAATCATTTCGGCAAGGCCAATGTGGAACTGGACCTACTTCGGGAAATATGGTATTTAACCAGCAACAGCAGCAACAGAGAACCCATCAACACAGTCAAATGAGCTTCATGAGCCGATTATCCTCTGAAAACGATTTTGGTGTATACAACGGTTTCGGAATGAATAAGCTCACCGGTGGTTCTTCATTAACGGGTCAAAGTCCAGCTTCATCCATGAATCTACAGCACCAACAAAGGCAACAATTTTCATACCAACAGCGAATGTTTGGGTTTGGGACATCAGAGCCAGAGCCAAAAAAGAAGCGTGGTAGGCCCCGAAAAAATGAGGCAAAAGAGCCCGGAACCAAAAGGGCCTACAAAAGACGACCAAAAATAGTCGATAGTACGCCTCTGTGCCCAAATAACGATGTGAACAACTCCATACCTCTTGTGTCCATGACCCAACCACTGAACCGCGGTTCCCTTTCCGGAGTCACAAGTAATAGACCACATCAGCAAATGGGTAGCGTTTACAACTTTGAAGACGAGGAGACGAATGAGGATTTGGGCTCTATTCTGCCAAGGCGCTTAACGGGAACAACCCAATCATCGAAACAAAAGTATAGCTTTGGATCTAGTTCTGACGAGGAAATTCCTAGGCCTCCACAAGGTGCTGTTCATCAGCAGAATCTTTTACCCGGATCAAGGCCAACTCAAGGCAATGGACCTTTTCAAAACTATCATTTTCCTCACTCCAGTGTCGGAAGTGTCAATCCCGGTCAATTAGTAACTGGATTACACCAAAAAAACACAATGGGTATTGGAACGATAGGAGGAATAGGAGCAGTCAGATCAGTTAACAGTCAACAAAGTTTATCAAGTAGGTCAATTGTAAACCAACATCAACAAATGGTAAACCAACAAGCAAAACAAGCTGAAAATTTGCCAATGTCTGAAGAAGATTGCAGATATAGCTCTGAAATTTTGGAAAAAGATAAAGGCATAGGAATAAAGATTAAAATTAAAAAAGCACCAGAATCAAGTAACTCTTCGGTTCCCACTTTTCTGGGAACTCATCAGCAAGATGTTCATCAAAACCAAAACAGTGTTCAAGAGCTCCAAAAGCAGCAAAATGAGTCCAAGGAAGCTTCGGGCATTTCGTTAAGTGATAGACTTCAGGGTAACGAAAGAATCGCTCATCAACCTTCTTCTACATCTCAGCCATCAATGACCACTTTGGCTCACGGCCAGCAGATGACACCTTCTAATCCAGGACACCTTTTCCCTGGGAAAAATGTCGGTGCTCACTTACAATCTCAGCAGAATCAACTTCAGCACGGAAATTTAAGTAGCTCTCCTTCAACTTTAAACCTTAACTCTACTGGATATGCCAGTCCTCATAGTTCAAACAGTTTTACACATTCAAGCACTCATGTTCAAAGTCAGGCTTCATTTGGGAGTCAGGTAGGTATTCAAACGAACGGCCTTCATCAGCAACCTATGCTTCACCACCATCCACAGCAGCTGAATCACCAACAATCTCAGCATCAAGGGGTACAACAGCCCAACTCTTTGAGTGGAATTAGATCAGGACATCCAGGTGTAACCCCGCCTTTAAGAAGTCCATACAATTCGATACCCTCTCCGTCACATCAACCTCATTTTGGTCAACAGATTCATCAGCCCAGCTCTCTTTCACACTCCTATAGGTTTGCTAATCAAAGTCAGGGAAATAATCAATCAATGGTACCTCAAAGTCAGATGCATAGCCACCAGCAAAGCCAAAAGGCTTTGATGCATCAACAAGGTCAAACCATGAACAATTTTTACTATAACCAAGGAATTGGTAACAGTTTCAATATGCAATCTCAGCAAAATCAGTTCCATCAAGGGAGTTTCCCTACTGGAGCCATGAATATGGGTGGAGGAGCCTATGGGGGTAATAACCCATACAGGTACGGCAGTCCTCTCAACGGAGGAGTGTATGCTGGCTACAATAGTCAGTATGGTATGATGAGCTCAAACGGACAGAATACAAATAGTCAGTTTCAAGATCAACAATTTAACAATCAGTTCAATTGCCACCAACAATTTGGAAACAACATGATGTTCGGGTCATCAAACGGAATATCACAGAGTAACTTAAGCTTTGGCAACAGAATGATAGTCAACAATGACGTGATGAACCAACCAATTCCGCCTACCTATAGGCATCAGCAACAAATGGTCCATCAGCAATCAATGATGACCCAATCAGGCCAAGGAAATTTGATGGGGAACAGTATGATAAGTAATTTGCCTAATATGAGTGGTAACATCGGACAACCAAGAATAAGCCCTTCATCAATGCATAAGCCAATGCCTGGGGTGGGTCTTGTAAGTCCCTCATTGCAAAACCGTCAGCAGCCTACGCCTCTGGTTTCACCTCAGTCGTTGCACTCGATGTCTGAACATTCTCCAGCGTCATCGATGCATAATCAACCACTTACACCCAACAACAATTATTGTGGACCTTCGACTCCTCAAAGCTGCAATCCTTTAACACCAATAGGCATGAGTATGACAAGTCCAATGACTCCCGGTCAAAACCTCATTCATTCTTCAGTCAACCAAAATCCACATGGATTTCAACAGAGCTTGATGTCGCCTCTCTCCTCTGACGACCCAAATTCCATGCGGTCACCTTCAGTATGTGTGTCATCTAGCAGTCTTCGTAAGATCAGACGTCCAAGCAAAGCTTACAAAGATGGTGGACCTGCTACTCCAAAGATAGATAATGAGGAAAGCCTGAGCTCAGAAAAGCTGGGAGATCATAAAGAGCTCTTTAAAGAAGTTGGGGAAGAAAAATTTCCATCATCTGTACAGGTGAGAATATATAAATCAAGAAATTATAATTGGAAAATGAGTCGCTTAATACTTAACTTGAAAGACATTGTTTTCGTATTGGGTTTTGTAGCTCTTGAGAGGGTAAAACAAAGCGCTACTGGTTTTTCCCGAAAAAATAGGAGGCTAGGTTAGCTTTCCTTAAATTTTTGTCTATAACTTCCTGAAAGTTATTGACTAACCTAATCATCCGATTTTTGGGAAAACAATGTTTTACCAATCTTGGGAAAACTCATAGCGCTGTAACACATATTGTTTAGTATTTTAATCTTAAATTAATCTTAACTTAGGGAAATAAGGAAGCAAACTGTAAGGTTAATGACAACATGTTTGTAAACTCAACTCTGATTTCCAAATCTTCCCCTTCTCCCCAATCTGCAAAGTTACAAAAAGTTTTGGGCGAAGATTCTTTTTCTCCTACCGACAAGAATGAGAAAATTGTGGAAGATGAAAAAGTCACTTTTCACGAGGCAAGGTGGGATGAGCTTGATGAGAACCTTTGGAGAAGAGTATTCCAGGTACTCATTGTTAAAGTTGAACAAACCGTATTAGCTTTGAAGCTCAATCCATTTATTCCAGTTTTGTATCGTTAACGACGGCTCAGTCCCCTTTCTTGTGAGGGCTTCTCGAGTTTGTAGCAAGTGGCACAGGGTGAGTCAAGATGCATCACTCTGGACCCACCTAGATTTATCTCAGGGCCGACTGAAGGAAAAATATCGAAACGACAAAAAGCTCGAATGGTTCCTTCGAAAGTACCCAAGCGCCAAAGAGATTAAAATTGGTGGATGGAAAAACACAGCAAGTACCTCTACATTAAAGTTGGTGGCTCAGTTCTGCCCAAATTTGGTGAGTAATGCTTTTCCTTTCACTTTTCATTATAAATTTTGAAAATTTTTATGTGTTTTAAAAGAATCACTTTTGCTAAATTTGATTTCCAGATATCATTTGGCTTATCTGGTTGCTCCAAACTAACCAACGAAGACATGAAAGTAATAGCAGATAGTTTTCCTAAACTGGAAAGAATCGACCTCAGCGGTGTTTCTGTAAATTGTTTTTCTAGATATATTTAAATTTTATTTATTTATTTTCCATATAAATCAAATTTATTTCAGCCCTCATCATGCAGCTCGCGGAGTGCTGTCTCGAGTACTTGTTTGTCTGATTTCATTGCAACCCTTGGGTCTAGGCTTACACACTTCAGCATAGCGAACAACAAGATGTCCGGATTGCCATTCGTCTTCAAAGCTTTAGCGGTATATTAAAAAATAATCAAAACTTCTTTGCTCCGTCTTTTCAAACTATTGTTTTTACACTGTATTTAAAACAAATAGACACACAGCTCTAGCCTTGAAGTTTTGGACATTTCAAACATCACAACGACTTCACGCGACACTATTCTCATCAATATCGAGAAATTTCAAAAAGGTTGTCAGAAGCTTCGGGTTCTAAATGCAAATCATACCATGCTGAGCTTGTCAGAAACCCCAATTAAAGAACAAGTTCAGTCACCTGGATTCCCAAGTCTTCGAGAATTGCATGTTGCGGTTGACAGCAGAGGTTATTTTGATGGTATGGAGGACCAACACGTGAGTTTTTCGATTTTTGCAATATTGATGAATTTCAGTTTAAATTATCATACTAAAAATAAAACTTTTAGATTGAACGAATATTAAAAAAATCGGCAAATCTTCGGTTGCTCGATATTCGAGGTTGCCAAAATGTGACTGAATCTTGCCTTATAAGATTGCCAACTTGGGACTTGGAGCGTCTCGCTGTGGCTGGATGTTCTGCTGCAGCTAATAGTTATGATGGTTTGGAACTGGTCGTCAAAAAATGGGCTAACAAATTAGTGGACATTGATATTAGTTTGACCACTGGAAGGGCGGTAAATAATGCCATAGACGCATTTGCTGAATCAGATGGAGTAGTGCTAAGGTAAAGCTTCGAAAGTTACTTTTTTAATTATTACTTTATTTTAACGATCCATCGTTTAAAGGAAACTTAATCTTTACGGGAGCTCAGTCAACCTGAAATCTTTGACAAGGCTTTTGAAAAACTGTTTCACATTGGAATGTGTGAATTTGTCCTCGTGCAAAGGATTGCCAAGAGGCATGAAGAGAATGTATGGTACCCCTGAAACAGTACACCAATTAACGCAAGATATCACTGATGGAAAGTTCTTGACTGACGGAAATGAAAGTGACGATTGAGTAAAAAAAACCTGTTTTTATGAAAATTTGACCTCAGAAGTGGGGCAAAACTCGATGGTACAAACACGTACTGACACCAAACCTCCTTTTAAAGAAAACGTTGACTGCATTCTGGCAGTAAAAAGAATACTTTTGGACCAAAAAAGAAAAAAGTCGAAAAAACACAAACATATTACGCTCTTCAACACAAGCATCGAGTTTATTTTAATAAAAGGCTATTGCAATAATTGTAGAAACGTGCAAAGACTCCTTTTATGAATTTTTATAGTGCACTGACCGTTTTATTTCCAGTACCAAGTGAAAGTGCTCTTGACCATGTATTATTTTGAAAATGAGATAACTATTTTTCAGCACTTTGATAGTAACTACTGCTGTACTGTGAGATTTTATTCAAAGAATTTTATCCGACAGCAAGCTCTTATATTTAAGAAACGTCGACCTTTGCAAACTGTCTTTTGTTAACTTAAAAATACTCGAACTCCAATTATTTCGATTTATTTCCAGATTCTTATGAAATTTTAATATTGTATTTGTTTAACTGTTTACAAGTATAAATATATATTACAGAAATTATGAATACTACACGTGGAAAAATCATTGCAAAGTAATTTAAGTATCAAATAAATGTTTATCGTGTAACCTAAAAGATTAAATATACCAAGTTAAGGATATTTTAAGTTTGTGCCACTTTATTCACCTCGTTCACAGATAGTACTATGATTCTGATCTGTGAAGGAAAAAGTTCTCATCACTGAAAATACTGCCGTAGGCCCGACGACACCTTGTGTCGACCATATTTCAAGAAAACAAGTCTAGATCACAGTACTTTAAACAAGGTCAAATTAATGTGAATTGCGATCTTAGGACCTCATGCCTTTTATTAAAACAGTTTTTTAGTTCTACAGTAGACGATTAGTGTGGGGCATCCTCTCTGAGGTGAGGTCCGATATTTTTTAACGAGGTTCCCAAAAACTATACCTTTCATTTCACGAATATTTTCGTGGATGAGAAATTGCAAAGTGAAAGGGGTATTCGTAGTAACCTAAATCAGACAATGTGATCTAAAATGGGTTTCACAAAAACTACCTTAGTAGATGATGAACCTGGGGTTGACGAACGTAGTCTTGCGAAGGAAGCGAGACAATCAGATACTAGCTGTTTATTCAATAGCAATGCAAAGTACACAGCATAAAAGAATATTCCAGAAAATAGTTACAACAAAGTAAATACTTAAGATGAAAAGTAAATAGTGGACATGTCTAAATGGTGAAGGGGTAAACATGTTACAACCTGTGTATACATGTGAACTTGATTAAAATGATAATTCAATTTCAATTTCAATTTCGTTTATTGACTCAGGCGTACTATCATACAATATATACAATAATACTTTATAAGAGTCTAGTACACATCGATATTGTTAGGTATGTAATATGTACATCAGTAAAAGAAATAAAATTTTCGTTAGTCAGGTATGCAATATCATTGTGTTAAATATTTTGTCAGTAAAATGTCAGAAAATAAAAACTTCTAATAATAGCCTAGTATTTTCTTTAGTTCGATTCTAAGCCTCTGTCTTCTGTAATTGGTCTTG
>Ga0194133_10004812_pt1 | contig 17660 bp, 22 predicted proteins | sample TA2KigOf40mmetaG_FD_155448 | JGI IMG/M metagenome (GOLD analysis project Ga0194133, IMG submission 155448) | Freshwater microbial communities from Lake Tanganyika, Tanzania - TA2015055 Kigoma Offshore 40m | ecosystem: Environmental > Aquatic > Freshwater > Lake | place: Tanzania: Lake... | reverse complement strand
AACCCCATTAGTCTTTCACACTCAAGCGGAGTTAGTCTTCTTAAAACAAGATCGGATGTCATTACGCCATGCTGAGATATTGTATCTAATGTATAAGATGGGTCATTTTCGTTACCAAACCCCTTGCCTTGCGGTCCGGCTGTGTCAGATCTGCCAATAATTGTGCCTTGAATTGGAATTGCAATGTGGTCTGCGGAGTCAATCCCGACCCTAAGTGTTCTGTAAACATTCTCAGAAACGGCGTTATTATAACCATCATAAGCCAATACAGGCTGTTCTATGCCTACCAATGGCACCTGCCCCCCTCCAGTTCCCATCCTGTGTTTTAAAGTAGGAGTGATTTGATCTTCATAAATACGAATATCGTTAGTTCTTGTGCCATCAACAATAATTGGCGGAACAGCAATATGTGGAAAATTATCCCCATTGTGATGCTCTGCCCTAAGAGTTGGCACTACATCTTCAGTCACCCCTCCGCCTTGACGAGTCATAACGCCATGTTGGAAAACAAGCACAGTTGCTCTACTTTCCCCGCCATTGTCAAATGCATTAAGTGTTGGGGATACGCCCTCTGCCGACCATGTTTCAAAATCTTCTGTACTTTGTGCGCGCCTAACTTTTACAAAAGGCTCCGTCACAGCATTTTGTTCTAAATTTTTGACGACAGAACCATCAGTGCCTTCTTTAATCTTCCTGGCAGTTCGTTTCCCTTTTTTCCTGCTCTGTTTAATATTCCCTTTGCTGTCTTGGGGGACAGATAATATTTTTTGTCCACATCTGGCAGCGGTTCCAGGATCGTAGCAAGCAAGCACAAAGACTCTTCTTCTGCGCTGGGCGACTCCGAACCATTGTGCATCCAAGATGTGCCATTCAATTGCCAATGCCCCGATGTTTGCCATTTCGTCAATGACTCTTGCGAAGTCATTTCCTTTATTGCTACTGAGGGCACCTGGGACATTTTCCCAGATTGTCCATCTTGGAAATTTATTTGAAGTTGCATTTCTCATCTCCTTTATAACTCTCATTGCTTCGTAAAACAAATTTGATCTTGAACCATCTAAACCGCCACCTTTGCCTGCAATTGATAAATCTTGGCAAGGGCTGCCAAACACGATGCAATCCACTGGTGTTAATTTAGAACCATCAACATCTTTAATGTCAAAATATTTAGGAACAGCCGGCCAGTGCTTGCGCAAAACCGATTGACAATGTTTATCCCATTCTACCTGCCATTGACAATCCCAGCCAGCACTCTCCATGCCTAAATCAAAACCGCCAACGCCAGCAAAAAGCGAACCAAATGTATTATTCATAATCAGTGCCTTTCACTAGTTCTCTAAATACTTCCCAATCAATAATAGCCACCTTGGATTCGGAATTGCAACCCATAACCACCGAAATACATGGATATTTATAATTAGAATTCCAAGCATCTTTACGCATTTTGGTCCAACCCTTTAAAGTCAAAGTAAAAGATTTTTCATTATGCTTATAATCTACAAGAAATTTGTTTACAGAGGCATCGCCTTTTTTTAGACCACGACCAGAATTTTTAACCGCCTTTGCTTTATCTTTTTTAATTTCTTCCTTTTCGGTTCGTTTCATTTTCTTCCAATTTTTTTTGTAAATCAGATATGGTTTTTTTTATTGGTTTTAGCATGTGTAATACTAGAAAGAAATCTAACCAAAGCCCTACAGCGGCTCCTAATATAAACCAAAATAATTCCATAACTCATCCCCTTATAGCCTTTTCTAATTCTAATACTTCTGTGGTAGAAAGTTCAATGCTAGAAAGCCCATTCCATTTATTTTCTTTATAAGTATACCATGCACCTTTGCGTTTAATAATATCCATTTCAATTGCAATATCAATTAATTCTCTTTTCACATCAATTTGACCCAATTGTGGAAGAACATAGTAATATCCGGTACTGCCAATTGTTGGACATTGTTTTGTTTTTTCAACAGTCCATGTTGCTTTTTGACTAACAATCATATTGTTTTCTTCTCTTTCCATTTCACCCTTAGACATAGATAAAAACAATTTAATAATATTGGACATATTATGGTGAACAGTATTGCCCATTTTGGCTTTAGTTACAGCGTACATACCGCTAAGATCAACGGTTTGATGCGCTACAAACAACATAATATTGCGCTCTTTATGAAGGTAATTTACAAGTTTTTGTAAAAAATACCCCTGAGACCGAGCCGCCAACCCCATTGCCTTACCACCTTCGGGCTTGTCGTAAAATTCTTCCTTAACAATATTGGACAAAGAATCAAATAAAAAAATGTGTTTTTCTTTATCATCAGTAAGATATCCAATAATGCTTTTCATAATATCTTCCACTACGGTTGATTGAATAATTACTACATCGTCAATATCAATACCGCATTTCTTGGCGTACTCATCATTGTACGACGATTCTGAATCAACAATTACCGGCCTATATCCCATTCTTTGAGCCTCTGCAATAATTCTAAAACACATTGTTGTCTTACCAACAGACGGCGTTCCCCAAAACAAATGGCTTGCCCCGGAATTTAATCCACCATTTAAAGCCCTGTTCAAACCAACGCTTGGTGTCGGTATCACTTCATGTACCGGCATTGAATCGCCTTTGCGTTTATCTACAATTAACATATTTCTCCTTTATTAAAAGTTTGGTATATCTAATCATATACATATTTCACGAAGTGAAGCGCTTACAAAATTCCATTTATCTGCATGATTTAAATCAATTAGATTTGCGCCAACAGCAAGACTCCACGCCTGCAAATACTCATCCATCACGGTTTGAAAATACGAGAACGCATTATTGCGATAGATAGCACCAATTGTCAAAGTCGGTGCTGGCATAACTTTGATTGTCTCCATACGCAAACTAGCCCAAGCCAACGGATATCTAGTGTCAAGTTTTGCCAACCCCAAACCAAAATCCATAGCATCCCTACGCCACACATTAGAAGTGATGGTTGTTGATGCAACAAGAATTGACTTATCTTTTAATTCATTCATATAATCACATATCTTGCCTGAGAACCCAGCATTAACTTCTCCGCTGCTTGCAGTCCAATGAATCACACGATCAACACCGTCTAGCATCGGCAACAACATCTCAATAGCCCCAGGCAACATCGTGTCATCATCACCAAAAACCCAAATATACTCACCAACACCTTGTGTGATACCACGAAGTATATTTGGATCACCATCAATGTTCTTTAGCCGCTTACTGTATTGAACTTGAGGAAAGTTTTTAACAAATTGTTCCGCATAGCCATTGGGATCATTATCACTAACAATAATTTCCACATCTGGCGTGAGTTGCGGAACAATAGATGCCAAACACGGCTCAATATCTGGTCTATTAAATGTAGGGATATATATCGTTAATTTCATTTTGCTTGATCCAAAATAGTTTTTATTCTTTTAATATATTTTTGAGAAACATGTTCCCATGTCATATTTTGATTAATAAATTCAGCGCCTTGATATGTTTTATCACATACTTTGGCATAATTATTTACTACATACAACATCTTATCACAAAGATCATCAAAATTTGGCTCAGCCCACTCTCCAGCGTTTTGATATATGCCGGTCATATTTTTAGTTCCCCATTTAAAATCAAGAGGAACAGACATGTCTGCAAATTCAGTGCAAGCTAAAGCATTTGTACAAATTGTAGGAATTCCTTTAGCAATTGCTTGAAACGGAATTAACCCCCAACCCTCACCACTGGTGGGATATAGCAAGCAGTCTGCTTTGTCATAGATTGCTCCAAGTTCTTCAGTTGTTACTTCGTGATTAATTACCTTAATTCTTGGATGCTCAAGGGGGTGCATAATGCCATTTTTATAAATCCTTGCATCCTGCGGCCCATTTGATTTATAAATAAGTTCATAGTTGTTATTGTCTCCAAAAACTTTTAAAAACGCATTCACCGATAACTGAGAGTTCTTACGGGTTGCCGGTGAACCAAGAGAAAGAAAGGTAAATTGATTGTGCGGAGTTCTTTTTTGAGGAAAATATATTTTTGGGTCAACGCCCAATTCAAAATTATAAACAGGTTTAGTAATACCTGAGTTAATAAAAACATGTTTCATTGCTTTAGAAGTTGTCCAAATTTCATCCATCCTGTTGCAATTATCAATCCAATCAATTGGGAAAAGGTTTGTTTCCCAATAAGTCATGCCAACAGAATAATTTTTAAAATTAATAAACTCATTTGGCGTACAATGATTAATCACAATACCATCTTGATTGCTAGGCAAAATTCTTGTGTAACCAATGCCTAAATTAGCAATGTGCATTTTTTCTATAGATTGATCTATATGTGGTTGTAATCTTTCAATCGGGAGGCCACTTTCTTTAAAAATATTCCATAAATTATCGGACACACTGCCATAGCCGTCTGCCCGCCCAATCATGGTGGCATCAACCCATTTAATCATTTATTTTAACCAAGTTTTTTCTTTCAATATATTCTTCCACGCTAATAATTTTATCAGAATATTCAAGTTTATATGAGTCTAAACGGGTTAAAGAATTTTTGTCTTCAATCCGAGACAATCTTACTGCATACCAACTGTTCTCTTTCAGCTTACTTTTGACATTTTTTAAAACATTTGCGAAGATAACTATCTTGAAAAATTGTCTACCATCCCAGCAATAAACACTTGCCATCTCTTTATTTTTGGATGTAGTAAATATTCTTATATTAAAAATATACATCAATGTTTTGGGGTCTGTAACAAACCCGATGTCATGCTGATAGAGCCAAGAATATTCGTGGTTTTCACCCTTTTTCTTCAACATCATAATATTCCAAAGTTTTGAGTCTTGGGCTTCGTACACATCGCAATAAGCATGCAATGTTCTGTCTCCAATTAAGCAATACAGGTAATCTCTCTGAGCGACTTCGGTGTTTCTTTCGCCAAAAACTGTGCAGGACCCGGAGTGATCTTCAAATTCTATTCTAAGATAATTATTTGCTTTTTTGGTAGATCGCACCACCGCTTTAATCAAAGTTAAATCAGAATTAATTTCATGAAAATCTGCGGCATTTTCTACAAATTCATCTATTTCGGTAACATGCTCACTTGATTTAATTGGGAAACCAAGAATCGGCAAGAAATATTTTGAATGGTCATACTGAGAAACATGACCAATTGATGCAAACGCCCCAATTTTTTCTAAATTTTCTCTTAGCGGAGCTTTAACAGATGATTTACTACATTTATTGGTAAATTCTTCAAAAGAATTAAATGGTCTTTTACTAAAAATCTCGCTAATGGCAGCAGCGCCACATGTGGCAATATTGGTTAATCCAAATCTAATCCCAAGCGGCTCGTCATCTGTTGAAATAGAGAAAAATTCTTCAGATTTATTGATATCGGGGGGATAAATGGTTAGCCCAAGCCTTTGGGCTTCCATCAAATACGCAGTAATTTTATCATTTGCAGATTCGTTAAACAACAATGCCAACATAAACTCAAGTGGGTAGTTAATTTTCAACCACATGGTTTGATATGACAACATTGAGTAGGCAACAGCATGAGATTTGTTAAACATATATAAAGCCGACATTTCAAACTCGGACCAAATTTTTTCCGATTGTGCAGCGGTCAGATATTTGTTGTTAACAAATTTGTTTTTATATTTGTCAAACTCGGCAACATCTCTTTTCTTGCCAATGATCTTTCTTAACGAATCGGCTTCGGCCCAAGTAAAATCAGCCAACAAAACAGCCATTTGCATCAACTGTTCTTGAAAAATAACAGTGCCATAAGTTTCTTCAAGGATTGGTTTAACAATTTCATTAGGATATTTAGGCTTGGTTAACCCCTTTTTGCAGTCAATATACCTTGCACCTTGAGAAAGCAAAGCGCCAGGTCTAACCAAAGCATTTGACACAACCAAATCATTAAAATTAGTAATACCCATGCGTTCAATAAGATTGCGATACGCGGCGGCATCCGTCTGGAACACGCCGACTGTATTGCCATCGTTAAAGCTTTTAAAAACCTTGGGATCATCCAGCCCCAGAGAAGCCTGCTTTACATTGGCTCCATAACGCTTGGAGATGATTTCTAAGCAATCTTTAATCACAGATACGGTCTTTAGACCCAAAATGTCAATTTTAATAAGTCCGACAGCCTCCGCATCAACCATGTCAAAAGCCGAAACCATTGTGCGCTCGGAACCTTGAGAATCCTTTCGGGATTCAACAGGGCAAACCTCGTTAAGTGGCAAAGCCGAAACAACCATGCCAGCAGCATGCACCCCCGCATTGCGAATACGGTCTTGAAGGCGTTCGGCAACATTGGTGATCTCGGGGTATTTTTTGGTAAAAATCTTGCCTTTATCTGTCTTTTTTAACTCGTCAATTGTTTCAAAAAACGGGGTAATTGCGTTGATTTCGGCAAAAGGAACTTGTAGCACTCGGGCAACATCTTTTACGGCAGACTTTGGTTTAAACTCGCCATATGTTGAAATCGCAGCAACCTTATCCTCACCCCAGCGTTTTGCCAAATATTCACGAACCTCATCTCGGCGCTTATCTTCAAAATCCAAATCAATGTCTGGATAATCATTTCGTTCAGGATTTATAAAACGAGCAAACAAAAGGTTATATTTTATCGGGTCAACCTCTGTAATTTCAAGCAAAAACGCCAACAAACTGCCGCCAACCGAACCCCGGCCAGTGCCGCGACCAATATTGTTGTAATCAGCCCACTTGACCAAATCCCAAACAATCAAAAAATAATCGGCAAACCCAAGTTGTTTAATAATACCAATCTCTTCAGACAACCTGGCTTTATACTCATCACCCAGACCAAGGCTGCTCAACTTAAATTGGCATATCTCCTCCAAATATTCGTTGGAGTCCAAATTTTTGAGATACTTTGGAAGTAAGTTTTTATGTTTGTGTATACGAGCGGTACACTTCTCCGCAACTTCCAAAGTATTTTCTAATATATCAATTCTATCATATCCAGAATCCCTAAACCACGAAGCCACATCATCAGCGCAAGCCACATAGGGATTAATCTTGTCAAACCGAAGATTCCTGTTAGGATACATATTATTAATTTTCGCCACCAAATCCAAGGACATATCACTAGCAATGCCGGCATGGTCCTTTGCGTGTCGCTGATCCGCTGGAGACAGCCCAGGGAACTGGGATATCATCAATAGGATTTCTTCACATCCTTTATCTTTATGTGTAGGGAAATGGCAATCTGCTGTCGCCACAACCTTTCTCCCAAAAGTTTTTGCCAAATCAAAAATACCATCGTTAAGTTCTTTTGGATTCCACGCCTGAACTTCGTAGTAAAAATCATCTTTAAATATATCAATGAACTGTTTAGAAAGTTCCTCAGCTCTTGCGGTATTGCCAGAAATTATGGCTTTAGAAATTGCACTAGCCATGCAGCCCGATAAAGCAATAATGTCGTTGTCAACTAAATCTTTTAATAATTCAAAATCCATTCTTGGCTTATAATAAAAATTGTTATTCCAAGCAATTTCGTTAATCTTAAATAATTTTTTAAGACCGTCATCATTTTTAGCCAACAAAATTAAATGAAATCTTTCCGATTTATCTTTAGCGTCGGCGCTTACCGATGGTACAAAATACGATTCTATCCCGAATAGTGGTTTAACTTTATGTTTATGGCAAGCGTTTTGGAATTTGAGTACGCCCCCCATTGTCCCGTGATCAGTAATTGCAGCAGCAATTTGCCCATTAGTGCTTGTAATTTTTGCTATTTCATCAGGAGTAGACATGCCATCCAGCAATGAATACTCTGAGTGGCAGTGTAAGTGTACAAAATCAGTCACTTATTGCTCAAATCTAATGTCGTATAATGAATCAACGCTATCCATAGTTTTCCAATGAGTTTTATTATACCAAGATTTACGCAAATAACACTTAAAGCCGGCCTTTTCTATCTTCTTAATTTCACTAGGATTATTTTCAATTACAAAAACAGGATTGATACTGCTAATGACATCTAACTTTTTACCAAAATTGCAATAGTGAATTTTATTATATCCGATACCCCACTCATCCAGCCAAGAATCGGTGATCTGTTTAATTTCTTCTTTTCTTGTTGAGATAATGTGTATGTCTATATTTTTACTAAACCACTCATTGCATTTATACCAAGAATCTTCAAATGGTTTTAAATTTTTCCAAAAAATTTTTTTAGAAAATAAATGCAAAGCTTCTTTGTCTTTAGTATTTGTTGTAATCCATTTTGAATAGTCCAAACTAATGCCGCAATCATAGTGCAGATATTCGGATACCGAAGTGTCTATATCCGCTATCACACCGTCTAGGTTCAATACAATGTTTTTATTCATAGTGGGTGTAATGGGATTTGAACCCATACTTTGCTGATTTTAAGTCAACTGCCTCTGCCGTTGGGCTATACACCCTAACCAAGAGATTAAACTCTTAAGTTATTTTTACCAGCTGTCTTTAACTTCGCCTGTAGTCAAAAACGCTTGCTGTTGCTCGTATGGCAACATTTTATATACCGAATCAAGTTGATGATATGGCATATTTTTAATTTCTTGAGTCTCTGGAGATGGCTCAAGAGGGATCAGGCTATAATTCGTATCCGAAGCGCCAGTACCGGTTCTTGAATATTTATAGTATCTATCAGTAATAGAACCAAATTCTTTTGCGTATTCAAGCAAAGTAAGCCCGATATGACGTTGATTAAATGTTGTATCCAAAACTCTTGGTTCCCAAACTCCTGGTTCTATCTCAACAGCAATGTTAAGAAGAAGGTGCGGTTTTGGTCTCCACGCTTTATCAACAACAGATTGTTCAGTTGCCCAGCAACGGTAATTAAATTTTTCCATACCGGCTGTTGAAGCAACTTTCCACTTCCAATTGATTGTTGAAGTAACAACTGGAACTGTGATGCCTGTGCCAACTTCGGGGTTGTAATTTTTTGAATCTTCAGTCAACTCTTGGCGGAATCTAATCTTGTAAGATTGCCCAGCGTTAACAGTGAAGAATTTCTTTGCCCCACCTTTTGGTCCTTTCTCTACTACTGCCTTTTCAAGGTCTTTTAATGTTTTAATTGATGTAAATGACATAATGTCTCCTTATATAATATGTTTTGCGAATTTTATCGCGTTTTGTATTTGTTCTGTATTCATTTCGCCAGGATCTTTCAATCCTTTTGAAACTTCTGCTACGGAAATATTCTTTCCTAAGCATTGCTCTATGATACCATCCCTCATGGCTTCTCCAGCCATATCATTGTCAGAAAAAATAATAATTTTGTCAAAATATTTTTTTAACAAAATTATCTGACTTTTAGGGATTGCGGCACCAAGACTTGCTACGACATTATTGAACCCTGCTTGATGTACAAACATTGCATCAATACTGCCTTCAACTATTATAACATCACCGTGTACTTTTGCGTTTTGCAAATTAAACAAATAATCAGCGCGCCTAAACCCCTTGTTATATAAATACCGAGGCTGTTGGCTATCCAATGTTGCTCTACCGATAAAACCAACAAGTTCGTAAGACGCAGACCTAACAGGAATTACAACTCTATTTTTTTCTTTTGAATACCCTACTTCAAAATACTTTAATGTATCAAGAGATAACCCTCTCTCAATCAAAGTATCAAGAAGATATGCATCTTTATCATAATCTATAGCAATAGAATCAATATTTAATGAGTTATCAATTACATATTCATTTTTATATTGATTTAATTCTTTATCTAAATTATACGGATCTATAGAATAATTTTTGCCAAAAGATTTGCCAGTTATTTCGTAATACAGTTGCCTAAAATTACCTTTCTTGGCACAAGATGGATTAAAGCACTGCCATAGACCAGTTTTGATATTGATATACATTGCAGCACTATTGCTATTTTTGTGAAATGGACAAAAAACATTAATTTCTTCGCCAGTGTTTGAGCTTATGTATATATTGTGGTTAAGGAATAAATCCTTGATTTCTTTTTCAAGATTCATAGAAAACTATAGAAAATGTATAATCCTGAGTATCTTTATTATAATCAGTAATTAATTTAGTTTTTCCAGTATAGCCGTATTTAGCCCTTGCTTCATCTTCAATCCATGGTCTTATCTTGTTTATTGTTTCAACATCAATAGCTTGACCAGTAATTTTATTATCCATTAGATATCCCACTCCTCTTGCCATTTTCCAGTTTCTAAATTCCATCTTAAGTAAAATCCAAATTGCGTTGCTCTTCTAACTTTTCTTGACACCACCTGGAACAAATCTGAATTTGGCTCTCTATGGATCGCCAAAACCAAATCTGCATCATAAGCTAACTGTTTACTCCAGGCAACTTCCTCAAGCTCTGGTGGGCGCTCTGAATGCCCTTCAGACATTGTTACCGCAGCAACATCAATAATTGGTATTGAGTTTCTTACGGCAATTCTCTTAAAAGCCTTAGACAAATTTTTAGCCTTTTCGGTTTCTGTTTTAGAACCAGAACTGTCGTCAAAAAGACCATGGTAATCAAGAATTACCATATCTGGATGATACTGGTCAATCTTGGCTTGCACCATGCTCTGATCGGCTGTTTCAATTCCCTCGGAAGTAACTAAGTGTATTGATTGTTTTCCGTTAAATGTAGCGTTAGCCCATTTTTCATAGGTGTCAACAATACCGGCATTTGCTTTTATTAAATCGCTGTTGGTGAAATAACCTTCGCCATTGTTAAGCAGAGTATCTAAGCGTTGGCCTTCCTGTTGCTTATTCATCTCTAACGAAATAATCATTGGTCTATACCCCGCTTTCCAGGCATTAACTGCAAACAATCTTGCAATAAATGATTTGCCAACCCCAGTCCAGCCCAGCAGAACAACAAAATCACCTGGTTGCCAACCGCCAAAAACTTTATCTATGACCTTAACACCACTTGGTATGCCTTGAATTTCTTTGTGGTTTTTGGATCTCTCAACTAAATCATCAAATCTCTCTCTCCAGTCACCAACCAAATCTGTATCTTTTAGGCTTGAAGCAAATTTGTAAACCTTTGATGTTTCTTCCATCAAATAAGAAAGAGCTTCTCTTGGTCCGAATTCAGTTATTAAACTGTGAGCTTTGGAAACAATACTTCTAGTCTGAAAAGACAGCGATTCTTTTTTGGCTTCATCTATATAATACTCAACAGGCTCTGGCGTTGAGATAAATTCAAAATCCGGATAGTGCTGCTTAATGGTTTCTTTAGATGGTACTTTCTTATGTGTACCGTAATGATTTACAACAAAATTCCAAATGTCCCTGTATTCTTTAAACACATTTTCAACACCGCCATTAACAGCTGACACATAATTATTGGTATCAACAATGCTGTTAATTAATCTAATTTCGTAATTCACTCTTGCTCCATTCGCAATTTTGTTTGTTTAACTACATCTTTAAATTTTTCATTTGATTTACTGTCAAACTGGATTCTGTCAACATAAGTTTTAGATTGAACAGCAAAATCAAATACTAAAAATGGTCCACTGTTTGATTTAATAAAAGAATCGCAAGCTTTTAACAAACTTTCATTATTATAAAATTTTGCTAGAGCATCCGCCACAGCTTCCTGACGAGGGGAATCTGGAATAAATAACTTATTTCGCTTCTCGCAACACTCTTTGAAGTGTTTTATTAGATCTTGACCAGTTAGATTCATCTTCGCTACCTGCTTCTTTCCAAGTTATAAGTTTATAATCGTATTCAGAGATACCGGCATTAACTCCATAAAACCCATCAGATAAAGCATTGGTAATACATTCTAGCCTTACTGTGCATTTTTTACACACAGATTTGGCATATTGAATATCATCAATATTATATGAAAACCATTTTTTGTTATTTTTATCGTTTGAGCAGAGAGCCTTGTCTCTCCAATTTTTTTTCATTATTGCTTTTCGGCATCAAGTTCTTGCAATTTTGCTTCAATTTGAGCATCAACAGATTGCCATAATTTTTTCCATGCATCTTCGTCTTCAATTGCCAAGCAAGTAATTTTTGCTCCAGCATCAAGACGCAGCGATTCGTAATTACCTAGATTTTTGGTAATACCGATTGAAGCCCATACTTCAACGGTGCTTTCATTTGGTTTAGCCATATTATTTTCTCCTCATTTTAACTTGTTGTTCAATGGATATTATTCTTTGTTTTATTGTTTTATTATTCACAGGCCTTCCTGGGGAACGCCTAGAAAAAAAGGATACCATATCGTGAACATCCTGTGTGTCATAGTATCTCCAATTTTTATAACTTGCACTGGTGTCGCTAAATTTTTTACTTTGCGGAATTAAATTTTTCTTTTCATACTTCCGAATGGTGTCAGGTCTTTTATTCACAATTTTAGATATTTCACCAATAGTGTATATTCTGTGCAATATTAGATCAGACTGTTCCAAAGGCATATTTATTTTTTCAGAATTTGATAATTTAATTATTAAAATTTTGTTTTGAGATTTAAAAATTTTTAAAATTTTAACAATATCATTACCAAATTTATAAAATTTGTTAACAATTATTTTATTAGTAATCATACATTTTTATTTTTTTTAGAAAAATTTTGCGATGGAATTAAACTACAAATTTCTTTAAAATTAAGAGCTTTTAGTATTCGGTTAAGTTTTTTTAATTCTATATCAGAACTGTGAGAGCATTTAATGCATGTTATATCAACCCAATGCCTTTGCATAGCATAGTATGGATCTCCAACATATTTCATTCCCCCACATTTTACGCACCGAAAATTGTTTAGAATTTTAATTTTCATTTTGCAAAATACTCTTTGTTATTATAAATTGCCCATCCATTATATATTGGCGTAACTTCATAAAGAAATTTATGCTGTCCTGTCGTTTCATATGTAACAACACCGACACCCTGTTGCCAATTTTCGTATCTAACAAGCGGTCTGCCATCAAGGTCTACACCGCCCTTAGTGGAAGGAACCGCCCCGTCAATCCTAGCCAAACAGCCAGGAGATGCCGCCATTGTTGTACGAGCGCCATCAAAATCTTCACGAGTTTTAAAAGCGGTTTCAATCCGATGTATATGACCATAAATCACACTGGTTTTTTCACTGTTTAAATAAACATTGGCAGTGGAGCCGGATGATTTAACCCTATCTCCATGAATAACTCTGAGTCTTTCATTAATCCAAAAATCCGAAGCCGGATATCCAGGTCTGTATTCAACCCCAAACTCATCCATGCGAACCAAATATGGCACTGTAAGAACCGGCCAAGTATTCGGCATATTGCCTTTACGAATTCCATACGCAGCGGCTGCGTTTAGCAATAAGTATTTTGGCATCCTTTCTTCATGGTTGCCAGCAAGCCATACTATTTTGGCTGATGGTGAAGCATCTCTTAATTGTGCGCAAAATGTTGTTGCCCGATCAATTGCAGCCTGCATTGTTTGCTGATATGCCGGAGTAGTAATGTATTTCCCCAATGTGGGGAAATCCAGATTGTCGCCAACACAAACAATTGAAGCGGGTCTTAAATCACGCACAATTGAAAGCATAATTTCAATTGCTTTTTCATCGTGGGTTGGCTCCAGCTTGCCATCACGACCCCTGTAGTAGCCAATTTGTGCGTCTGGCACAATTACACATTTTTTATATTTTTCAACTTTTCTAATTACAATTCTTTGTTTTGGAAGACGAATTGGTGGTCCTTGTTTGATCACCGGCCACTGAGGGCCACGAGATTCTCTGCGAACCCTGCACACTCCGTCTTTATCAAGCGTCTTGCGACAACTGCTGTCGGCATATCTTTGATTTGCTGTTTTTGGTTCAAATTGATGTGTACACCCCACACCTTCACATTGTTTCATACATCTCCTTAGGATAGATACCCCTATCATACATTATCCTTAGGGCAAATCCTCTTTATTTTGAAAATTTTTATTTTTTTCTTTCAAATTATCTCTTATCTGTTTATTGCGTTTTTTCATACTTTGTCGCATTTTTTCTCTATGCTCAGCAGTCGGTTTCCTGCCCTCCCTATGAAGCGCACTATGTTCCGAATGGGTGCATAAAAAAAGATTGTTCAAGCGATTGTCGCTTTTAATTTCATTTATATGATGCACCGTTTCCCATGGCTGAACATGCCTTCCTAAATATTTTTCAAGCACGGCTCTATGCTCGTAGACATAACCTTTAATATTAAACGGGTGTTCTTGATCTAAAATGCGAACATATCCTTTGTCATCAACATATTTGCCACCCCCGTAATTTGGATTATTTTCTCCAGAAATAGACCTTAATGCCCAATTAACATCTTCCCTTTTAGATGCTAAAATTCTTCTTGTCATTATGAACCAGAGCCAATGTCCTCAACATATAATTGTAATTTTTTAGCAGGGGTTGGACCAACACTAATTTGCGGTGCATTTGTTGCCCCAGAAACAAAAGTTCTTTTAACAACAACAGAAAAAGATTGCTGAGAAAGCCCGCCCCCGCTTTGAGCCACAATAGAATAAACCCCAGCACCAACAGTCGTTGGCTGACTTTTATAACTTTGTTGACTAGCCGTAATGTTTGCATTACTGTTAACATCATAAAATATATGCGGGGGCAAAGCCATATCCCATTGCATTAATGGACTTGCCGCATCAAATCCAGATGCTACTTGAAATAGTTTTAAACTTAATATTGCATCCTCGGCACCTTTAGCCGCAATTTCAAATCCAGGGAATACGCATGTAACACGAAAATACCGATCTGCTGGAATTGAAATTCTTTGATCAGTTCCACCGCCAGGATTTGTTAACTGAATAACTAATGAATTTGTTGTAGTAACATTGGCAACAGCCGGGGCAGTTGTTGACTGAATCAATTGAATAATACCGTTAGGTTTTCTATCGTTAGCATCCCTAATTTGCTCCATATTCATAGACATTTGGGCAAGCCTTTCTCCGGTTATAGGGGTGCCATCAGACCAAGACACAAAAGAATAATTTTCGTAAGCCATATGTTATTTCCTCTTTTTTATTTTCCACCACGTGCTATATCTTATCTCCACCATTATACCTTATTTTAAACTATTCTGCCCATTTAGATTGATGTATCTGACCCGTTCTAAAATCCAATCCAGCAAATTGCTCATACTCCTCTAGGGTTCTTACAGCGCCCAATGCATCATCGCCAATTCTTCTTTCTGTAAAAATTGATTTATATTCTATTTTTGAAACGGCCTCCATTTGATCCCAGATTGAAGAAAAATCTTCCCACACATGATATCTTCTTATCATCTTAACCCTTTGTCCCCCGGCATACAGGTGAGAAACTAATTTTTCTGGGGGGACAACTAAATCAAAGCCGTGAGTAAAAGCTCTTGCTGCTATCAGTGGTTCTTCGCCCCAAAATGCAATTTTTTGATTTGGCTTTATCTGCGCAAAAGAACCAAATGTAAAAATACACCCCCCGGATACGCTATATGTATAAGCACAATATGCATCTACGGGATAGGCTGTATTGAGGGGTATTAATGTTTTTGTAAATTGTTGTGTATTTTGGACAAATAAAATTCTTGTTGTATAATAATCTGATTCTATTTCAGATACACCGTCATCTGCATACCAATACGAACACGGATATGCGGTCATTAAAGGTTTTTTAATTCCAAAATTAATAAAATTATTTATCATTTTAATTGCTTTTAAATCCCAATTTTTTACAAATCTCATATGTGCATCAATTTGAAAATAATAATCTTCATTATTATAAAATTCATTAGCTATATATCTTGATTTTTGTAAACCAATATTATTTGGAGCAATGCTATTGGCACAATCCATTGTTACCCAATCAGGATAAAATTTATTTATTACAATTTCAGAATCAAAAAATAAACATTGATGAATGCCAAAATGTAATTTATTTTCACCGCTTGCGTTATTTACGGCACTAGCAATGGTTTTATTTAATTCAAAATCCCTATACGATGGAATTTGAATAAAAATTGATGACATTGATCAAAATTACCATTTTTTTAATGGGCAAAACGCAGCCTCTAATTTAGTTTTTAAAGGCATAAAACAACCACACTGTTTACATTGTTTTGTTAAATCAATTAACTCTGGGCACTCAAGACATATTTTGTATCTTGCATCGCTGATTTCCTCCGATTTAACATGTTTATGGGGATCCAATATATCCCAGGGTCTGACATCCCCAATTTTTTCTTTATACTGCTCCCATCGTGATTTAACACTCATGCGACAACATTTCCCATGCTATCAATTCTTTTTTGAACACCATCTATTAATTGCATTATAAAAAATCCGTTTTCATCATGACTCCATCCAGTGTTTACTAGTGAATGTTTTTCAATCAAAACTGCAAGCGGAGCACTTAAAAGTACTGCTGTAAACAAATCATCAACAATCATTTCTGTAATAGCGCCATTTACATTTGCTATGACAATTTCTGTTTCCACACCATCAATAGATTCAATTCTAGATGTGTATGTTGGGTTAGCGAGAAAAATATTATCCCCAATAGAAGGGGAAAATCCTTGAGCAAATACCACCTCATTATCTATCACAAATGCAATTGGAGTAACTGCATGAGCAACTGGGGGACCAGAAATGCCATCATATGAACCATCTCGCTGTGGTGAATACAAAATATCTGCTGTTTTTAAAATCATAATTTGTTTCTCCTATTTATATTATCATCATATCGTGCAGTTCAAGGCACCAGGCGGATTAGCGCACTGACCGGGGTTATTGCAACCATAGAAACCAAGATTACCAGGGCTGCAAATTCTGCCGTTGAACCCTGGAGCCGGGGTGGTCGTAGTAGTCGTAGTAGTCGTAGTGGTCGTAGTTGTATCGCCCCCACCGCCTCCACCGCCGCCACCACCACCACCGCCACCGCCCTGGCCGGGGGGAGGGCAAGAACAGCCCAGAAACAAATCGTAATTTCCACAGCCTGCTTTGGTATAAAGTTGCCATTGTTGCACACAATTTGAATTATCACAAGGAGGGGCGCCTGGATAGTCCCAAGCTCTATTTTCAACACCACCAGAAGCTGTCCAGCCATTTCCTGGCGGGGTGAGGCACGGACCTGCGGTAGTGGTAGTAGTGGTGGTAGTAGTGGTGGTAGCGCCAGAACTAGTAGTAGTTGTAGTTGCATTGGTGCTTAAACTAGTATTGCACTGCATTAGGCAGTAAGAAATACCATCTACAATTGCAAACAAAACATTGTTGTCATCTTTAAAAAATTCCCATTGCTGCTCGCTGTGGTACTGATATACAACCCCGCGTGAAATTAACTTAGTTTTATTTTGTGTAGGCTGATTGTTGCTTGCGTCTACTAGGGCAACCCGAACAAAAGCTTCACCTTCCTCACCACCAGTAGCAACAACCTCGCCTACAAGTGAAGTTCCTGCCTGAGCCTCACCTCTAACTTGCATTCCGGCATAACCATCACTTTCCGGAAATTCACCAAGCACCATATCGCCAGAAAAATTACCACCAGTGACAAGGCTATCTCCAGAAATTGTCCATCCAGCAATCTGCCCAGCTGTTGCAGTAACCGTTCCTGTTAATGCCAAATTTGTGCCGTCATAAACCATAAGATTATCAGGAGCACCAACCGAAAATGTC
>Ga0194133_10004811_pt1 | contig 17661 bp, 9 predicted proteins | sample TA2KigOf40mmetaG_FD_155448 | JGI IMG/M metagenome (GOLD analysis project Ga0194133, IMG submission 155448) | Freshwater microbial communities from Lake Tanganyika, Tanzania - TA2015055 Kigoma Offshore 40m | ecosystem: Environmental > Aquatic > Freshwater > Lake | place: Tanzania: Lake Tanganyika... | reverse complement strand
GCCTAGGCAGTGCACTCCCTTTTAACTTTTCTATTTATTCTTCGGGATCATTGATCCTAAACATCTCGGATTCCAAGAACCACTTGAGGAAGGTCTAAAGATGGGCCCTGACCTGAGCATACTTCTGACATGCCCTAAATAAGGGGCCAACCCAGATCTGACCCAAAGGTTAAACAAATTGAAAAATTTGGGAACTTTGGGGGAAATTTTACAGACTCAGAGATTGTTGGCCCTATCCGACCCAATCCGAGAACCCATAAAATGATCCGATCCAACCCGGATCAAATTTTTTTGACCTGAACCCATCATTACAGGCTGCACAACATAATTATGAAAGGAATTGAGCACTCAGATTCTTCTATAATTCCCTACAAAAACTTGTAAGACAATCCTTGAAGAACTGGATGAAATCAGTTATTGACCAATTCGATGAAGACAAAGACCCAAATAAGGCAATATCTGAGAAGAATATTTTTTTACTTTAACCTTACTTTTAACATTATTTGATATTTTGATTGTAAACTTTTACTTTAAGATAATATTTCTTATTTTATTTACCTCTAATTCAAACTAAAGAATTAGTGGGTATAGGCAACAGGAATTTTTTAATGCCTCTTATTTTCATTCTCAAGTAAATTTTCTGACAAAGAGTCCTTAATAAAAGTTTTGAATTGAATCCTGTCGATTTACAAAATCACGCAACCTCGAAAGTCTAGAGACCTTATCAAATTTCAACAGGCAAGAAGATTTTGAAATAAAAAGATAAGCATGACAAATATACTAATGGATGCAAAATATTAAAGCACCCAACATTATTTTGAATTTGGGCTTAGAATTGAAATGGCAAATACAGAATCTAAATTATACAAATCAATTTCATTTGGACAAACTAATAAAAAAAGTTTCCATTTATTTCAGAAGCATCTTTTGCATCTTGGGAAAGCTTTGAAATCCTTGGACCAAAAGAACCTTACATTACGTGGCTCTTTATCAAAGATAACTGAATCCATTCTTGTAGCCATCCATATAGAAAACTGGTCAAGGTTTCCTCTCAACTTGACTCAACTGACACTTCTCTCTGGAAAGACACTTCAGTCAGATGATCAGCTTGCCCCACCTCCATCCAGCATTGAGCCTGGGGCTCATGACTTTGGTGTTATCCTCCAATCAAGCTCCATGAGTGGGACTTACGGGCTGATCCGATGGAACATAGGATCATTGAATAAAGTTTTATCACTTATGTGGAGTGTTCCATATAATAGACAATTATGGAGGAGTTGGGTTGCTGTTGGAATCACCTATCAAACTCCAGAATTGCCTACTTTTGATGAGATGTATTCTGGAAATGAAGTGGATCAGAGATTTGTTAGAAGAAGGGCTGGTCACCAGGTAACAAATTGACTAAATGTTAATGAAAGCCCACAAAAAGACAAATTGATTTTAATTTCAGTTTGAATTTTCTGATGGGCAGTTCATAATAGTTGCTGAAATGGATAGTGATGCAACTTTCAAACCTGTCCTACATTTAGTAGTTGCACCTATTTCATCAGAACTTTTGGCTCCCTCTGTTAGAACCCAACTAGGAATGAAAAACATTAAGGGTAAAATTTATTGGTTGATCTTTGGATCTGGATTAACATATTTCTTAAACACCTAGAATTGGAGTCATCTTCTCAAAAGAATGATGATACTCCAACTGTTAGCCACATTCACAGTGCCAGCAAGGGCAGCGGGTTTTCCGGAAACCCAAGGCTTATTTTATTTTTATTACTATTTTACTATCTTCATTACGTGATTTGTAAAAATGATGTTAAACTATGAGCTTATTTAGACCTAAGGCACTCCAAAACTTTGCAACATTCAAATTAATAGTTTTTTATTCTTGTTTTGAGATCCTTTCTTGCAATCCTATAATGATGCATTTTAGATTTCCATGTCATTTTCATACTTTTTTTTGTTGATTTCATGTACCAATTAAACTTTAAATATATTTATACTTGAAAATTTTAAAATCTTCAAATTGGATAATAATTGACTACCATTTATGAATTAATTGATTTTATCATTACTATTTCTAATGTCTTAAAATACCTAAATTTGCTAAGGTTGCTACTTGATATATAATTCTAACAAATAAGAGAAGTTTACATATTTTAAGAATTATGAATGCTTATTTATGTTTCAATCTGCTTTTATTCAAAACTGTTACTTTAGAATCATGGAAATTTATGATTCAATTTAACAATTCATGAAGCCTCAAAACCTTACAACCATTTGTTGACAATTCAGACCTCAAATTTATTTAGGTATAAATGGTTGATGAAACTAAACCTGATGACATCATGTTGTTGCTCTTCCTTGAGTGGTGCAAATTAATGTTTGGAAGTTACATTTCAACACTGTAAAAAGTGATGTCAATTAGTTTAAACTGATAATCAAACAAAGATGGGCAAAAGTAAAAGAAAAGCAGTTATAAATTTGGCATATTGAATACATCAAAAATCTTTATGGGTCAAGTTTGAGTATATTAAAGGTGGCTGAACATGTAATATTATCAGTGCTTCATTGCTTCTCAGCCTATGCCAAGCATGGAGTAACTTAAGCACACAGCTTCTCATGCTCACACAAACACATTCATCGGTCTAACCAAGCATCATGCCATTGCCAAACCATCCACTTTGAAGAACACATTGATATATTGCTTAAATATATATTACTGCGTTTAAAGTGTAATTCGAAGATTATTTCTGCTCTTCAGTTGAAGACTGAATTCCCAAATGTGACTTTGTATTAAAGTGACAGACTTTACCCTCAAAACATCCAGATGCTTATCACAAAAAGTTTTCACAAAGTAACAAAACTTAAGAAAATTGATGAAAAATGGGAAAACATAAAACATCTTTACTAAGGGTAAGATCACAAAGTTTGAATCATTTCCTCAAATGAAAAAAATTTTTAAATTCATCTTAAGCAACATTAAAGCTTCACATGTGAGAATTTATTAGACTGAAACTTGACCTTGAAGAACTTAGCTTGGTGTAGGTTGTGTTTGCATTGCACCAGTCAACAGACACTGTGTGCATGGAGGTATATTTAACAAAAAAAGTTACAAAATTGTAAAAAAAGATGTATTTTGTTAGAATTATAATAGTGAGCTTCTTCTAATGGTCGCAAAAATAGATTTGACCCCAACTCATAAATTAATTCTCATTTGATTTTCTGGTATTACCAACAAATGTATCTTACAAATAGTAAAGCCCCCAAAGTTGGCTTCAATCAACACAATAACCTAAAAATATATAAAGTCTGGCCTTTAAGAATTAAGCTTGGTGGTAAGCAAAGAAACAAAAAGACTAGGTTTTAAGCTTTTGGGAAAACTAAATTTTATTTTAGCAAAAAATGGTCTTGGGTATTGAGCACAAATTGGAAAAAGAAATTTATTTTTCTTATGCAGATGTCAAACAAGCAGCAAATCAAAATCATTTTTATTGTAAAAAGATTTATGATTTAATATAGATTTTCAAAATGGTGCAATTTGACATTTGGGTGCCTTTTCAATTTAGTTTTTAAAAGTCTTTTGATTACTGATTACTATTCTTACCAACTAATTGATGTAAGAAGGCTCTGACAGTCATTGAATACTTTTAGCCTGGTGTTTCATATTTTAAATGCTGGTTTAAAATCAAAACTTGTTTTGTTGATTAAAATGAGGCTCAGCAACCTTAATTATGTGACAAATACAGCATAATCAGCTAATTTTTGAAGTTCATTAGTTTTTTCAATCAAAAATACAAATAATACCTTGATTTTTGAAGCCACTGATTTTAGAAGGTCAAGGTAAAAATAAGGTTTGTTTGTCGTTGGCATAATTAATCGACTGGATTTCAGGACTCTGCACTTTCAGTATATATGATCAAAACTTGCCCTCCAAACAAAAAAAAGTATCTTAATAATATTGAGTTTGTCCCATAAATTGCACAACTCTAAGGTTCAGTTTAAGTTTTAGGCTTGGGCAAAATCATCATGAAAACTGTAACAGAACAAAATGTAGAAACATGTTGAGTTAAAAACAAGCAAAGAGTCACCTTTTTAAAATGTTCTTGTCTTAAATCTATGTCTTATCATTGAGGAGGTGTAAGTTGCTTGACTGGCTACAAAAGGGAAGCAACATGTTACAGGCTATAGCCATCCAAGTTGTTGTAGGTGTAACCGTTAACCAAACTGGAATAGTTTTTATCTTGCACCATGTTGAGCAAAAAACATTTGAAAGAAAAGATATGAAACAGGAAAAAAATTATTGTAATCAAACCCTTTATCTTATTTTTAAAACCAAATTTTTTAGATTTCTCCCCATTTTCTGTTCATTGAGATTAATGGTAACCTCACCTCACAAAAATCAGATTCATCATCAAGTGACCTCAATGAGATTTCAACCAAAAGTAATTAATTTTTTTAGCTAACAAAAAGTATTTTTTTAATTTTGAAAAAACTTTTTAAAGATGTTGTAAAAGATGTGAGAGTATTTTGTAATCCTGAAGACATCAGCATCACACTATCAACCTTTGGAGAAACTTTTAATGGTTTAATATATCCCAAAGGTCTTTCCAAAATCTCATCATGCATGAAAGAATACAAGCAGGTTGTAATATTGCCCTTTGAGACATTCAATGTCAAAAAAGTTTGAAATTTGAAGATCAAGGACTTTAAAAATTGATTCCAGGTTGATGGAAGCAGTGTGAATTATACACTACCTTTGAGGTCCTGTAACACAATGAATGTTGAAGTGGTAAAAACAATAAATCTATTTCCCTTTCTGTCAAAATATGTTTGTAAATTATTCTGTTATAGATCAATGGTGTGGAGTATTTCAACACCATAGTTGTTCAACCTCACAGAAAACTTGTGACGAATCAGGGAAAAGGGTACCATATCAGGTGCAGGTACCAAACTGAAGAAAAGGAAACATCCTCTAGGTGAGTGTAAAACATTCAAATTTTATCCCTTCCTAGCGAACCGAGGGAGGAAGTTTAGAAAAATCATTACGGTTGGCGCCAAAAATGGCATGTCCATCAACCCCTCTGTCACCTCATTTTCCGGCCATATCAGTAAAGCTACAAGTCTGAAAATTGGCATGCATATTCCTCACATGGATGGCTTTAAATTTACCTATCAGATTCTTGATATCTTGTCTAGAAGCTGAGATATAAGCTGCTTTCTGCGTGAAAAAATAGGGGGGTTCCTTCACGCATGCACGCACCATGCACGCTTGGGAGGGTTAGGTATTTTTCTCTGTACAAAAAATACCCTTCTACTTGATTAGTATTAGAACTTTTATGGTGTTTGCATGTATAATGTACTGTTGCCTTATATAAACCTTGATTTTATGTCGAAATTCTTGAAATCATCTGCTGGGGGCTCTTGGTAAATCAAGACCAAATGTTTAACATTGAAAAAAGTTAAAAATTAAAGCTTTAATTTTAAGTAAAATTTACAGAAACATAACTTAAATTCAGATCATGTCTAAAATAGGTTTGAAATAATATTAATAATCTGGTGGAGTATTGACTTGAGCAAGTAATTTTCAAGGCAACCTCAATAAGAGTCAATGCAGATTAAAATTGCCCAGACTGAGAGTGCCATGTTAACTTTTGGTGATTTGGACATCCTGGCTTGGGCAATGGCTCTTTTACAGCTGAAATCTTGATAAAAATGTTTTGTTATTTTGGGTATAGGTTTTATTTGTCTAGCCCAATAAAGCATGACAGACAAATTATATAGGTATGCAAAATTAAAAAGTAAAAATAAAATGATAGATAAAAAATGACCATGTTATGAAGAAATTGAAGGGACCTAACAACATGGTTTGTTCTGTGGTAGAAAATCCTGGTTTCTTCATTTATCTGAAGTGATGGATACTGTAGATTATTTGGCCACACCGGGGGAAAAAACTACCGACATGTTGCTCATCTAAAGGGTCGTACAATTCTAAATTTTTATGAAAGGATGATATCTCCCTTGATGTCAACAGTGTACCAAATCACATGAAGATAGGTGTTCCTTGCTTCTTGGTCACGTCAAAAAGAGTTAGCGACATATCAAGCCATTCTAAATGGTATTGTACCACACTGCCATGATATTAAAGTGTATACTTTTGGTTTCAGCAGCCATGATCTTGCTTTACATACTGCCATTGCAGCCATGCCAGGAGCAACAATGAGGATTTACATTGGAGAACCTGTGGATGGGAGGGTTGCTGAAACAGTCAAGATTGGTGATGCTCTTACTCTGGTGAAAAATTTGAAGCTTTCAAATTACATTAACTGATAATCAATGAGGATTTGAACATTTAGGTTGTTGGAATTGATTCACAGGATATCTATGGCATGCATATCACAGACTGCACTGTAAAAGATGGACTTGGGTGGTCACAACAACTCTTACTAAACAGTGAAGGGTATATGATTACAATCCATTTGGTAGATTTAAAAACCTAATAAAGGCAACTATTTTGATTTTTAGCTGTCCATTAGATTCAGAAATTATGGGTGCCTTTGAGTACAGCCAAAGTAAGACCACAGCTCTGGTACATTTCCAGGCCCATAAGTTTCCCCACACTGCTTCTGTCTACTATCAATGTAACATTAGACTTTGCATCAGGCATGCAGGAGGTTGTGATGATGTGGTAATAATACTTGCCACAACTTTATGAGTATTAATAAACCTAATAATAAAAAATTTTAGCCTCCAGTGTGTGATGTGACAACAGGGTCAAACCTTTTGTCTGTTCGTCGTAAACGTCAAACAGTTGAGTTGGATGAAACACGTGGGGTCCTTTACGATACTGATCGTGAAGATCTTAAAGTAAAAGTATATTCTGGATTGTATGTGAATGAAGCAAGTGATTTGGAGGAGGACTCTGAAATAGAGACCAATGGCCAGGTTTAAGTCTAAAATTTAACACAAATTGAATTAAAACCTTTAATTTGCTGTTGAAATATTTTTTTAGCCCACCAAAGTGTATGACCCAGCAACAATTTGCATTCCTCAGAGAGACTTTGCCATTGGCATAGCCATTGCTGGATTGTTATTAGTTGTTTGTGTGATTGCAGCCATCCTTATCTTACTTACCAGACGACGACGAAGGCGAAAAGAACTCTCCACAACAGGGTCATCCATTTACAGTGGCCCATTCACAAACACAGGATTTTCATCTCACAGCAGCTAAAGCATTTTTCAAAATCTGTGATTTATATTTTCAATTGGCATTCTGTTTAAAGTTTTAAAAAAAGTAACAACAGCATTTTTGTGGCTTGAAGCAACAAAACATGTGTTTACACTGTGCCATATAAATGTTTCAAAGTTTTGTTTATATCATGAAGAACTTTTTCCTGTTGGCATTTTCTTGATTGAGGCATAGAGTGGCAAAAATATAACCATATTACAAATTAAAAAATCAATTTACAGTTTAAATGGTGTTCTTTTTTTAAGTGAAATGCAAAAATACAAGCTTATAAAATTTGCTGATTATTCATCAAACAAGGCAAGGTAAATTTCTAATAGAAAAATGATTCAAAGGTTCAGTTTTGCAACTTTGAACTTTGGTTTGAAAACTTTGGCATCAAATATTATCCTCTAAGAGCAAGCAATGTTATAATTTTTACAACAGTAATACCTCACACAAATACCTAGGGGAGCAGCATGTTGTCCGTCTGTCAGTCACCTCAAACTCCACTTTCAGTTTTGAAGCCAGTGAGCTGAAATTTTACGAAAAGACCCTGACTGAAAATAAGCGCACCCTTTTTTGGAAAAAGGGTGAAAACGAGTATCTTATTGCCGCTAAGTCCACCAAAAAAGGGTGGAATCGAGTGTGAATTTAGGCTGTAATCTAAAAATGTTGAAAAAGTCACCTTTGTGGCAATATAATGTACTCATTTTCACCCTTTTTTTCTGTAATGAAAAATAGCGACAAAACATGATCTTATTTTTGGTTGGGACTTCTCATATATATTAATGACAAAAAAATTACTCTGGAGATTTTTGAAATTTTGTATTGGGTTAAACTTGTACATTGGGCGAACTTGCATTAGGCAAACTTGATTGGGCAAACTTGCATTGGGCGAACTTGTATTGGGCGAAAGATCATGGTATCTTTTGAAATGATCCAATGAGATTTTTTGGTACAAAGGGGAATAAAATTGATTTTTTTTGGATTTTTAGGGGAAATTTTCCAAACCAAGAGGTGGCTGACGCAACCAGGCATGAGCAACAAAAAATGACCCATACCAGGTCAAAAAAATCTTATTGTAATGAAAATTAAAATATTTCGAAAAAATGTTTAAAGGACATGAAAAAATTTGGAAAAAAACAAATAATTCTCTAAACCTACCCATTCTTAGTAAATATTAGAAATTTATGAGCTCAAATAACCTAGAGACCAATTTTTAAAATTGTCCCAACTTTTGATGACAGCAATAAACTTTGATAGTCTTTTTCAAAAAGACACAAAATTGCATTTTTCACCTTTGAAAACTATAACTGCAAACAGTTTTATAGATCCATGAAATGGACACAGGAGGCAAAAATTTCTCAGGGGGCATTTAACAGCTATTTTGTAAGCTCTTTTCATCTCATATTGAGCTAGCAATAAAATTTAAGTGGTATTTCAAAAATGTCATGTCAAGCTGTTAAAATTTATGGAATGTTATGAGGGATCTGCAAAAAAAAGTTTGCTTTTATATGCTTCATTGACACCTTGTGAATGTTTGATTATCTATAATAAAAATAATAAAATCTAATGTAGAATAGATGTAAGATCAACATAATTGGCTTTGACCCGGGTACTTTCCGACCCGACCCGAAGCAATTTTTTTTGACCCGAAGGGAAAAAAATTGAAAATTTTGACATTTGTAGAGGAAATTTTCCAAATTCTAACCCAAACCATAAATGGCTGACCCAACCTGACCCAAGCCACAAAAAATTGACCTGGCCCGGGTCAAAATTTTTTGACCCGGACCCATCACTTCCTCTACAGATGTCCAATGAAAAGAAACATTGTCTGGTACAAATTTCTCTAAACTCTTTCTCATATTAGAGTTTATCTGAGAGTTCAGGCAACTTGAGCTTCAACATTAAACGGGAATATGAGAACTCGTCATATCTGAACTCGTCGAATCCATCTCGTCAAACAAACTAACTTGTCGAATCTGAACTCATCAAACTACGAACTCGCTGAATGAACGAACTCGTCGAACTACAAACTCCTCAAACTATGAACTCGTCGAATGAACGAACTCGTCAAACTGGGCTCTAGTGTTATGGGTCAGATCCTTTAGGTAAAAAGCATTATGATGATCTGCAAAAAGTGTGTTTTCTCTGCCAAAACCTTTTTCGACTGAAAACAGAAGTAGATAATAAAAAAGTCTAACCATAATTTATTGCAAAACACAAAATACAGGTAAATTTTATACTTGATACAAATATGGTTTTTTATATTACGATTAGGAACAATGCTATATTTTTGTATCTTCAAATATTTCTAGTTATATCTTGAACAAAAACTAAAGTTTTGACCAGATTTTTGAAAACCTATATATAATTTAACTTTGAATATTATGATTATGTTTAACTCAGCTTTAATAAAATAATTGCCATTATCCATCTAGAGATCAGAAATAAGAACTTTTTATAATGTTTGTAATTCTGAACCAACAAATAAATTGAATGTATTAATTGTTCTTTTCAAACAAATCTAACTTTTCTCAACACAAAATAGAGTGAGGCCAAAATGCATGCCATGATGTTTAAAACACAACCATTCCAGACTCTTGGGCTTCCTGTGCCATGTTGCATTGCAGCAGGATCAGATTCGTCTGAAAATATGCAAAAAAATGTTTAATTATGATGCTTATGAAAATAGAGTTTCCCTTTTTGGAAGGATTGTGCACCACACAACCCTTCGACCCTGCACTTTCTACTGTGTGAGAGACTGGCGTGTGTACATGCCACGTATTTTAGAGTCTCTAATGAAATAGATTTGTTTAACCGCAAACACGTCCTTCATTTTTGGCTCAAGACATTTACCATAAGACAAAAAAAACCAAACACTGGCCTTAAATAAAAAAATCATAGTAATGCATTTTTCTAAAACCTCTATGAAATGTGACCCAAGAGCCAATACTAGCGATGGGTCTGGGTCAAAACTTTTTGACCCAGGTTGGGTTGGGTCAATTTTTTGTTGCTCGTGTTGGGTCGAGTCTGGTCAGCCATTTATGGTTTTGGTTTGAATTTGAAAAATTTACCCTAAAAATATGTCAAATTTTTCAATTTTTTTCCCTTCGGGTTGGGTCTAAAAGTACCTGGGTCAAAGGCAGGTCAGTCCCTTATTTACTGCGGGTCAAAAGTAAGCTCGGGTTGGGTCAGGGCCCATCTCTAGCTAATACCCTTGTAGTGGATTTTTATATTTTAACTTTTCTACACTAAAAAAAATATTTCATTTTGTATGATATTTTCTTGATCAAAAATGTATGTTGGCAATCAAGTTTTGCATTTTTCTTCTTTTCCATAACCTTCCTATACACATTTTTTCACTCTTGCAAGTTGCTTGTTGATATTGCAAACCGATATCAGATTTTTCTTGTCCATCAAATCCAATCAAAAATCGACATCTGATCGAGCTTCAGTTCTAATATACCTGCTACAACAAAGCCAAAACTAAAAAAATAAAGATTACCAAAAACAACCTTTATCGACAGATAATATAGTTATACAAATTCCTTAAGATACTTTCAAAATTTGACTTTTCAGTAAAAAAATTATGCAAACTGACACTTTGAAAAAACATGTTTAGTGTATTTGTGAACATCATCCTTAAGTCTGATTATGAGAATAAGATCTTTTTTTAGGCTAATTGATATAAAGTACTAGTAGATTTTAGTGCGTCAAGCTGCCCCCCCCCCTTTTTTTTGCATTTTTTATTTTTTTGCCATTTTTTATCATATTGTTTTTTCACCACGTCCCCTTCCCACCTCCGTGACGGGACAGACATTAGGGTTTTAGATATATTAATTATTACTTTGGTTTAGACTAAGAGTGGCTAAGCCTTGGCTAAGCCTAAACAGCTCCCACCCCATTTTTCTGTTTTGATCCTCTACACATTTGCCCTCATCAGGCTTGCATGATGGGAGAGAGATTAGGGTTTTATTAATTTTATATATAAAAATAAATAGACTAGCCGGCAGTTTAGCCCCAGATTGAAAAAATGAACACAGTCAGGGTAAAAGTAATCTGTAGTGATCAAAGACAGGTATATAGCGGGACTCTTCTAAGCCTGTTGACTATGGGTCTATGATCTTTTGCCCAATGCAAGTTTGCCAACTACGAACTCGTTCGTAGTTGCTGTGGGGGGTTGGTTAGGTCAGGTTAGGTTAGGTTATAGGTTAGGTTAAGTTAGGCTAGGTTAGGTAAGCTTAGATTGGGTTAGGTCAGGTTAGGTTAAGCGAACTTTATTAGGCAAACCTGCATGGTTGGCAAACTTGATAAGGCAAAATTGTAGTTGACAAACTTGCATTGAGCGAAACATCAAGGTATCTGTTGACTACACATCAACATTGGATGAGTCTATATACTGCACAAAATTATTATCCACAAGCGAGGAAAGCGAGCAAGTGCACTTAGAAACATTGTCAATGGTTGGGGAAAAAAATTTCATGGCCTTAGTAAAATTGTAACAATCATCAGCACTTCTTTTTATTACAAAATCACTCAATTTACATTTTCAATGCAGCAACAACTTTCCTTTTGAAAATAGCCATTTCTTGACACATTTTTATTTCAACTGTACTATGTGCCACTCTCAGGGTTCCTGCGGGAAGCTCTTAACAATGCGGTGACCAGCCTAGGGGTTTTGAAGTGACCTTTTTGACTCGCGTATAGGGGTACCTATATTTTCAACGAAAAGGAATTCACCAAAAGTGTATATTGAGATGTTTCTATCATTGCCCATTTTCTCTTTTTTATTAGATTACATTTGTCACATTTTTCACGGCCTTGAATTGTCCTCTATATTCACACGTATTTCATCGCTTATCAGAATTGGCCTAATCAAGTGAGAAATAGAAACGTATATCGAGCTCTCAGTCTCATAAAAAATCTCGTGAGACATTTTTTTAGTACTAAGGTCAAATGTGTGGACACCAACCTTTTTTTGGTCGGGATATCTGGATTTGCCATGAGCTTTTTTTCTCCAAAAAGGGTTTCAAAACTATCTAAGAATATGTTTATACATTAGAAGTTGTTCAATTCAAGCACTCATCAATTGACATCTTAAAACATTCAACTTCAGCCTTTCATATAAACCTAAAAAAATGGTTTGCTGTCTTGCCACAACTTTAATTTCCTTTTCTACTTTTCATCAAACATACAACAAAGGCTGAAGAAAATTTTCATTAAAATGAAACTTGTGAATTTTTTAGCTTTAACCGATTTCCAATAGTTGGAAAATTTAATATTTCTTATATTTTTGCAAGATCAAAAATATTGTCAAAACAGCCCTGAGGTTTCCATCCTGATTCAGATTAAAATTGCAACTTGGCTTTCTCTAATAAAAAGTTCCATTTTCTTCTAATTCTGACTATATGATGCAATCAATGTGTTTAAAAGTAAAAAAAGGTTCTTTGAATGTAACAATAAAGCCATTTTTCACCGATCAACGGGTTTCAAAAGCAAGCAAAATTAATGGACATTAAAATTTCACAAGTTTAGTTTGAGCATTTTGAAAATCCAGTGTTAGAGATGAAACTTGAAAATGCATTACTGATTGAAAGATAAAACTTCCAAAAAAGAGAAGATTGATGTTTTCCTTTTTCAAAATTGAACCTTCAAATTATTTCACATTTTACATTTTGCTGAAAAGAAGTTATTAAGTTCTGTTTCAATAGAGATTTAAAAAAATTCCTCTAGAAATTGTCCAAGTAATGTAAATCTCTATGTATGTATTTCTCCTGTGATTTCCCTTTCTAGATCAGCATGAATGCCTTATATGCCTTCCATTCATGAGCGCTTTTACCTGTGAGAACGACCGCATATTGTAAATTTTGAAAGTCAGTTACGGATAAATTTCTTAAGAGAAATAAAGTGTGTTTTATTTTGGGAAAACATTCATGAGACAAGTATTGCAATCATCATGCGTCTGTATGTCACCTCATTCTCCTCACACACCAGTGAAGTTAGAGGCCTGAAAGTTTGCATGCATAAATCTTAAATGGATGGCTTTAAAGTTACCGTCCAGATTTTTGATATTTTGCCTAGAAGCTGACATATTTAAGTTCAAAGTTTTATATTTACATCTTTAATAACTCCCATAATTTTAGAGCTAGAGAAAAATTTAAAAAATAACATTTTTTGTTCAAACATTTAACTAAAAATATTGTTTGATAAGCTTTTCTCTTGCTTTAAAATTGACTGATACCCATGAGCTTTTTAAGTAGGTAAGTCGCTAGGGAGGGTTAGGTATTTTTCCCCACACAAAAATACCCGACCACTTAATTGCTAATCGAACCTAAACTAACCAAATTTAACCTTATGGTCTAACCTAATTGTGTGGGGCTTAACACCAGCAGGCCTAAGCCTACATACTCATCATCTGGGGTTAATCTGGGCCCAAGTCCAGGTTAGGCTCTGTAGGCTAACTAGTAATCTTTTATAGTGGTTAGGCAAACAGGCTGGTAGACGAACTGGTAAGTAAGCGAACTGGAAGGTAGGCAAACAAGTGGGAAACAAACTGGTGGGTAGGCAAGCAAGGGGTAGGCAAACTAGTAGTAAGCGAACTAGTCAGAAGGCAAACCCTCCTAGTACCATTGAATTGTGATATAAGAATCTGTACATAAGGTGGACACTATAGAAATTTGATTTTATTAAGAAAAACTAATTTACCATCAACAACGTGAATATTGATGGATATTTGCCGAGCATTTGAAGGTGCACAGGTATAGTTTCCCGAATTGGACCTGGTCAAATCCATAATTGACATACGTGAGGCAGTGATGTCTACCCCAATGTCATTGGACTGATGTGTCGATGATGAATCCGTTGCTGATTTGGTTAAATCTTCAATGGTGACTTGAGGCTTGTAATTGAGAACCTCTCGATTTTGGTACCAATAAACAAAGTCTGGAGGGCTTGAGCTTTCTTTTATAGTACATGTCAGTAAAAGTTTGCTGCCCTTTTGAATATACAAATCCGGATTTTCATGAATATATGCTCGAGAATCTGAAAAGCAAAAGTATAAATAAATAGTCTGAATAACTTGTGCAAGTTTTGTACTTAATTGGGATGTATTGAGTGTGTACTTTTTCTAAAATAGTGATGGGTCCGGATCAAAAATTTTTAAAGCGGGTCGGGTCAATTTTTTGTTGCTTGAGTCAGGTTGGGTCAGCCATTTATATTGGGTTTGGGTTTAGAAAATTTCCCCTAAAAATGTCTAATTTTTCAATTTTTTTCCCTTAGGATCAAACAAATCTCTTCGGGTCGGGTCAAAGGTGGCTCGGCCTCTTATTTACTGCGGGTCAAAAGTAAGCTCGGGTCGGGTCAGGGCCCATCTCTAACTTTCATTATCAAAAGTATTTTATTTGGATCTTTACACAGAAAAAAGTCAAAAGGAATACTTTTTTCAAGATGCTAGTTTTTGGTAACCCTATCACAAAAACTTGCATAAATCTTAGCTCTTCTCCACCAAAAAATGTTCTCAAGGCCAAAACTTATGATAATACTACATCTTTATTTGAAGATAATATTTATCAAAAGCTGATATAAAATAATGCTGTCAAAGCTGCTAGATCTCCAAGAGAGAAATATTAGCCTTATTGAAGTTGGATGGGAAAAACTGTGCATAAAGAAATTGGATTATTTGAATTTTATCGGATATACCTTCAATGTAATATACCCAGTCAGGCAATAAAGAAGTTCAACTCAATCCAGCATTTTTATTTGCTTCTAAGCTATAAACCTACTTGGAGCTTATGCCATATTGGTCACCCCCTGTAAGCAGGCCCATTTACCTTGAAAAGAAAAATGAGAACCTATGGATAAGTGAAAATAAAAAAAAACCACCTCTTATTTGATCTATTGACCTCAATAAGGACAGCTGAATTCTTTATATAGTGTCATTTTTTTCAATGTGGATCTTAATGTCCCTTTATTTAAAAGACCAAGAAACATCTCAATAAAAAATTGTGGTCAGTCAACAAAAAAAGGGGCAAAAAAGCTATTCAGACCAATAGACTCTAATAAACTAGGAGAAACATTTTCTCTTAGGAGATATTCCAAAAATTTATACTACTTGAAAAATTTAATTATTCAAAGAAAAAAAAAGTTTCATGAGTTACAAAATAATTTATTGCTTTTGGAATTTCTCAAACTTTTTGAAGTGGAGTAACATTTTAGCTGATTTTCCTGCTGGAATTAACATGTTTCAATTCTTGAAAGTGTATTTATTGCTCCATCAATAATGTCTTGAATTGACTTGATGAGAGAAAATTGTAAAGCAAAGTAATTGTCAGAGAATTTTGAGATAGATGAGCATTAATATACAAAAGATGGTAGAGAGAAAATAATAAATTTTTTAATTCTTTTTCAATAAAGGCACACTTGGGCTGGAAATTGTTATGGTGATTGAGGCATCAATGCGGTTATGAAAAGGGTACCCACCAGACCTTACTATTGCTTAATGCAGAACTGAGGTTAAATTCATGTGCTTTTGTGTGGTTTCAGGCATGAAAATACGTGAATATAGATCATCTATACTAGTGATGGGTCCGGGTCAAAAAATTTTGACCTGGGTTGGGTAGGGTCAGCCATTTAGGATTTGGATTTGAATTAGGAAAATTTCCCCTAAAAATATCAGATTTTTCAATTTTTTTCTTTCGGGTCAAAAAAAATCTCTTTGGGTTGGGTCAAAAGTAAGCTCGGGTCAGGTCAGGGCCCATCTCTAATCTATACACTTTTCAACTACAAGATCTACCTTTTTTAAGTCAGCATCAAAAATATAGTGGGTAAATTAGAACAACACTATTTGAAAGGTATTGTTAGAAAATGATGTCTCAAAAAAATTTTCTGAATACATTTTTCCCAAAAATTGGGGGGATAGGTTAGGTTAGGCCATGTTAGGTTAGGTGAGGTAAGGCTGGATTAGGTTAAGATAGCCAATACTTTTTTGGGAAAACATTGGTGGGAAAATTTCATTGGGAAAAAACTCATAAGTGAAAAACTTGAAGCCAAAAATTTGAAAATGGACTACATGAGTCAAGATATATAATGAAATTCCTGAAGCTGTAAAAAAAATTTTGTATCTAAGACTAGCAATTAATCAATGACATGATTACATTAATTTGCTAGAAAAAATGCTAGATTGGGAAATCATATCTTGAATATCAATTAGAAAGCTTGCTGAAAGGACTTAAATTGAAAATCACTTTAGTGGTTCATAAAAAAGATACTGTGACTTTAAAATATATCTTGAAAATAGGAAATGAAGGAGAATTTCAACACAAAGCCTTTTTCATTATCAATTTGCAATCTTTATCTATTTTCTGCCTCAAAAAAAGTTTCATTTTCATTTTTTAATATAAATTTGACAATGTCACTTTTTTTACTTGTTCAAAGCTTTTCAATGCTTTCGATTGTAACAAGCTAAAAGATGAATTTGAAAAATGTGGGACATAAAAAATGGGTTTGGAGCAAAAAAAGCCATTTGTTGACTATCGACTTTCAACGAATTTTCATCAAAATCTTGATTCGCTTGGAAATTTAGAATTTTAAGAAAAATTTATTTTGATGAATGCAAAATAAACCTTATTTTGTCTAGTTGCTCTTTGGGTCCTTACTTTTATTCGGATTTTGCAGCTTCTCACATCAAAGGATTATTGAATTCGCTAAAATATTTGGGTCAAATTGTTTTTACATTAAAGTAGATAACTCATATTAAAATTCAATTTATTGATGTACTGTAAATGGCACAAGCAATTAAGTCTGACAGTAATACCCAAATTTTCTTTGACAACAAGAAGAAAAAAGAAACAACCACATGAACACCTGAAGAAACCAGGGTGAAAAACCAACTACGCAGTAACATGGCATTTCCCTCTTTGTTATAACAACTCAGGTACCCACCCTCACATTCCTAAGAATTTAGGTCATGAAACCCTATAATTTTTACACATTCATTGATTGACAGCTTTTTCTAAAGGAACTGATTATTCTAACACCTAGAGGTGTTTACTTATTTACAACAATTCCTGTCACTGAAAGTTGTGTCTCACAGTCATGTAATTGCATTTTTATAATAATGAGTCAAAGATTGAGAGACAATTAATTATTAATCAAGTTTCGGGACACCAGTCAATCCGGACTGAGATAAATCTACTGGAAATGATTAATTAAGGCAAATCCAGGGGTCAAAGATTTTGCCCAAACCGGGTATTGAGCCCCAGGCTACTAGTTCTCAGTCAGATGCTCTAACTGTTAGGCCACAGTGACCCCTTATAAGCAATTAGTGATGGGTCCAGGTCAAAAAATTTTGACCCAGGTCGGGCCAATTTTTTGTGGCTGGGGTCAGGTCGGGTCAGCCATTTATGGTTTGGGTTTGAATTTCAAAAATTTCCCCTAAA
>Ga0194133_10004807_pt1 | contig 17667 bp, 14 predicted proteins | sample TA2KigOf40mmetaG_FD_155448 | JGI IMG/M metagenome (GOLD analysis project Ga0194133, IMG submission 155448) | Freshwater microbial communities from Lake Tanganyika, Tanzania - TA2015055 Kigoma Offshore 40m | ecosystem: Environmental > Aquatic > Freshwater > Lake | place: Tanzania: Lake... | reverse complement strand
TGACCAAAGGTTTATGAGCTATTAGATGGCAAAATTTTGACAAATTTGTCCCAAACCTGCCGAACTTTCGGCAGCTCGATTCGGCAGATTTGGGACAAATTTGTGTGACCCCTTAAAATGGGGGAAAATTTAGAACAAACACACTTACTTATTCTCCCACTTTGAATGACTTTTTTGGGCAAAAGATTGTCTTCTTGAATCTTCTTCACTTGAAGCATCCCCCTGAATCAACCTTATTTTACATTGATAAAGTTTTGATATGTCCTTATTTTTACCTGAGTTCCATCATCATTTTCATTATTTGAAACAAAAGATGCCAGAGAAGTTTCAGTATTGGACTTTTTTAGCACATCTTCATTATCTATTAATTTGTCAAACAACTTTTCTAGAGCTGCACTTTCAGCTGAGGTTAGTACAAAGTCTTTTTCTTGACAAGCAATATTTGATGATTCACTTTGGCAAAGAACTTTACATTCTTTGGAAGCACTTTTCATCAAGTCTTGTACATTAGAATGAGTTTTTTTGGATAGCTTTTTGGCTGCTTGGCAGTCAAAGTTGATTTGGTCTATGAAATTTAAGTTTGTTTTTAAGATTATTTCAATACAAAATTTAATTATTCTTTGGAATACCTGTATTTGAAGTTAAAAGATCTGCAGCTTTTCTTATAAAAGGTTCATTTGGTTCATGATAAACTACTTCATCATCATCTATCATCACTACATCACTTGTAATACTTAACTGACTAAAGGGTCTAAATTCCTCTGATTTTAAATCCAAAGTAATCCCATCATTATTAACAGTTCTTGCTTGCTGATCTTGTTTACTTGAATCAACCTGAATGTGGCTTTCCTTCAATTCTTGAATTACTGAGTTCATTGAATGAACACTAGAAGTTTTGGATTCACTTGCTGACATTGTGTTTGAAAACCTTGCCTCTTTGTAAGTTTCAGGTAAAGGAGATTTCATGAAGACAGTTTCAGCTCTCTTGACATCTGTGTTGAAGTTTTTTGTGGCTAATTGAAAAGATTTGTTGCCATTAATGAAGGCCGAAGGTCTGGATGGATAACTTGAATTTTGCAGATGATTAGCCTGAAAAAAATATATTATTTTTACATAAGGTCGTTCATCCATTCAGGACTGTTACAATGGGTCAACGACTGCAGTCATTAGACTGATTGATTGATAGCAGCACGTTCAAGAACTGATTGATTTTTTTTCTTTCACCTTATCAACTTAATTCTAACTTCACAATAGCTCTTTTCTCCTTAAACACCAATAGTACCAGCAATCCAGTGATTAACAGAGAGCTGTTTAAGATGATGGTAGAAATCAAACCTTAGAGAGTTAGTGTAAATCTTTTAGTTATTTGGAACATTATTGAGTTGACAAACTGACAAAGAGAGACCAAATTTTTGACTAAAAATAATGACTATATGCAGTTTTAAAGTGGGTTAAACATCTCATGAACCATCGTCAAACAAAGGCATTAACCTTCTTGACTCATTATCAGGCTAGAATGTTCAAGTTTTAAGAATCTGCTTTCTAATAGTTGTCTCTAGCATATTTACAATTTTGTTAAAAATGGCTTACTTTTTGTTGAGATGACTCTTCTGAATGGTAAAGATCAGAATTAAAGCTGAAATAAGTGTTTGTTGTGGACTCATCCTTCTTGAAATCTGATTGGAAATCAGAAAATGAAATTGGAGGAGCCTTGATAACAAATGTTCCTTCGACAGACACGGTGCAAGTAGTCCCCATATTACTTGAACTCTGATTCATTTGATCTAATCTAAAACAGAGGCAAAAAAATCAGGGCCTTGATAATATAGGGATAATAAAAGTTGAAATAGTACCTTGGTAAGTCATCTGGTGTTTTAGATACCCTTTGACTTTCCAACAGTTCTTGAACCAAATTATTTTCAAGTATTTCCACAGTGGATTCAATTTTATAATTTGACATCCTTCTGGCAGGTTTCTTCTTTTGCTCCTCATTACTTTTTTTAAACATGAAACCATTTTTACTGTCAATGCAATTTACATTTTTGGAACAAGACTCTGTAGATGTTGTAACTAAAGTTTCAGAGGACTGGCTCTCTTTAATAATTTCATTCAGGGATTGTGAAGCAGATTCTGATGAGTATTCTTTGGTTTGAACATGATTTCTGATATTTGTTTGAGATAATTCATTTGCAGACTCCACTAATTTCCTTGCTGATGCTCCAATGGCAGATATTTCAGATTGCATATCAGATAAGAAGTTCTTTATATCAGACATGTTCCTATCAGTGGATGATTTATCATTCACTTTTTCATTGTCAGTGTTTAAATATGATGTGATATTTCGTCGCTGACCCCATCGGCCAACCAGTGAAGAAGAACGATGAGACTTTCCATTTGGAAGAGTTGAAGGACCAAAAGGTGCAGATGCACCATTCTACACAAATTTAAATTTGATTTTACAAACAAATTGATTTATCATTTGATGTTTACCGTTTGTGGGGTTGGAGGCATGACAGGGTAGCTTTTCCGATCGGCTGTTGAAGTTGGTGTAAGGCTGTAAAATGTCTTCAATTAACTGAGATTCTCAACTTAAAGTAAACAGTAAACAAGAGACTATCTGGAGAAGGGAATGATTTTGTATATGATATTGCTAATTCGAAATGTGTTACAAATTCTTGAGATTTTTGTTAAGTTTACTGACTTGTTTAATTAAGCTATTACTTACCTGTTTCTCCTAGATCTTCTTCTCCATTGTTCAAAAAATTCCCCTTCCCCTTCATCTGCTGAATTAATGTTTTCCTTGAAAAACAAATTTTTATCTTTGAAACAAATAAAGGCCACCTACTAAAGAAATTTGAAGCAATTACCTGACTTCCCATACAAATTCCAGCAACTTTTATTGGAAAAGGTGATTTTCTTAAACCAGTTCTGTCATTGAATAAGTCATTCCTGAAAGCAGTTTTATTATATTTAATAAAATTCTAATATTTTGCTCGATGAAACGTGCAAACTGGGTCAGATTATCGGTCATTGCCTGCTTTTTGGATAAGTTTCAACTTATGCCTACATTTTTTGCAAATACAAAGGCCACGTGGAAACAACAAAGGTGCAAGAAAAACATGAACTATTTGGGGCTACCATGTTTAAAAATTCTTAGTTTTTCAAGGCTAAAATTTAATATTATTGCTTTGAAGCTTTGATTGTCTTGAAGTATGTATAAAATCTAAAAAAATCAATTCCTTTTCTACCTTTTATAATAAACTATAACTAAGAAATATTGTTCCCAATTTACACCAATTAGACATTTTTGATTTTTTTGAAAATATGACATTTTAGTTGACATTACTTGGAAGACAGATACTTCAAATAATTATTTTTTAAACCAAACATCTTACGGTTCAGAACCAGCTCTCAATGAAGCAAATTTATTCCTTAAATCTGTTGGGACTGGAGAGTAGTTCATTTCCACAGAATTTCTCGAAGCTGGACGCATTTTGAATCTTTATATATATTTTTGATGCAACAACAAAATAAACTTTATTTTCTTCTACAAACTACTTTTTTGCATGATTGTGCTTGCTTAAACCGTCATAGTGAATCAGACTAGCTTATTTTTAGGTCGCATATGTGAACTTTCACTCACTACTAGGAAGCTTGTTCAAAAACAATTTCAGTCGGGGAAAAATTTCTGAGCATGACATTATGTTATAAGGGGAAAAATAGAATGCCTTGGCTTTCTAACAGACATGCAAAAAAGTTTTGTTGAACAAACTCAAAAGGCAACAAGATGGGAGAAAACATTTACCAATAATTCATAGATGATTTTTTAATTTTATGGATATTGAAAATTGCCATCCATTATGAGTTTATACAGCAATGGATCATTTTTCCTGCTGCTTTCTTTTCAACAAAAAAAGTATTTTTTGTCGGTGACAAATTTTCACAATGCCTCATGGCTGCACGTCTTAGTTTTTAAATAAAATTATTTAAAATGTATTCAAATTTTTATATTTGTGATTTTGAAGAAAAATTACTCCCAGATAGTTGAGGCTGGAAAAAAAGTACAAATATTAATCAAAAATGTCAAAACAAGTAGAAAAAGCTTTCTGATCGAGGAGTACTTTTCAAGTACTATTACTTTACCTACAGAGTTTTCATCGGATATTCATGAAAGATTTTCATTTCTAATACCCTCATGTTTGTAAGTAGGTATATTTTATCAAACAATTATGTGGCTTTTCAGGGTCAAGGGTAATAAGTGCCATGGTTTGAATGAAATGTAGACCACGATAAACCTCTAAAGATTTCAAATCCTTTTAAGTTAGATATTTTAACCAATTCAAAAATCTATTCATGTTTTTTTAAAAAAAATTCCTTTATTCTAAATCAAAATTAACAAAGATTATTTCTTTGGGTCTGCAGCTGACAAATCGCTCTCACGTCCTTCCCATTTTTCGTAGATTTCATTACAGTTAATGCCAACCTGTGAGAAAATTCAATTAAAGTTAAGAAAATGGAGACAAGTTCAAATATTTCTACCATTGGTTCTCCAAGATTTTCACTAATTTTGCTTAAGACAGCTGGATCTTTGTAATGAGTGACTGCTTGAACCATAGCCACAGCACGTTTTTGGGGATTGTTACTTTTGAAAATTCCTGATCCAACAAAACAACCATCAACTCCAAGTTGCATCAACATTGATACATCAGCTGGAGTGGCTAAAATAAATGAGGATTGGGTTTTAAACCTGAAATAAGGAATCTTTTCTAATTTAAATTTGATTACCAAGACCCCCAGCAGCAAAGTTGACAACAGGTAGTCTTCCTAATCTTGCTGTTTCCCTCAGTAAATCAATGGGAACTTGGAGTTGCTTTGCATATGAAAATAGCTCTGAATCCCCCATAGCCTTTTAATAATTGAAAAGTTTTTCACATCATTTTGACATTATATCACCTTTTAATTACCTTTGCAATCCGTATTTCTCTATCAATGAGCCTAGCATGATGCACTGCATTCACAACATTTCCTATACAAATTAAGTTTTTATTTGAGCCCAAACTTCAACCCAAAGATTTCAAGTATATCCAATCTATTTGAAAAGACTGTCATTTTATGAACCTGTTCCTGCTTCTCCTTTTGTCCTGATCATGGCAGCTCCTTCTGCAATCCTGCGAAGAGCCTCCCCAAGATTTCTTGCCCCACAAACAAATGGAACTTTAAAACCTCTTTTGTCAATGTGATGTTCATTATCAGCAGGAGTTAGGACTAAAATAAGGTTATCTTTTATACAAATTTAGGTCAGAATGTGGTAAAAAAGATAAGGTGTTGACCCTCTGATTCGTCAATCATGTCTACTCCAAGACTTTCCAGGATTTGTGCTTCAGCAAAATGGCCAATCCTTGCCTTAGCAAACACAGGAATTGTTACAGCAGCCATAATCTCTTTAATGAGCTGAAAAATAGCAAAATTTTCAACCATAAAATCCCTAAATATAGATAAGAATGGAATCACTTTTGGATCTGTCATTCTGGCAACTCCACCATCCTTTCTGATATCAGCTGGAACTCTTTCCAAAGCCATCACAGCACAAGCCTTTAAAGAATATTTTTAAAATTTTACTCATGATTAGTTTTATAATTTTTATAATTCATACCCCAGCTTCTTCAGCAATTTTAGCTTGTTCAGCATTGACAACATCCATGATTAAACCACCTTTACACATCTGGGCCAGTCCTGACTTGACAACAAATGTACCTTCAACCCGGTCAAGATGAAAGTTCTCTATGAATAACAAGAAATATTTAGCAAAATAATGTAAAGTTATTTAGTATAAATCATTTTTCTCACTTTTGATCTCATCCTTGGTTTGGTTTTGGATGGACGACATTCTCAATGAAGATTATAATCTCAACTGACAAGCTCGAAGCAAAGATACACTTTAATTATGAAATAATTTCTGCAAAATTTGTCCAATATGTTTGTTCTCATTATCTTTTATTTGTATGTTTGAAGAAGAAAAAATTTATCTCTAGGGTGAGAAGTCTTCCCATAATTTGTTTCGTAAATTTTTGATTATAAAACCAGAGTTTTTAGTAATGGTGATTATTTTACATAAGATTTTTATCAAGATTGATTTTCTAGGCATCAAATGTTCAATGCTCAATCTTCAGTTTGTTTGACTTTCTTATCAAAAAGGATTAACCCTTTAATATTTTCTGTACTTTGTGTTATCTTTAAAGTTTATTGACAGATGGAAATTTTGAAATTATGAAAAGCAACCATGAAGATTTTCATCATAAATTGAATGCAAGATTGTCAAAATGCTGAAGAATGTAAGAGAAAACTAACTTTCAAACCAATCATAAAAATGTTTGGAATTTGGATTGGTATTGGGCCTGCTTTTTGTTATAATTATAACTTTCAAGAAAGAAGTTTTTTCAAATGAATGATATTTTTTGTGCAAAGTTTTTTTGCTGTCCTCGTCTGGTTCTCGAAATTTGCCTTGAACTGTCAGACAAATTAGGGTAATGGAATGAGAGCATTAAAACCTAAGACAAATTTTTATGAAAAATTACTTGAAATTTCCTTCTAAATTTATTCAATTAGTTCTGGGCTGTTTGTATCTGAGTATAGGAAAAACCACCGTTCTTCTGGCTAGAGAATTTTATTCATGCTCAAGATATTTCATGCAAGAATTGAATTGGTCCAAGAATCTATCCATCCAAGCATTTACCTGGTCAGATTCTCAACAGTTTCAGCTTGGTGACTTCAAAAAATGTTCCATCTGGTCATTTTGATTTTTTTCCTTAAGTTTTCCCAAGCTCAATTTCCTTCCTACTCAAAAGTTTCCAAAGCAGTAATTTCTTTTTTTATTCTAAAGATATTGATTTCAAGCTTGAAAACCTTGAGTTTTTACAAAGGGTTCCAACATTGAAGGTGTTCAAATCCCATTGTGCCATTATGTAAAGGTGGAGGAAGATTTAGAAGATGGCAGCGAACTCTTCAATGATCCAGAGCAAGGATGCATCAGGTGCAAATTAGATTTACAAAAGCAATGCACCAAAGAACCAAGGGTGTACTGCAGGTTAGTATCATGAGATTATTTTTCTAAATATGCACTAATGTTCTTTGTTAATTAAAGGATTCAGTCAGTTCCAGTAGAAGTCTGCAATGGTTGTCAAAGGGAGCAACAAATAGCTGAAAATACCTTGTGGAGAGCCCAGTTTGACCCGAAACCCTTTCCAGAAGGTTGCCAAAATCTTCAAGAAACAAATTTTGAAACAGTGTGCAAAAAATACACTCCAAACCGTTGTATTGGTTCAAGTAAAACTCCTGATACATTTAATGGTTTTTTTAAAGTGCCAAATTTTTATCACAAATATTTTCTTTGGTAAAAGAAACTGAACCATTTTTACCAAGTCCAAAGTTGCATATAAACATTATTTTTCATTCTTTAAAAATAAATTTTAAACTCTAGGTGAAGAATGTCCAACTCAGGAACTTTGCTATCAAAAACCTATCACTAATAGCGAAATTGACGACCAGAGGGCCATCTTATGTAGAGTGAAGAGGTAAATTTTCAAGTGCTAAGATCAACAACCTATATATTGAATTTTAGAGATTGGTCCTTTCAACAAAATTATCTCTCTAAGCTACAGTCTATTTAGACAGTTTTTATGACTATTGGGCCATAAGAATACCAAAAGGTATAAAATTAAAATTAAAAATCTAGCTTGGAATTCATGGATTGTAAGTTTAAACTTTTCTCTAAATTTGCTTTGATGATGGTCTAGAACTAAGTGCCAACATAAAAAAGTCAATCATCATTCATTTATATCACCCCCTTTACGTACTCAATAGATTTTAAAGTTACTTTTGTATGAGAAATTTTTTCATGTCAGTTTTATCCTAGAAGTCGTTTGCGAAAAACTTTGAGGTTTCGGATTCCAGCCAGGAGCCCTCAAAAGAGATGTATTCCAAAGTGTGAAAGAAAACTTCAGAGTGAGAATATTTGCTCAACTGAGGAACAAGGTGGCTTTGGTAGATATTAAATTTTGGATAGGCTTAAAAGTTTGACTATTTCAATTCTAGAATCTTGCCAATCAGTTCAAGTTCGAGTTTGTGAGCCAATGCCGCCTGAACTTTGCCTTGAAGAATCAAAACCTAAATTCAGGCTTGAATGCAAAGGATTTGCTGAATTGAAAGAAATTACAAACCAGTTTGAGACAAATTAATTTGTATGATTTATTAAATCAAAAATTGAGATGTTGAATGAAAGTTTTTTTTAGCATTTAAAAAGAACTAATACAAATCTTTCAAAGCATTTTATTTTTATGGTTTGAAAAGTAGACTAAATTTTGACCTTGGTCCAGCAATAACTGCTCCATTGACTATTTGAGGCTGTCCCTGAAGGCTTGACAAAGTTTTGTAAGGTTGATCAACAGCCACTCCTCTTTGTATGTCTGAAGAAACGGCATCCCCACTTACCATTTCAACATCTTTTAGTTGTTGGTCTTCAATTGCTTTCTTAGCCTCTTCCTCAGTCTTGAATGTTTGAATAACTTTTCCAAGAAGAAGTGAGTTTTTTGGATTAACACTTCCTTCTGCTTCAGCAAAATCAAGTCGGTTGGCATTTGATCGGACCCTCACTTAATATTTTTCAAGCAATGATTAATAGGCAACATATGTTCAATGAAACCAGGTGATTTCAACCTACTTCTATTTTTGAAAACCTTTGGTCGATTTGAAAATGTTGGAAATTGATTGACATTGCCAGCAGCTACAATGCCATCCACAGTTTCAGGTGAAACACCTTGCTGAGCCAAAACTTCTAAAGGATTTGTAACTGCATTCCCTCTTTGCTTTATAAATTAAAATCATTAGAGTGTTTTCTTGAATCATCAAAAGATTTCATATTACCAAACTTTCAATTTCATCTTTTATCGTTCCAGAAACTTCCTCAAATTTATACCCTAATTTTATCTTTCATTATTTAGCTTATAAGCATAATTATCTTTTTTTGATAAGAAAGTTTACCATTTTTCTTCAAGAAGTCTCTTGCATCATCTAGGTTTTTAAACTCTTGGATCATTTTGCCCAATTCAAGATCATTATTGTCAGCTAAACAAAGATTTGGGTAAAAATGTTTGTATGGATAGTCCAGATTCCAGAAAAGATTCTTATTTGAATATTGATAATGCTTTGCACCCTATTGCACAATTTTTTGGGCCAACTAATCATTGATGGTTATTGTTCAGCAACAGATTGAACCCTGATATTCCAATTCTTATCTTGTTTTCATAACTAATATGTGGCAGCAACTCCTTACCCTGTCCACCAGACTATATCTATATCTTTTGACTAATTTGGAGGCATAGAAGTGCAATCCAATTTAGTGTTTGAAATGGCTTTCTCCATATCATATTAATGTCAAGGTTTAGGGGTTTTATTCCAAAGTGTTAATAACAGAGATTGCTCAAATCGAGCATTCAGATTATCCTTATACATTTAAAAAATATTTTTAAAGTATGCCTTGCAAATTTAATCGTCAAAGATGCACTATGCCTGGGAATAGTTTTTGTTTTAGGCAACCTGGGGCCAATAGGCTGTCTTGTGGTGCTGGGGTTCAAACCTTGAGCCTCAGATTTCCAACCTGACACCTTGACCACCATTCCTGCGTGTTTATCAACTGTTTAAAGTTTGCACACCCTTAGTACACACAAAAATATTGTCTTGCTGTGTCCTTGCGGCACTTGACTGGGGATTGAGGGTTGCGGGTTCAGACCCCCAACAGGAACCTCCAGGCTATCTTTGACCCCAAATTGCCACAAAAAAATTAATAAATATTCCCAGCAAGATTAAAGTGTGTCTTTAATGGCTAACTTTGCAAGGTGTACCCTAAAAATTTTTAAAAAACCTTTGGAATGATTCCTCATGACAACAATTCATGTTTACATATAAAACCTTAGGTTTACATTTATATTTTATTTTTATTTTTATTTTAATTACCTTGCACTGGTTCTGAAAACGGATTATTTTTTGGAAGAGGTTCATCCATCATCACTTTTCTCCATGCATTTTCAAGACCTTTTCTTTCACCAATTGGTACTTCTTCTTCATTCTTCGACCTCAAGCTCTTTGAGCCTTCATAATTACAAACATCTTTGATTTCACTCAATTTTAAAGTGGATTTTGGATTTGAATATAAATTTCCCTCGGTATCGTTAGACTTTGATTTGACACAAATGCCTTCTCCTTGAGATTGTGAGGAAGATTGAATCTCACAAGAAAGATCTTGACGGCAAATCCCAAGGTAGTCAGCTGGGCCCCCACATGCTTCATTCAAATCTTTGGCACACCTCACACATGCCCCACACTTGTTGGTGTGAATGTAGCCACTTTGACAATTTTTTGTGACAATATCCAGAGAGTAGTTGCCACAGATTTCATTTTTGCAAAAGCAAGGTGTCCTTACACTGGATTGATCTGAGATGACGGATGGGTCGACCACTGAGCAAGAGTTTTTCGACAGATCCTCAAGAGGAATACATTTTTCTTTCACCACAGTTGAACAAAAAGTGATAGCAACTTTGACTATGAATATAAGAGAAGTTAAATAGGATTTTTGCCTTCTCAACATTTTTCTCTATTTGATTTGGTTAAACATATTGAAAGATTCCAGCCAAACATTTCCAATTAAACCAATAAAAATCATAAATTATTTTTTCAATTTGTACAAATATTGAAATTTGAAAAATTTATGTTTTCAAGTTAAAGTAGCTTGAGAATCAATCTTGATTTAGGATAGCTTAAAACCCCTGTAATATTTCTCATGATTTATGTTCGCAAAAATGTTGTTAACATGTAATGTTGTCAGAAAAGAAAATGAATTATTGATGAATAGATTCAGGAAGATGTTAAAAATATGTAACTTTATTGCAGGCTAATGAACAAAAAAGAATTGAGTAGACTGGTATTTTTTGTGCAGGGAAATATACCTAACACTCCTGAGCAACATGCCTACTTAAAAAATTCATGGCACCGTCAATTTTAAAGCTAAAGAAAAGTTTTTAAAGAACATTTTTAGATAAATGTTTGAACAAAAAATGTTATTTTATAAACTTTTCTCTAGCTTCAAAATTATGGGAGCCATTAAAAAGACTTTGGACTTAAATATCTCAGCCTGTCGGCAAAATATCAAAAATCTGATTGGTAACTTTGGAGCCATTCGTGTAAGGATTATGAATGCCAATTTTCAGGCCTCAAACTTCATTGGTGTGGGAGGAGAATGAGGTGACATACAGACGCACACAGGACATCAAGCATTCTTAAACAGATCCCTATACAAAATTTCTAAACTCCTCCCTCGCTTTGCTAGGGATGGATCAAAGAGAAATTGAATGAAAGCATATGAAACCCAAAGAAGAACCGTTTCTTCTTAGCTTGTTTTATATTTTTTGTATCTTACTTTTCGGAAGCCATTAATTTCAAAAATATTTTAAACAAATATGTCTCTCAATATCCTCATTTGAAGTTTAAAAATGAATCAAGACTACAGAGGTAGGATGTGGTATTTTAAAAGTACATCCACACAAATAATTAACGAGTCTGATGCTGTGGTCTGAAGATGAGAGATGAAAGCCCAGTGATGACCTTCCCAATCAAGAAAAGAATCAATACAGAGCTGTTTATTGGTGAAAGGGCACGGCTAAATTTTCATAATGGGAGCTAAAAGTAGGTGCAAAATTGAAGACGGTAAAATGTTACCGCCAAGACCAACAAGAGGTGAGAATGAAAACCATAACTGCAGCCTGTTTAGAAATGACCTGAAGTATGAGCAAATTGAGACACTAAAACAGCTGCTTACTTGAAATGACTTTAATGGGAAATACGATGTGAATCTGCCTTTTACGTTAAAATCTCATGAAGTGAAAAAAAGTGAATAACTTGGATTTGAGCATCAAATACAAAACAATATTTTGAGCCACTCGCCTTGTTCTATTAAAACAACAAAAATTATTAGTTGCATATCTTCTATCTGATCTTCAGGGAATCCAGTATATTGTATAAGAGAAAATCAAAAATATTTAGATCAAAGGAACCATTCCAGTTGCATTTTATGTTATATTCGTCTTAATAAGATGTGAGCTAAAATGATTAATAACCTATTGAGAAAATTTCTTGGAAACAAAACATCATTATAAGAGAGATGGATTGACCTTTTTAGATTGCTTTGTGTTATCACAAATCAAACATACATTGATTAAACAGCGCAAAATATGTACTTTTAGTCGACAAAAACTTACAATATTTAACATTTGAATTGTTGTGAAGATCAAAATTCAAATTTTCTCAAAGGTTCAAAGTAAGAAAATGACCTCCTTAAAAAATATTACCACTAAATTGTGGAGCTTGGTCTCCTGGATCACTGTGGAACCACTTGAACTTGTTTACTGTTTGATGTTCTCAGTTTCTGGAGTGGTTAGAGACAATCTGTTTATGGGTATGGCCAATTCACTCTTTTTAAATACCCAGTGTTCCAAAAAAGTCTTTCATTGTCAATTGAAGAAAAGGCCTGCTTGCTCGACCTCCAATATTCTGAGGATTTTTGTTACAACTTAACACATAAAATTGCAGGTTAAATTTTAAACTTTGGAATATTTGATTGGATTTGATAATGTAAATTTTACAGTGAATTCCAGCATGAAAGATGCTGTCCAGACAAGAGTCACAGAGCTTACCATCTATGATGGAATTTTAGGTAGGATTAAATTTCATTTGTTTAATTTTATAATTTGACTCATTCAAATCACATAAATAGGTTTGAAAGTAATTAGATATCTCAATTGGTATGATTGTGACAATTTTAGTCAAAGATCAATCAGGATCACATCAAGAATTTGTCCAAAAATTTTTTTTGTCAAAATAACTCAGAATAATTTTTGGCTCTTTAGTGGGTCTCCCTTCACTTGTGTTTTGCTTATTCATGGGGCCTTGGTCAGACTATCATGGAAGAAAAATGGTTATGTTACTTCCATTTGTGGGGAATTTGGTAAGGAATCCAGCATATTTCAAAGTTTTTTCTATTTAGCTTTTGATTGTGTGTTTATTTTTCAGCTTTCATTTATAGCTTACATTGTCAACTACCACTTTTTCTATGAGCTTTCCTCCCTTCATTTGCTTTGGGGATCCATAGTTGGTGTCACAGGCGGATATATTTGCTTGAACATTGGCCTGTACGGTTATGTGAGTGACATCACCACTCCCGAAGACAGAACCATGAGACTTAGCTTTCTGAATGGAATGTTTTCTGCAGGTTTTGCTGCAGGAAGTGCACTTGGAGGATTGTTGTACCAAACCTATGAAAATTATTATGTCAATTTTGGAGTTTCTGTCGGTTTCAGCATTCTTGGTATCATTATGGCTCTTATGATAAAAGAAAGTGTTAAAGTAAGTAAATAAATTTTGAGTTAATTTCCTTAACAAGAAAAAAGTTTGATTCTTAGCCAAAAGAAAAGTCAGACATCCCTCCACCAAAATTCTTCACACTCAAAACATTTAAGCAAAGTTTCCAAACAGCTTTTAAACGTCGACCAAATTCAGGAAGGATTCACATTTTCATTTTGGTCATCAATTTTGCTGTTTTCATGTTCTGTTTGAACAGCTCTCACTTTGATTATCTTTTTGCTGCAAAGAAGTTAGTATTAAAAGATAAGAATCAGTCTTAACTAGATGTGCAAATTTTCAAATTGAATAGGTTCAATTGGGGTCCTGTGGATTTCTCCTTCTTTGTGTCTGTTCAAAGAACATGTAGGGTTTTAGGACTATTTCTTTTGTTGCCATTCTTAAGTAAAGTTTTAAAGTTGGGTAAGAAGTGAATATGTGAAAAATATCTATTCACTCAAGTATAAATATCATGTAAAAATTTTAGGTGATGCATTTATTGCTAGTGCTGGAACTCTCTTAACAATGTTTGGGTACTTAATGCTCGTTTTCCTGCCAGCTGACTGCCTAGGCCCAAATGGAACCTGGGAAATGGGATGGGTGATGTATTTGTCAGCTGCACTGCAATTCAACTCAATAATTACTGTCACAATAAGGTATGGACAGTTTCAAATTTACTGTTTTAATTATCAAACACAGTCATTCAAAATTCCTGGTGAGGTGAGAATCACAATTATGTATAACTTGAGATTTCAACCTTACAATACCTCTGAATCGCATTGCACTCTCATCTTTTAATTTAAAGATTAAATGTCCTTCTGGCAAGAACTCCAGACTCTGTTGTCTGATTATCAAGCCTTGTCCCATTCTTGACTAGCCTTTTATTTTCTTGATCCATCTTTTGGATATCTAGAGTAATATGTTCAAAAACAGTTCAGTACTTTTTCTTCCTGAAGTTGGAAAAGGGTCTCCCTGGAAATTCTGAATGCTTCTTCAATTTTCTCTGTTATATGTTTTGAAACATACTTAAGTCTAGTTGTATTTTCCATGTAACCTGACTAAAGTTTACTTTTTCTCTTGGTTTCAGATCTCAGTGCACCAAAGTTGTGGATAAAAGTGAAATTGGAGCTGTTTTTTCAATGGTAGCATTTGGTCAATCCATAGTGCCACTAATATCAAGCCCTCTATTTGGACAAATTTATAAGGCAACAGTGAGCACTTTGCCAGGAGCTTATATGTTGTCCATCATAGGAATGATGGGTTTTGTTTTTGCAAGCAGTATTTACATGGCTTGGTTTAACAAAAGACTAGAAAAGAAGCAAAGGGAAATATCGAAGCAACTAATAAATTGATCATTTCAAATGCTGGATTCAATTTTTATAGTTGAAAATGAAAAAGCACACCGCACAGATTCTTTTATCTGCAGAATTTCTGAATGCAAATAATTATCTCACATTCTGAAAACATTTATAAGTTGAAATCATTTCAACTTAAATTAATTTTTGAATAAAGAGGGGAAAATGTCAATTCGCCAACTGTCATTTTTCTTACGATGGTTGACCTGCTATGACTGTTTTAGTGATCGGTCTGGGTCAAAGATTTTTGACCCCGGTTGGATCTGGTCAATTTTTTGTGGCTCTGGTCGGGTCAGCCATCTATGACTTAAGTTTGGGTTTGGAAAATTTCCCCTAAAATGTCAAATTTGTCAATTTTTTTTGCTTCGGGTCAAAAAAAATCTCTTCGGATCAGGTCAAAAAGTACCCGGGTCGAAACTGGGTCAGCCTCTTATTTACTGTGGGTCAAAAGTAAGCTTGGGTTAGGTCGGGTCATGGCCCATCTCTAGACTGTTTGCCTACACTGACAGTTCGCCTACGGCGGTTTACCTATAATTTTTTTTGTATTTTGTGTAATGAAATGCTCCATCAACAACAATAAATATTCTAATGAAATCTTTTTAAGAGCGGGGACTTTTTCACAATTAAAATAATGAAAGGGAGTCCCTTTAATGACTATTCACATTTAAAATAAATTAACTCCTCGTTTCAGTTGATAAAACATTGATAAAAATCTGTCCTTAGACATTAAATAAATAAATTTTCAGTCAAACAAAAAATATTTTCTTCAGCTCCACTCTCAGTTTATTCTTTTCCACACCATTCCTCCAATCAAAATTCACGTCCCTCATACAGTTGAGCCTGTTTTGAAAGGCTTGTCTTCCAGCTCTCGTTCGTGATGTGTCCATTATAACCGTTTTATTTGTCCGGTCGTTGTAGTACATGTTGTCTATGATTTTTTGAGCTAGTGGAGGTTTCTTTGCTTTCATGGTCGTAACTTGTATTGCCGTCTTTGTTGTAATATATTGCATCCATTGTCTTGGTCTAGCCCTGTTGAATATTGTATCTAGCTCATTTCTTGATTTTTTTCTTCTATAGTCTTTGCACGCAACTCTTATTGCTTTGTAGTGCAGAGTTTCTAGTTTCCTCCATTCCATGGCTGTCGTGAGCTCGTTAAGCCAAACTGCACATCCGTAGTACATACTTCCAAAGAAGTGTGATGTTAAAATCTTCTTCATGGCTTGTAGATCTACATATTTTGAGATGAAGCGCATTTTTGCTATTATATGTTTCGATTTTGACATCAGGGTATTGACATGGTTTTTCCACTGCAGGTTCTCTTCAAAATATATTCCCAGGACTTTTAATTTTTTTCCTGGTATAACTTGCTTTGGTCCAATTTTGATTGGTGAGAGATCTGTTATTGGCGTCCTTGCAAAGTAAATCAACTCAGTTTTTTCTACATTCGTGACCATTCCTATTGATGTTAAGAAGTCATCATGTCTGGTCAGGTTTTCCTTGATTTTATCTCTGACCTCTTCAATGCTGTTTCCGGACACCGATACGTAACTATCGTCTGCAAATGTGACCAAGTGGGTCTCTTTGAATAGATTCTCCAGACCTCTAATGTATAGTGTAAATAATTTGGGGCCCAGAATGGACCCTTGTACACATCCTACTTTTAGATGTCTTGTTTGGGATCTGGTGTTGTTAATTTCCACCCTGAATTCTCTCCCACTGAGGAAATCCATCAAAGTTTGCATCAGGTTCATCGGGATGACTGTGTGCAATTGATCATAGAACATTTTTGGCCTTAATAAATCGAATGCTGCACTTAGGTCTATCGAATATGTACCCACAATCTTGCCTTTGTCCATTTGGCTTGCTACATACTCTTGGAGTTCCAACATGGCTGTTGTTGTTGATCTTTGTTCTTTAAATCCATGTTGAAAGTTCCCTTCTAGGTCTCCACATTGGTTGAGTCTCTCTAATACTACTCTCTCATATAATTTGCTCATGGAGTCCAAGTTGGATACTGGTCTGTACTGTGATACTTGATCTTTTCTTATAACGACTACTATAATGACTACCTAACCTGACCCAACCAACCAACCCAAAGCATATATCATTTGAATCTTTCAATAAATCATAGAAAATTATCAAATATACTTTTCGACTTGATAAAATTTTTTTTTGAAATAAAACAGTTAAAATTTTAGCATATCATAGACCCTCAAATATCCAAATAAGTTTTCGAAATATCTCCTTTATAATTTAAAACTTTATTGTTGAGTTTCAATGCAAAGTCAGAAAGCTTTTTCCCAAGGGAAAAGTTTATATTGTAGTTTAGGCAAAATTCATTAGTTGATTATTCTGAAACACTTTTTATAAAAACTATTTTAATTATTAAATATTGAGCTTGAATTGATGTTGTGAAAATGGTTTCCATTCAATTAAGTTAATATCTCATAGCTCATGAAACATATCCAGAGGGAATGTCTATCATTTTAAAAATTAAAGGAAAAGTTATCCATCAGAAAACAGAAAAGGGTGGATCTCATACAGAAAAATACTTATTTATGTATGAGATTTTTTGACTGATGGGCCTACTAAACTCATCTGCTCACATTCTTCGTCATTTTATTGAGTAAAAGAGAAGAGATATCGGTGAATGAGAAGAGCTTTTTAGTGTAAAAATGAGTTTGGTAATTAAATCAGAAACTCCCATAGCCAATATTTCTTTTTATCCCTAAATGTCGAAGCTTACGTAAAGAAATCTAAAACTATGGTTTTGAGGCTCGTTGGAATCATTCTTTATAGTGTTAATAGCATTTCAAACAATGATTTAACAGAGAATAGATCAATAGCAAGTATTTTTATATCATCAAAT
>Ga0194133_10004804_pt1 | contig 17675 bp, 17 predicted proteins | sample TA2KigOf40mmetaG_FD_155448 | JGI IMG/M metagenome (GOLD analysis project Ga0194133, IMG submission 155448) | Freshwater microbial communities from Lake Tanganyika, Tanzania - TA2015055 Kigoma Offshore 40m | ecosystem: Environmental > Aquatic > Freshwater > Lake | place: Tanzania: Lake... | reverse complement strand
CATGCGCATGGAGGAAGGGCTCGACACCGGTCCGGTGCTGATGCGCGAGGCGATCGCGATCGGCGAGGAGGCGACGGCCGGGACGCTGCACGACGCGCTCGCCGCGCTGGGCGCGCGGCTCGTCGTCGATGCGCTGCGCGGCATCGCCGCCGGCACGCTGCGCGCGGAGCCGCAGCCGGATGTCGGCATCACCTATGCGAGCAAGATCGCCAAGGACGAGGCGCGGCTCGCCTGGGCGCGGCCCGCCGCCGAGCTCGCCCGCGCGGTGCGCGGCTTCAACCCGTTCCCCGGCGCCTTCTTCGAGCTTGGCGGGGAGCGCATCCGCGTCCTCGCCGCGCGCGCCGAGCCGGGCAGCGGCGCGCCGGGCACCGCGCTCGACGACGCGCTTCTCGTCGCCTGCGGCGAGGGCGCGCTGCGCGCGCTGGTCGTGCAGCGCGCTGGCCGGGGCGCGATGAAGGCCCCGGATTTCCTGCGCGGCCGCGCCGTCCCCGCGGGGACGACGCTGTCCTGATGCCGCGCTACCGCCTCACGCTCGAATACGATGGCGGGCCCTTCGTCGGCTGGCAGCGCCAGTCCGAGGGCGCCTCCGTGCAGGCGACGCTCGAGGCAGCGCTGGCCCGCTTCACCGGCGAGGCGCCCGAGACGGTGGCCGCGGGTCGCACCGATGCCGGCGTCCACGCGCTGGGCCAGGTCGTGCATTTCGACCTCGCCAGGGAGTGGAAGCCGCAGAAGATTTGCGACGCGCTCAATTTCCACCTTCGGCCCGCGCCGGTTAGCGCGCTCGCGGCCGAGGAGGTGCCGGCCGATTTCCACGCGCGGCTTTCCGCCACGCGCCGCAGCTACCTGTTCCGCATCCTCGACCGCCGCGCGCCGCCGGCGCTCGACGCGGGCAGGGCCTGGCATGTCGGCCATCGCCTTGACGCCGACGCCATGCACGACGCGGCGCAGGCGCTGGTCGGCCACCACGACTTCACCTCTTTCCGCGCCACCGCCTGCCAGGCGCGCAGCCCGCTGAAGACGCTCGACCTGCTGCGCGTGCGGCGCGCGGGCGACGAGGTCCAGGTCGACGCCTCGGCGCGCTCCTTCCTGCACCACCAGGTGCGCAACCTTGTCGGCACGCTGGCGCTCGTGGGCGAGGGCAAGTGGAGCCGGCGCGACGTCGAGGCCGCGCTCGCCGCGCGCGCGCGCGGCGCCGCCGGGCCGACCGCGCCACCCGAGGGGCTCTACCTCGTCAAGGTCGGCTACTGATCAGGCCGCGCCGGGCGGCAGCGGCCAGGCGTCCTCGATCGTCACCACGGTGCGGAAGATCGACAGGCCCAGCGCGAACTCGACCACCGCGAGGCCGATCGCGGCGGGCCACGAGACGTCGAGCGCGACCCGGATGGCGAAGGCGAGCCACGCGACGAGCGCCGCGCGCAGCCCGATCTCGAGCAGCGCGTCGAGCGCCGCGGGCAGGACGTCGGAGAGCGTCAGCGGGGCGGCGACGAGCAGGACGAGGACCTGGGCGAGGCTCGTCCAGTTGTAGGCCACGACGAGCGCCGGATAGCGCGCCTCGCGCTCGGCCACGCGCGCGGCCACGTGGGCGAGCACGGGGAAGGCCGTCCAGCCGACCACGTAGGCGATGGCCTCGACCAGCGCGACGTCGATCGCGTCCGCGCGCGGCGGGAACAGCGAGAGGCGGGTGGCCACCAGCGGCAGCGCCGCGGGCAGGGCGACCGCGGCCGCCCAGAAGGAGCGCAGCGCGCCGGCGCGGCTGGTGTCCATGTAGCGCAGCCCCTCCGGCCTGCGGCGGGCGAGGAGCCACGCGCCGTGGAGGCCGGCGAGGACTTCGCCGAGGCGGATCATGCGCCGGTCGCGAAGAAGCGGCGGAGGATCGCCTCGTAGATGCGCGACAGCGCGAGGATGTCGGCGACCGGCGCGCGCTCGTCGATCTTGTGCATCGAGCGCCCGACCAGGCCGAAGTCGATCACCGGCGCGTGCCGGGTGATGAAGCGCGCGTCCGACGTGCCGCCGGTGGTGCTCAGCGCGGGCCTGCGGCCCGTCACCTCCTGCACCGCCTCGACGAGGATGGCGCTCAGCCGGCCCTCGGGCGTCAGGAACGACTCGCCGGAGACCTCGACCGCGAGCGCGTAGCGCCCGCCGGCGGCGTCGAGCGTCCGGCGGATCCAGGCATCGAGCGTGCGCGAGGAATGCATGTCGTTGAAGCGGATGTTGAAGCGCGCGCGCGCGCGCGCCGGGATCACGTTCGTCGCCGGGTTGCCGACGTCGATCGTCGTGACCTGCAGGCTCGAGGGCTGGAACGCCGCGTTGCCGGCGTCGATGGGTTCCGCGGTCAGCGCCGACAGCATCCGCAGCAGCGCATGGATCGGGTTGTCGGCGAGATGCGGGTAGCCGACATGGCCCTGCACCCCCGTCACCTCGATGGTGACGTTCATGCTGCCGCGGCGGCCGATCTTGGCCATGTCGCCGAGCACGCTCTCGCTGGTGGGCTCGCCGACGATGCAGGCGTCGAAGCCCTCGCCGCGGCCCGCGAGCAGGTCGAGCATCTTGCGCGTTCCGTTGATTGAGGGGCCTTCCTCGTCGCCGGTGACCAGCAGGCTGATCGAGCCGCCGAAGCCCGCGCCGCGCGCGGCGAGGAAGCGCTGCGCCGCCGCGACGAAGGCCGCGATCGCGCCCTTCATGTCGGCGGCGCCGCGGCCGTAGAGCGTGCCGTTATGGACCTCGCCCGCGAAGGGCGCGATCGACCAGCCGTTGAGGTCGCCGACCGGCACGACGTCGCTGTGGCCCGCGAAGCAGAAATGCGGGCCGCCGGTGCCGATGCGGGCGTAGAGGTTGTCGACGTCGGGCGTGCCGGGCTCGGAGAACGGCATGCGCTCGCAGCGAAAGCCGAGCGGGCCGAGCGCGGCCTCGAGCACGCCCAGCACGCCCTCGTCCCTGGGGGTCACCGAGGGGCGGCGGATCAGGGCCTGCGCGAGGCCGACGGGATCGACCCCCGCCATCGCCGCCCCCGCGGTCATCCGCGCAGGAGCTCGTTGATCGAGGTCTTGGAGCGCGTCTTCTCGTCGACGCGCTTCACGATCACCGCGCAATAGGTGCTGGGGCCGGGCGTGCCGTCCGCCATCGGCTTGCCAGGCAGGGCGCCCGGGACGACGACCGAGTAGGCGGGCACGCGGCCCATGAAGACCTCGCCTGTATGCCGGTCGACGATCTTCGTCGACGCGCCGATGAAGACGCCCATCGACAGCACCGAGCCCGTCTCGACGATCACGCCCTCGGCGACCTCGCTGCGCGCGCCGACGAAGCAGTTGTCCTCGATGCGCACGGGATCCGCCTGCAGGGGCTCGAGCACGCCGCCGATGCCGGCGCCGCCGGAGATGTGGCAGTTCTTCCCGATCTGGGCGCAGGAGCCGACCGTGGCCCAGGTGTCGATCATGGTGCCGCTGTCGACATAGGCGCCGACATTAACGAAGGACGGCATCAGCACGACGCCCGGCGCGATGAAGGCGGAGCGGCGCACGACGCAGTTCGGCACGGCGCGGAAGCCGGCGGCGCGGAAGGCGTTGTCCCCCCAGCCCTCGAACTTGGATGGCACCTTGTCGTACCAGCTCGAGCCGCCGGGGCCGCCCGGCATGGGCGCGGAGTCGTTTAGGCGGAAGGACAGCAGCACCGCCTTCTTGAGCCACTGGTTGACCGTCCAGCCGCTGGCGCCCTTCTCGGCCACGCGCGCCTCGCCCGCGTCAAGGGCGGCAAGGGCGGCGTCCACCGCCTCGCGCAACGGCCCGGTCGTCCCGGGATTGATCGTGTCGCGCTTTTCCCAAGCATTCTCGATGGTTGCCTGAAGCGTGGCGAGTTCCATGGCGGTTTCCGTCCGGTTGGATGAGGCGCGCGAACATGGTCGGGAACGCGCCCCCAGTCAACGAGGCCGCCCGGTGGACGCCCAGGCTTTCGTTCACGGGGAATTAACCTGATTCCAGCAGACTTGGTTCGCAGTACTTCCAATCGACAACCTGGTCGCCAGCACCCTCCCGCCATGCCACCCACGATGCCCGCGAAGCGCCGCCGCCAAACGCTTCCCTCGCGCGCCCTCCAGGCGATGGCGCAACCGCGATTCACGGAACTGTGCCGGCGCTATCCCGGTCCTGCCGCCTTCGTCGACGCGGCGGGCCACGTGCTCGACATGAACGACGCCGCGCCGCCGCTGCTCGACGCGGTCGATGCGCGGCCCGGCGGGCTCAAGGGCCTCGCGACCGCGGTCGGCGGCTTCTCGCGCTTCGATTCCCTCGATGCGTCCTCGCCCACGCCGAGGCGCCTCGACGTCGCCTTCGTCCCGCTCGCCGATGGCGTGCTGCTGCTCGGCTGCGACCGTTCGCTGACCGACAACCTCAACGAGGCGCTCGCCGAGTCCCGCTCGCGCTACAAGGACCTCGTCGACATCTCCAGCGACTTCGCGTGGGAGGTCGACGCCGCCGGCGTGTTCTCCTTCGTCTCCGCGCGCGGCGCGATCGGGTTCGAGGCGCGCGAGCTGATCGGGTCCCCGGCGCGCGACGTGCTGCGCCCGGCGGGCGAGGAGTTCGGCGCCGCCGAGGCATCGCCCTTCCTCGCCCTCGAGCACATAGACGACGTGCAGTTCTGGACCAGCAGGCGCGATGGCGAGCCGGCCCTGCTTTCCGTCTCGGCGATGCCACTCTTCTCGCCGTCCGGCGCATGGCGCGGCGCGCGCGGCGTCGCGCGCGACGTCACGGCCGCGAACGAGCGCGAGACCGAGCTCGCCGAGAGCGAGACGCGCGACCGCATCCTCGCGCATGTCCTGCGCGCGCTCGTCGATGCCGAGGACGCCGATGGCGGCATCGCCGCCGCGCTGCGCTCCTGCGTGCGCGCCTATGGCGCGGCGGGCGGCCAGGTCTGGCGGCGCGAGTCCGGTGGCTTCGTGCTCGCCGCGACGCTGGGCGCCGAGCCGGCGGAGGTGCCGGACCTCAAGGCGCTCGAGGCCGGTTCGCCGCCCGACGCGCCGATCGGCGAGGGGCGGCGCCTGCTGCGCGCCACCGCCTTCCGCCACCGCATCAACGGCGCCCTCATGCTCTCGCGCGGCGAGCACGACCCGGCCTGGCCGGTCGGCGACGTCGCGCTCTTCGACCGCATCGCCACCCAGTTCGGCCTCGCGCTCGCGCAGATCTCGCTGCAGGAGGAACTCGAGCGCCAGGCGCGCACCGACCCCCTGACGGGGCTGCTCAACCGCCGCGCCTTCCTCGGCGACATGGCGATCCGCCTCGCGGCGGCACGCCGCTCCGCGCGCCCTGCGGCGCTGGTCTATGTCGACGTCGACAACTTCAAGGCCGTGAACGACCTGCACGGCCACGCGGCGGGCGACGGCGCCCTGCGGCGCATCGCCGACCGCCTGCGCCGCGGCGCGCGGGCGAGCGACCTCGTCGCGCGCGTCGGCGGCGACGAGTTCGCGCTGTGGCTCGACGAGGCCGACCCGGATGGCGCCGAGCGCAGGGGCCGTGAACTGCTCGCGATACGCGACGAGATCGCCGACATGTCGGCCTCGGCGCTCCTTCCGCTCGGCATCTCCGTCGGCATCGTCGCGGTCGACCCGCGCGCCGAGGACGGCATCGACCGACTGATCGAGCGCGCCGACGCGGCGATGTACGAGGCCAAGCGCGGCGGCAAGGGACGCCTCGCGATCGCGCCGGCGAGGATCGCGCCATGACTGTCGAGCAGGACAATGCGCTCGCGCGGACGGGCAGCGTCGAGCAGCGCCGCGGCCTCGCGCGCCGGAAGGACCTGACGCCCGAACTGCTCTACTTCCTCGCCGGCGACGCCAACGCCGAGGTCCGCCAGGAGGTCGCGGGCAACGACACGACGCCCTGGCAGGCCGACGCCATACTCGTCCTCGACCAGGACGTCGATGTCCGCTCGGGCCTCGGCCCCAAGCTCGCCAGGCTCCTGCCCGGCCTCTCGGACGCCGCGCGCGCCTCGGTGCGCGATCGCGTCCTCAAGATGGTCGAGCAGCTGGCGCGCGACGAGGCGGAGAAGGTCCGCGCCGTGCTCTCGGAGGCGATCAAGCGCCTCGACTGCGTCCCCGCCGACATCGTCAAGATCCTCGCCACCGACATGGCGCTGCTGGTCGCCGAGCCGGTGCTGCGCTTCTCGCCGATGCTCGGCGAGGCGGACCTGCTGGAGATCATCGCCGGCCGCCACGCGCGCGGCGCGCTCGGCGCCATCGCCTCGCGCGACCCGGTGACGGCCGCGGTGGCCGACGCGATCGCCTACTCGAACGACACCGCCGCAGTCGCGACGCTGCTCGCCAACCCGCTGGCGCAGGTCCGCGAGGAGACGCTCGACGCGCTCGTGGAGCGCGCGCCCGGCCAGGTGGAGTGGCACCCGCCGCTGGTCGACAGGCCGGTGATGCCGCAGCGCCTGCTGAGCCGGCTCGCCGCCTTCGTCGCGGAGGCGCTGGTCGCGCGGCTGCAGCAGCGCAAGGACCTCGACCCGCAGACGCGCGTCGCGATCGCGAACGCCCTCGGCGCGCGCACGGCCGAGGATGAGGGGTCTGCCAGGGAGGCCGAGGCGAAGCCCGAGAAGAAGATCGAGCTCGTCGAGGACAAGGTCCGCCGCCTGCGCGCGGAGGGAAGTCTCGACGAGGACGCCGTCTTCGAGGCGCTCGACAAGGGCGACCGCCCCTTCGTGCGAGCCGCCGTCGCCGCGCTCGCGCACACGGAGCCCGAGACCTTCGACCGCGTCATCAGCGGGCGCAGCGCCAAGGGCATGGTGGCGCTGGCCTGGCGCGCGCGGCTAGGTCCGCGCCTCGCCTACCAGCTGCAACTGCGCATGGGCGGCCTGTCGCCGCGTCAGGCGCTCGCGCCGCGCAACGGCGAGTGGCCCCTCACGCCCGACGAGATGATCTGGCACCTGGAGTTCTTCGGGATCACCGACGCCCAGCTGCGCCCCGTCAGCCAGGGGCGCGACCGATAAGGGTGCCGATCCCGCCATCGGTGAAGAGCTCGAGCAGAATCGCGTGCGACAGGCGCCCGTCGAGGATGACCGCGCCCTCCACGCCCTGCGCGACCGCCGAGAGGCAGGTCTCCACCTTCGGGATCATCCCGCCGGAGATCGTGCCATCGGCGATCATCTCCTGCACGCGCTGCGGCGACAGGTGCTGGAGCAGTTTCTTCTCGCCGTCGAGCACGCCCGACACGTCGGTCATCATCAGCAGCCGCGTCGCGCGCATCGCGCCGGCGATGGCGCCCGCCGCCGTGTCCGCGTTGATGTTGTAGGTCTCGCCGTCCGGGCCGAACCCGACGGGCGCGATCACCGGGATGATGCCCGACTTCGCCAGCGTCTCGAGCAGGTGCGCGTTGATCATGTCCGGCTCGCCGACGAAGCCGAGGTCGACATGCTCGTCCCTGCCGGTCGCGGGGTCGCGGCGCACGCGCATCGCCTTGCGCGCGCGGATCAGGTGGCCGTCGCGGCCGGAGAGCCCGATCGCGAGGCCGCCCGCGCGCGTGATCGCGGCGGCAAGCTGCTTGTTGATGGAGCCCGCGAGGACCATCTCGACGACCTCGACGGCCTTGGCGTCGGTGACGCGCAGCCCGTCGACGAAGCTCGACTTGATGGCGAGGCGATCGAGCATCTGCGCGATCTGCGGCCCGCCGCCATGCACGACGATCGGGTTGATCCCGACCTGGCGCAGCAGCACGACGTCGCGCGCGAACTCGGCCGCGACCGCGGCGTCGCCCATCGCGTGGCCGCCATACTTCACGACCACGGTGCGGCCGGCGTAGCGGCGCATGAAGGGCAGGGCCTCGGCGAGCACGCGGCTCTTTTCTATGGCCTCGGGGGCCACGCCGAACGCGGGTTTCCTTGCGTTTTCAGTCATGCGGGACGACCCCCTGGATCGCGGATTGTCTAGCCGAAGGTGGCGAGGCCCGCCAGCGCCGCGCGCAGCTCGGCGATGCCGGCGCCGGTCTGCGCGCTCGTGGCACGGACATGCGGGTGGCCGGCGGGATGCCTGGCCGCCTCGGCCGCGACCTCGGCGACGCGCCGGCGCAGCTCGGCGGGCGGCAGCTGGTCGCATTTCGTCAGCACGACCTGCCAGCTGAGCGCGGCCTCGTCGAGCAGCGCGAAGAGCTCGCGGTCGAGCGGCTTGGGCCCGTGCCGCGCGTCGATCAGGACCAGCACGCGCGCCAGCGCCGAGCGGCCGCGCAGGTATTGCCGGATCAGCGCCGACCACTGCTTGAGCAGCGAGCGCGAGACGCGCGCAAAGCCGTAGCCCGGCATGTCGACGAGCACGAGCCGGTGGCCGGCCGCGTCGGGGCCGAGCGCGAAGAAGTTGAGCTGCTGCGTGCGTCCCGGTTCCTTCGACGTCCGCGCGAGCGCGGCGTGGCCGGCGAGCGCGTTGAGCAGGCTCGACTTGCCCACGTTGGAGCGGCCCGCGAAGGCGATCTCCGGCGCACGGCGCGCCGGCAGGTCGTCCGCGCGCTGCGCGGCGTGGAAGAACGCGCAGTGCGACGCGAAGAGGAGGCGCCCCGCCTCGAGCGCCTCGGGGCTCAGCCCTTCTCCGCCGCCGTCTGCCTCATGATCACTGATTGCGGCGCCACCGAGAGGATGTTGTTCCAGGCCCAGTAGATCACGAGGCCGGCTGGGAAGGAGGCGAGCATGAAGGTGAACAGCACCGGCATGAACATGAAGATCTTCGCCTGGATGGGGTCCGGCGGGGCCGGGTTCAGCTTCTGCTGCAGGAACATCGTCAGGCCCATGATCAGCGGCCAAGCGCCCATCGTGGCGCCGAGCAGCCAGACCTCGGGCGCGCCCCAGGGCAGCAGCCCGAAGAGGTTGAAGACCGAGGTCGGGTCGCTCGCCGAGAGGTCCACGATCCAGCCGTAGAAGGGCGCGTGGCGCATCTCGATGGTGACGAACAGCACCTTGTAGAGCGCGAAGAAGACGGGGATCTGGATGATGACGGGCAGGCAGCCCGCGAGCGGGTTGGCGCCCGACTTGCGGTAGAGCTCCATCATCGCCTGCGACATCTTCTGCTGGTCGGCGCCGTGCAGCGCCTTGAGCTTCTCGATCTCGGGCTGCAGGAGCTTCATCTTGCTCATCGCGCGGTACGACTTGTTCGCGAGCGGGAAGAACACCGCCTTGACGCAGAGCGTCAGCAGCAGAATGGCGAGGCCAAAATTGCCGAGCAGGCGGAAGAAGAAATCGAGCACGTAGAAGATCGGCTTGGTCAGCCAGTAGAACCAGCCGAAGTCCACGGCGCGGTCGAAGCGTGCTATGCCGAACCTGTCCTCGTAGTCGTCGAGCAGGCGCACTTCCTTGGCGCCGGCGAAGAGGCGGTTGGTCGTCGAGGCGGAGGCGCCGGGGGCGACCTCGATCGTGCCGGTGATGTAGTCCGCCTGGTAGGCGTCGCGGCCCTGCTGCGTGCTGTGCACGAAGCGCGCCTGCTTCTGCGCCTTCTGGTCCGGGACCAGCGCCACGAGCCAGTACTTGTCGGTGATGCCGAGCCAGCCGCCGGTGGACGCGGCCTCGATCCGGCCCTTCTTCTTCACGTCGTCGTAGCTCGGCTCGTTGAGCACGCCGTTGAACACGCCGATCGGCCCCTCGTGGAGGATGTAGAAGCCAAGAGTCTTGGGCGTGCCGACGCGCTGCACCCGGCCATAGGGCTGGAGTTGCACGGGCTCGCGACCCTCGTTCACGACGCTGTCGACGACCTCGAACATGAAGTCGCCGTCGATCGAGATGCGGCGCTGGAAGCGCAGGCCGGCGCCGTTGCTCCAGGCCAGCGTGACGGGGTTGCCCGGCGTGAGCGTGTCGCGGTCGGCGGTCCACTGCGTCTGGCCGCCGGGCAGGGCGAGGCCTGCATTCGCCGAGACCCAGCCGAACTCCGCGAGGTAGGGATCGGGTGAGCCCTGCGGCGAGAGCAGCGTGATCAGCGGGCTCGTCGGGTCCGCGGCTTCGTGGTAGCGCGCGAGGCGGATGTCGTCGAGCTGGCCGCCGAGGAGGCGGATCGAGCCGCGCACGGCCGGCGTCTCGATGCGCACGCGCGGCGATTGCGCGACGACCGCGGCGCGGTCGGCGGGCGCGGCGACCGCGCCGGCGGCGAGCGGGGCGGCGGCGGTGCCGGGCTGCGCGGCGGGCGCGCCTGCGGGCGGCGGCGCGCCGGTGGCCGGCACGGCCTGCTGCCCGCTGGCCTGCTGGCGCGTGGCGCGCTCCTTCTCGAGGCGCGGGCCCTCGATCCAGAGCTGCCAGCCGAGCACGATGGCGACCGAGATGACGATCGCGAGGATGAGGTTCTTCTGGTTTTCGTCTTTGAACATGGCTGTCGTCAGAACCTGATGTCGTTGCCGGGGCGGGCACCGAGGCCGCGCGCGGGCGGCACGGGATCCCAGCCGCCGGGATTCCAGGGATGGCAGCGGGCGAGGCGGCGCGCGGCCAGCGCGACGCCCGCCCACGGCCCGTGGGCGGAGATGGCTTCCAGCGCGTAGGCCGAGCAGCTCGGCGCGAAGCGGCAGCACGGCCCGAGCAGGGGCGACAGGGTCCAGCGATAGGCGTGGACGAGGCCGCGCAGCGCGGCGCCGAGCAACCTGTTCATCGCCGCGGCCGCGCCGGTTCGAGCGCGCGGTCGATGCCATGGCCGACATCGCGCAGCAATTGCTCCCAGGGACGGTCGAGCGTGCCGGCGCGGGCGACGAAGACGTAGTCCACGCCGGGGCGGGCGCGCCCGGGTCCGAGCAGCGCCGCGGCGGCCTTGAGGCGCCGGCGCGCGCGGTTGCGGACCACCGCGCCGCCAAGCTTGCGGGTCGCAGTGAAGCCGAAGCGGGCGGGTGCATCGGGGGCGGCGCCGGCATCCGCGGGGCGCGCCTGCACGACGACGCCGGGCGTCACGCATTTGCGCGAGGCGGTGGCCACGGCGAGGAATTCCGGCCGCCTGGTGAGGCGGAGTATGCGAAGCCCGTCCATGAGCGCCACCGGGCGCCTAGCGCGGGCGGGGAGCAGCGGCCCTGCGGGCCGGCTCAGGCGGAGAGCCGCTTGCGGCCCTTCGCGCGGCGACGGGCGAGCACGCGGCGGCCGCCGACGGTCTCCATGCGGGCGCGGAAGCCATGGCGGCGCTTGCGGACCAGCTTGCTGGGTTGAAACGTGCGCTTGGACAAGGGACTGGCTCCGGTCTTGGCCCACGCGAGGCGAGGGTGCTTTCGAGGACCGCGGCTTATATCGGCCCCCCGGCAGGCAAGTCAAATGAAGCGGCGCCCGCAGGGCGCAGCGGCGGGTGCTTGGCCGCGGAGGCGGCGCCTTGCTAGCATCTCCGTTCTCGCAGCCTGGCCCCGCGCCTCGCGCGGCGGCCGGCGCCCGAACCCTTCCTCGAAGCGGATGCCATGATGCGCCTCGTCCCCAGACCCGCCGCGGGCCTCGTCCGGCTGGCGGCCATCCTCCTGCTGGCCCTCGCGCCCGCCCTGCCGGCCCTCGCCCAGGCGCCGGCCCCCCAGCCCGAGGGCGCGGGTGGCGGCGGGGCGAAGCGCCTGGCGACCGCCAGCCGCCACATGGCCGCGGCCGCCAACCCGCTGGCGTCGGCCGCCGGGAGGGAGATCCTGCGCCAGGGCGGCAGCGCGATCGACGCGGCGATCGCCATCCAGATGGTCCTGAACCTCGTGGAGCCGCAGTCCTCCGGCATCGGCGGCGGGGCCTTCCTCGTCCACTACGACGCGACCACTCGCAAGGTGACGACCTATGACGGCCGGGAGACGGCGCCGGCGAGGATCGACCCTCGCTGGTTCCTCGGCGCCGACGGCAAGCCGCTGCCCTTCCCCGCCGCCTCGGTCGGCGGGCACGCGGTCGGCGTCCCGGGCCTGCTGCGCATGCTCGAGATCGCGCATCGCGACCATGGGCGCCTGCCCTGGGCGCGCAACTTCGAGCCCGCGATCGCCATGGCGCGGGACGGCTTCGCGGTCAGCCCGCGCCTGCACGCGCTGGTCGCGGCCACGCCGCAGCTGCGCGAGTTCGAGGCGACGCGCCGCCATTTCCACGACGCGGAGGGCAGGCCGCTGGCCAAGGGCGCGCTGCTCGCCAACCCGGCGCTCGCGGAGACGCTGCGCATCGTCGCCAATGGCGGTGCCGATGCCTTCCACTCCGGCCCAATCGCCCGCGACATCGTCGCGGCCGTCGCCGGCACGGGCGCGCGCGGCGGCCCGATGACGCTCGATGACCTTGCGGCCTATCGCCCCGTGCGGCGCGAGGCCGTGTGCTCGGCCTATCGCGCGCACCGGATCTGCGGCATGGGGCCGCCCTCCTCGGGCGGGATCGCGGTGGCGCAGGCGCTGGGCATGCTCGAGCGCTTCGACCTCGCGGCGCTCGCGCCCGGCTCGGCCGAGGCCGTCCACCTCCTGTCCGAGGCGACGCGGCTGGCCTTCGCCGACCGCAACCGCTTCGTGGGCGATCCCGACCACGTGCCCGTGCCCGTCGCCGGCCTGCTCGAGCCGGGCTACCTCGCGGAGCGCGCGCGCGCGATCGACCCGGCGCTGCGCCTGCCGCAGGTCCTGCCTGGAAATCCCCGGCACGCGCGGCTCGAGCTCTTCCCGGTACGGCCCACCGACACGACCATTGAGATCCCCGCGACCTCGCATCTCAGCGTCGTCGACGCGGCGGGCAACGCGGTGTCCATGACCACGACGATCGAGAACGCCTTCGGCGCGCGCGTCATGGTGCGCGGCTTCCTCCTCAACAACCAGCTGACCGACTTCGCCTTCGACCCGATGGATGGCGACCGGGTGGTCGCCAACGCGGTCGCCGGCGGCAAGCGCCCGCGCTCGTCGATGTCGCCGACGATCGTGCTCGACGCTGAAGGCCGGCCGGTGCTGGTGCTGGGCTCGCCGGGCGGCGCGCGGATCATCCCCTACGTGCTGCAGGCGCTGGTCGCGCATCTCGACTGGGGCCTCGACATCCAGGCGGCGATCTCGCTGCCGCGCCACGTCACGCTCGGCGGCGCGATCGAGCTCGAGCGGGGCTCCCCGCTCCTGGCCATCGCCGAGGCGCTGCGCGCGCGCGGCCATGTCGTGGCCGAGAACGACCTCGTCAGCGGCCTGCAGGGGATCGCGATCGGCCGCGGGCCCGGCGGGCTCGTGCTCACCGGCGGCGCCGACCCGCGGCGCGAGGGCGACGCCCATGGCGACTGAGGGCGAGGATCGGCCGATGCCTTCAAACATGGGCGAGGCTGCCCTGCCGGAGCTGCGCATGCTGCCCGGGCGCCACAAGCGCCTGCGCGACGGCCATCCCTGGGCCTTCTCGAACGAGATCGCGATGGACGCCGCGGCGCGCGCGCTGCCGCCGGGCGGTCGCGTGCGCCTCGTCTCCGCCAATGGCGAGTTCCTCGCCGTCGCCGGCTTCAACCCGCGCACGCTGATCGCCGCGCGCGTCCTGGCGCGCGAGGCCAGCCCGCCGCCGATGCGCGCGCTGCTCGGCTGGCGACTACGCGCCGCGCTCGCCCTGCGCGAGCGGCTGCATCCCGGCGGCTTCTACCGCCTCGTCCATGCCGAGGCGGACGGGCTTCCCGGAATCGTGGTCGACCGCTACGGGGACGTGCTCTCGGTGCAGCTCAACGCCGCGCTGGCGGAGGCGATGCGCGAGGACCTGCTCGCCGCGCTCGACGAGGTGCTGTCGCCGCGCCGCGTCGTGCTGCGCAACGATTCCCCGTCGCGCGCGCTGGAGGGACTGCCGCTCGCGGTGGAGGAGGCGCGCGGCGCCGGCGCCGACGGCGCGCCGGTGGAGCTGCGCGAGAATGGCGCGCGCTTCCTCGCGGACCTCGGCGAGGGGCAGAAGACGGGCTGGTTCTTCGACCAGCGCGACAACCGCGCGCGGGTCGCCGCGCTCGCCGAGGGCGCGCGCGTGCTCGACGCCTATTGCTATGCCGGCGGTTTCGGCGTGCTCGCGGCCTGCCGCGGCGCGTCGGAGGTCGTGCTGCTCGACCGGTCGGAGCGCGCGCTTTCGCTCGCCACGGCGGCGGCTGCCCTCAACGGCGTCGACGCGCGCTGCCGCGCGCTGCGCGGCGAGGCCTTCGCCGAGCTCGAGCGGCTGGACGCCGCGGGCGAGCGCTTCGACGTCGTCGTCGCCGACCCGCCGGCCTTCGTGAAGTCGCGCAAGGACATCGGTCCCGGCGCGCGCGGCTATCGCAAGCTCGCGCGGCTCTCGGCGGCACTGGTGGCGCCGGGCGGGTTCCTCTTCGCGGCCTCGTGCTCGCACCATGTCGGGCCCGAGCTCTTCGCCGAGCAGGTGGCGCGCGGCCTCGACGACGCAAGCCGCGGCGGGCGCATCCTCGCCTCGACCGGCGCGGGGGCAGACCATCCGGTCCATCCCCACCTGCCGGAAAGCGCCTATCTCAAGGGCGAGCTCCTGCAGCTCGACTGAGCCCGGGGCGAGCGCGTGCACGAAGGAGAAGAGGGAATATGCCGAGGGACATGGATGGCGGCGAGGGCGGCGGGCGGCCGCAGGGGCGCAACGTGCTGGGCGGGACGCTCGCGACGTGCTCGCGCATGCCGCTCACGGGCTTCTACCGCGATGGATGCTGCAATGTCGGGTCCGACGATGTCGGCGTGCACGCGGTCTGCGCCGAGGTGACGGAGGAGTTCCTCGCCTTCTCGAAGGCGCGCGGCAACGACCTCTCGACGCCCGCGCCAGGCTTCGGCTTCCCCGGCCTCGTCCCCGGCGACCGCTGGTGCCTGTGTCTCGCGCGCTGGATCGAGGCCTGGCAGGCCGGCGTGGCGCCGCGCCTCGTTCTCGCGGCGACGCACGAGATGGTGCTGCGCCACGTGCCGCTCGAGACGCTCAGGGACCACGCCGTCGACGCGTGACGCGCCAGCGTCGGCGCGGCCGCGCCCCCGGGGCTCAGGCCGTGGCCGGCGGCGTGTCGCGGCGATAGCGGATCGTCGAGCCGCGTGCCTTGAACTCGAGGTCGATCCACTCGCCGGCCTGCGTGTAGCCGAGGCGGCTGGTGAGGTCGCCGGTCAACTCGTAGACGCGCATCTCGATCTCGCGGCCGGCGATCGAGGCGCGCTCGGTGCCGGACTGCCGCGCGCTGACGTCGATCAGCGTGCCGGCCTGGGTGTCGAGTAGGCGCGTGCCGCGCGTCATGTCCTCGTGCCAGTAGCTGGTCGGCCTGGTCTCGGGCGGCGCGAGGAACTCGCCGCCGCTGCCCGAAACCGCCAGGCCGCCCGCGGCCTGGCGCACGCGGACCTCGGTGCGCGTGCCGTTGTCGTCGGTGCGCGCGTCGAGCCCGACGAAGCGCCGGCCGTCCCACTCCTCGCGGCTGCGATGCGCGTAGCGATAGAAGGGGATGCCGGCGAAGCGGACCTCGAGGTCGATCTCGATCTCCGCCGCGAGCGTGGCGCCTTGTCGCGCGAAGGCGACGCGATGGCGGCCGATCGGCGTGCCACCGCGCAGCACGGTGAAGAGGATCGGGCCGTCGGTCGCGACGGCGCGCGCGGCCGGGGGAAGGGCCAGCCCGGCGGGGGCCGCGGCGAGCAGGGCTCGGCGCGGCAGGGCGATGCTGCTCATGACCTCTTTTACGAGGGGACCGGCCCGGCCGATCAGTTCCGCGCCGCAGCACTGCCGCGCAGCAGCGCCGGCACGACCAGGACCAGCGCCAGCGCGCCCAGCATCAGCAGGAGGGCGATCGCCTCGCGCGGGCCCAGCGGCTCGCCGAGAGCCAGCGCGCCGCTCGCCATCGCCGTCGCCGGCACGGCGAGGGTCGAGAGCGAGGCGACATGCGAGGGCAGGATCTTCACCAGCGTGAACCACGAGATGTAGCCGACGATCAGCGCGACGAAGGTCACGTAGCCTGCCGCGAGCCAGGCGGCCGCGCTCGCCTCCGGCCAGCGCACGGGCTCCGCGAGCGGCCAGACCAAGAAGACCGGGATCGAGGCCAGCACGAGCTGCCAGCCCGTGCTGGCGAGCATCGGCAGCTCCGGCCTGTGGCGCGCGCGCTTGCCGTGCTGTACGCCGAGCGCCCAGCCGATCGCGGCGATGAACATGAGGCCCATGCCCGGAAGGTCGCTGGCGGCGAAGCCGCCGCCGCGGAAGCTGAGCAGGCCGACGCCCGCCATGCCCATCGCCAGCGCCGCGACGAAGAGCCCGCCGGGCCGCTCGCCGAAGGCGACGAAGGCGATGAGCCCGGACCAGAGAGGCATGGTGAAGGCGAGCACCGCGGCATGGCCCGAGCCGAGCAGCTGCACGCCATAGGCGGTCGTCACCTGCCAGACCGTGACGTTGAGGAAGGCGGATATCGCGAGGAAGCGCCAGTCGCGCGCGCCGGCGGGCATGGTCGGCTCCCGGCGCATGCGCGCGACGGCGAGCAGGGCGAGGCCGGCGACCAGCCCGGACGCGGCGCGGAAGCCCCAGACCGGGAGCTCCGCGAATACGATCTTCATGAAGGGCCAGTTGCAGCCCCAGGCGAGGGCGAGCGCCGCGAGGACCAGCAGCGGCCCGGCGATCGCGGCGCCCTGGCGCCGCTCCGCTGCGTTCACCTCCGCATGCTCTCGGCGATCGGCCGGGCGAGCTGGAGCTCCGTGTCCCAGGGGAACATGATCCAGGTGTCCTGGCTCACCTCGGTCACGTAGGTGTCGACCAGCGGCTTGCCCGCGGGCTTGGCGTAGACCGTCGCGAAATGCGCGCCGGGCAGGAGGTCGCGCACGACCCGGCCCGTCGTGCCGGTGTCGACGAGGTCGTCGACGATCAGCAGCCTCGACTTGTCCGCGCCGCCGAGCGTCGAGCCCTTGAGCAGCTGCGCCTTGCCGGCGGACTGGTGGTCGTAGGTGCGGATCGAGATCGTGTCGATCACGCGCAGGTCGAGTTCGCGCGCGACGATCGCCGCGGGGACCAGGCCGCCGCGCGTGATGGCCACGATGCCGCTCCAGGCGCGCAGCCCGTGCAGCCGCCAGGCGAGCGCCTTCGCGTCGCGGTGGAGTTCCTGCCACGACACCGGGAAGGTCTTGGTGTAGGTCGCCTCGGACATCGGGGCCTCGCCTGCGCGTCCTGCGATCCGGTCCCGCCGCCCCGCCGGGGCGGCGCGCTCAGCGCACGAAGACCTGGACCTCGTTCGCGGTGGCGCGGGCGTCGCTGCGCGACTGCAGGCGCACGCGGTCCGCGGGCATGCCCATGTCGACGAGGGCGCGTATGACCTGCTCCGCCTGGCGGCGCGCGTTCGCCGTCGCCATCGCCGCGTCGCCGGCGCCGCCGCCAGTCGCCGCCACGCCGACGATCTCGAAGCTCGCCTGCGGCCTCGCCTCGAGGGCGCGCGTGGCAGCGGCGTAGAGCGACTGCTCGAAGGCGGGGTTCGGGCGGTCGTAGCGGATGGTGACGAGCGGGCGCGCGGCGGCGGGCGCCGGGGCGGTGGCGCGAACGTTCGCGGCGGCGGGGCCTATGGCGCGCGCCGACAGGCCCGGGCCGTAGAACTCGCCCGTGCGCACGGCCGACCCGAGCGTCGTCATGTTCGAGCGCTCGCGGCTGACATAGGAGGACTGGCGCGCGATGTCCTCGGAGAGCTCGGTGCGCATGCGGTCGACCGAGACCATCGTGCGCCCGACCTCGTCCTCGACCTGGGCCAGAAGGCGATGGTCTTCCTCGACCGCGCCGGAGATCGCGTAGGCGTTGCGCAGCGAGTCGAGCAGGAACGCGCCCATCGAGGCGGC
>Ga0194133_10004803_pt1 | contig 17682 bp, 15 predicted proteins | sample TA2KigOf40mmetaG_FD_155448 | JGI IMG/M metagenome (GOLD analysis project Ga0194133, IMG submission 155448) | Freshwater microbial communities from Lake Tanganyika, Tanzania - TA2015055 Kigoma Offshore 40m | ecosystem: Environmental > Aquatic > Freshwater > Lake | place: Tanzania: Lake... | reverse complement strand
GAGTATCCACCTCTACCCCCAGTTTACAGTGCTAGCATGGGTGAATTAGTCAAGGTGATGTTGAGAAAAGAACCCTCTAGGAGACCAGCAGTTTCCCAAGTAAGAAAATTTGGCAATAAAGAAGCACATAGTCCTAAGGGCACAATACTTGTTCAGATAGTTGCTGCAACAGTTCTTCAAGCTGACATTCTAAAGTACATGGAATATATCAAGACTCTGACGCAGGACACATCCTCAACTACCGGAAGTGGGAGCGGGGGCAGCCAACTGGAGCTAAGGTTCGAAAGTCTACATTAGAGATAGGCTCTGATCCAACCTTGACCCGCAGTAAACAAAGGGCTGACCCGGATATTTTTGTCCCAATACAAAGAGATTTTTTTGACCTGAAATGAAAATTTTGCGATTTTCGGGGGGAAAATTTCAAGATTTAGAGGTGGCTGACCCCGAACCCATCACTAGTCTAAATCAAACGAAATTGATTTTTTCATCCAAAATTTTCATTCTTCTCACTTTAGACACGGGTCTGCAAGTTCCCTGAGCTCATCAGAAGGATTTCAGGTCTCTAACTAAATTTTACCTTTGAAATAAATTCTTTAAAGTCTGTTTTTAAAAAATCAGAATTCAGGAAATTCTTTGAGCACCTGAGACCACCCTCTCTGCCAACCTACTTCTGTTGATGGTATTCTGTCCACTAACGTTTGACCTTTTTCTATAAATTTTTAATCAAAATTGATGAACAAATCAATTTCCTTACTAAAACAATTGTAAAAGATCCCTTTAATGATTTTAATGAATTTCCCTCAAACCTGTTATCCATGGAAAGTTCAACCCCCTGAACCAATGAAATAAATTAAATGCATGTCATATCCTGGTTCATTTTTCATGGACACCATATATGTAAGACTTTGCTCTCTACTACCAAGACCCTGTTTTGTGAAACTGACTAAAATCTAAAATACATGTGTAGATATAATGAAACAGTTCAAGGTGCACTTGGGTTTAAGGGGCATTCAAGTTTCAAAACTGTTGAATTACCAGGCTCAAAACATAATTGACAATGAGATATTTTCTCCTTTTTTCTTGGAAAAAGTTCCTCCTCTGCTCTCAAATGGACGGCACCTGCTGAGGACTCACCCTTAACCAAAAAATCCAGACCCTTAGGATTGGAAAATACAATATACTACATCACATTGTGGAAGAAAGCTACTTTGAGAGCTGGGGCTGGACTGTGAGCAGTGATACTCCAGAGCAGGAACACTGAACCCTTTCTCAGCAATGCTATTTCAGTTCTGAGCTCTTCTCTTTTCAGAGCAAAAACCTCTTGAGAAGTTAACTAATAGGATTGACAAATTGAAAATAAAATAAGGGGGGTTACTTTAAATCCTGTGTTCATCTTGCAGCTAGAGCAAGGGAGAGCAACTAAAATAGGTTCTTTGATTTGCCACGAAACGTACAAACATGGAGGTATGGCTATTCTTCCTCCTGAGTGAAAAGGGAAGATCCAGAGTGAACTTACTACGACGCTCTCTCAATGTAGAGTTGAGGGATTGAGAAACATTTTACAGTTTCACAAAAAAGGAGCCTCTTCAGATCGATCCAAAAGGCATAATTGTTGAAATCCCGACACGTGCAAAACACATGTCTGCACATTTGAAAATATGAAAGAACTAATTGACTTTACCAATTGAGCCAATCGATAGGTGTCACGGGGGCTTGGTTTGTCATTTTTAGGTCATTGTCTCACCATAATTTCTTTACAAAACCAGAAATACATTCGTCGGTTTTAAGTCTCCGTGTCTAATTTTTCAAATGGCAACTAAACAGCTGAAAATATTTTTTTCAGCTGATTTCAAGCGTGTTTTGACATTTGCAACCGAATAAGTTGGACAGTTTTGTTACCGTTCGAGTTTTTTCGCTGTAAAACAATTTGTTGTTACTTATAATTCTTGTTTATTTTTCGCAACCATATTTATATATATGTGAAAACTAGAGCGATTGAATTGACGCTGATATTGACACAATTTAGAAAGTAACTTCAAAATAGACGTAGTTTTTCCTTTTAGTCGGGTTCTATTTTGCACATCATGTAAATGGAGTATAGAAGAGATTACTTTAAAACGATGAGTACCTTTTTAGAGTAGGATATCGTTATGAACTCTGAGAATTTCAATACCTCGAACTCACAGGTGTCAGACGTCCCTTCGAACAATCTAAAAGTACCTCAATCAGGTTTTAAAATTTTTACAGTGAATTGGATTTTACAGGATGACAATTCTAGATTTTTATTAGGATGGCTAAATACCCTTGCTGAAACAGGGTTACCACGCAGGGGCTCGTATGGTTTCAACGAGAACTATGTGAGTGACAGCGCTCCTCCTTTCTGCTTACTGGAAGAAGATTCAGGCTTTTCACCCTCCAACAAAAGGTTCCTTTTCTTCAGATCATTCATTTTTCGATGCTAAACGATTCTCATAGTGTTCCTTTTGTAAAGCACTAACACGAGCCTTGCAAAGAGGCATTTTCCTGGAATCAATACGCAGACTACAAACAGACCATTTTTTGAAATTCAGCATCCAATTTATTCTCAAGACCTTCCTTCTCCAAGTGAAAATTTACTTTTTGCCTGTTTGGAAAATCAAAAATCTTCTTCAGTGAATTTTGTAAGGAATAGGAAAAAGGTACTTTTTTGTAATTCATTTAACCTGTCACTGTTTTAGGATCTGGGGGACGATGACTGTTGTAAATCATCAGAAGACTCTCCCTGTGAAGAGGACGTGCAGTCAAACCTCAAACTTAAAAGCAGCACTTTCATGTAAGTAAAAAAAATAGATTTAGTATCCCGATCACCCAACTTATTTACATGTTCAATTTTTCAGAGAGACGAGTTCATTAACTGATAAAATCGCCGAGTGTATCCCAGTGAGTTACTAAAGAAATTTTTCTTAGACCTCAGATCTTATAAACATTCTTCACGCAACCATTCTTAATTATTTAAAGATGGACCACTTTCCTGTTGCCACTGTAGAGAGTTTGGAAGAATTAGAAAGGTTAAACGAGCAAAAGTTTTATTCGAAAGAATCAGGAAAGGTTATCAAATTATTTCATTGTGAAACCAACGAGCCATCAGTAAGCTTCACCAAAATACACCCACGATATTTTGATAATCATTTTTCATTTTACAGCCAAATATGGACGGGGATTTGCCCGCTGGAGCATCGAATACTCAACCAGATACTAATATCGATAAAGAAGAGCAGCAGTCCCACAAACTTGCAGCCCTATTGTTCAGCCAGCCCTTCGCTCAGAACTGGTTTTTCAAGAAATCAGGTACCCAATCAAATTCTTTATTTTGTTCTTGGGTTCACTTTAATTTAAGACTTCAAAGAGCGTGAGCTCAAAAATAGCTTTTCTTCGAATTTTCAGACGCAGGGTCAGATTCATCACAAACATCTCGAATGAAAGAAGTAAATATTTGGGCACCCCACAATCTGTAGAACTCGGGAGATTCGCCTTCATATCAGAATTCAAAAATTGCTTTGTGTCGAGAACAAGCAATTTCCATCTGTGATGAAACTACGAATGCTCGATTAATAATGATTTTTAAGAAATCCATTAGTTATTTTATTCAAGTAGATGAAAATAAACTTTGATCTATTAAATGTAATAAGCATCTTTTATAACAAAGCTGAAAAACAATGGGAACGTTGTAAGTGGGTGTAAAATCTCCAAAATACTTTGTTTTCCTGATTGGTTTGTAGTCTAGATATCAATATATCTTTGGAGATTACGTTACCTAAAATATAAATGTTGCTCGAAAAGTTTTGTAAGATGGCATCAAGAGTATTCGTACCGGATTTTCAGGCCTCCGCCTAGGAGGCTCTCTCGTCCCAAAGTAAATCATCCAAGTCTGGGATGCTGGCTGGAGATACCGAAAACGTTAATAAGTCTTGTTCCTAAAATCCAAAAACACCAAGTTAGTTATTGTCAGAATTTTTTTCGGTTTTAAGAATCAGACCTTTTCATTTTGGCAGCTATTCTCAGAGCCTGTCACAAACGGCTTGGTTAGCAAAGCTTTCTCATCCTGAAATGCACCTGGGTGTTTGAATGGTAAATCTTCATTCTGTATATTAAATCCAACCAGCGTTGATACGAGACATTGTTTTTGGTTTGGTTCACCAGATCCGAATCTTGGTTTCGAGGCATTCTGAATTGTAGACTGTGAGCTCAAATGAGAAGAACTAAAACTGTCTTGTACACTATTTGCTTCGAGTTTTTGCTTGAGCTTTTCTGCCAGGTTAGTTAAATCACTTAATTTGGAAGCCAAAAACGATTTAGTTGCAAGTTCGTCATCGACATAAATATCAAAATCTTCGATTGGACCGTTCTCACTTTCTGAAAGGTCAAGGTTGGTTGAGATTTTATTGCAATCTGAATTTGAACGACTTGGACAAGAATCCTCATCGCTGCTTGAATCGAGATTTAAAGACCGAAGCTGACGGTCCAATAAACCAGCGTTGATTGGAATAACATTTAGATGAACTTGACCGCGACACCTAAATAATTTTTCTATTAATTATTGATCCACTAGATGTCTTAAAAACAAGTTCAGAAGTATGATTTTATTCCCCTGTGGGGAAAAATTGTCTAGTAGATGAGCAACCTATTAGAAACAAACCTGCCGACAAAGTCCATGATGTTGTACCAGCCACATAAATTTTCAAATCTTCCACTCAGCATAATGAGAGGGTTAAGGTCAACTGCAACAAATCCTATAATTGGGTCTCTTTCAAAGTCAGGCAAAAGATCCTAAAAACAAATAAAATTTAAACAGTATGGGTCTTGGACGAGTTTTTTAAAGTGATATCACCTGAAAATTCTCACTTGTTGGACAATCATTTTTTGTCACGTCACAATGCCAAACCTTTATGATAAGGTGCTGTCGAGATTCTTCGAAAAAGCTAATTGGAAGCTAAAAATAAACATTTAATTAGGTGTGATTATATTTTATTTAAATCTAAAGTGAGAAACGTGAAGAGTTTAGGCGAGAGATTAATCATTAATTTCAAAACCTTTAAATCGTAAGTAAAGTTCCATTTGGGGCAACAAGATTCTTCTATCACCACTGAGACTGGAGGCCGAGGCCTTGAGCCTTGTTCAACACTTGGAAGAGAGACATAAGAATTGGGAGGTAGTTTAACCATGTTCAAACGACTCTTCAAGCGAGGTAGATTGCGACCCTCGGTAATTGACACTCTAAGATGTACAACAGATAGGTCATAGGAGGTTTTTTCTGTTGCTTGTACAGTTTTGCAGAAACATCGAGGCTCTTGCATATCTTAAAAAAAGGGTTTTCTTCAGGAAAAATAATTTAGAAACATTAATGAATGATCACTTTGAGTTTCCGAGGCATGGGAGAACTTCGTTTCACAAGTTTCCGTCGACAAGTGTTGTTTTTGAACATGAACGTTATCCAGATTTAAAGCTTTACTGGGTATTATTTTGTGGGGCAAGTTTGATTCATCGTCTGTGCCTTGTTCTGCTTCAGATAAGAGAGTTTGAGCAAAGTTTTCTCTGGTGCAGGTTTTTGTTTCCAAAGCATCATCAATCTTTGACAAAGGCTCCTAGTCAATCAAAATATAAGATAAACAATTTCTTTTTAAAATGGCAGTTTGACTTTTCTTACCATTTCATTCTGATGGTCCCTTAGCAAATTCGTAATTTGAACTTCCTTCCCTATTGCAAACAATACTTTGATCGAAGCAACTTTTTCTCCCGAAAGTACATCCTAAACCAAATACGACTTGAATTTTTGCATAATTTTTTGTAACATAATTAACCTTTAGTTACCAAAACTTCTATCCAATTATCAATAGTAACCACAGGCAATTTAAGACTCATGACAAGAGAAACTCGTTGAGGATCCTAAGCAAACAAGTTTTAGAATGGCTTAAATCTTAGTCAAAGCATTTTATGATCAGAGAAATTACCTTGTATGATACATAAATTTGATGCAAAGGTACGGTCGCTATTCCTATCAACTTATTTTTGGGCGTTGAAAAACTCCAAACCTCAATGATCAAAACGTTTGATTTGCAACACTTTTCCAGAAAATCAGTGTTCAACCTTATAGGTATAGAGTGTCGAAAGTTGAAGTTAGGATTATCTATGTTCCAACATATCTGAAATGATTAGAATATCGATATAAAATATCTTTTATGAATTTCGAAAATAAAATCCATTGAAATTGTGCGTGTAAGCTTTTTAGGATAATACCAAAATATAGGAAAGAAAAAATAACCTGTGAGGAGAGAAGATCACCAGACCCCAAAAACCGACATGAAATAAAAACATTTTGAATTGTTTTGTCATGAATCTGAAAGTCTTTTCCACCAGTGATTTCCAACAGTGTTTGGAGAACATTGTCCAAATTTTTTTGATCTTTTTGCGTCGAAGCAAATTTCTTAGGTTGGTCCTTGAGAGTATCTGTTAATCCATTCATTCTCGGCATAACTGATTTTAAGATTGAAAATTTAACAGCTAATTTAAATTTCTTAAAATATTACTTTAAGTTTTTACCATCGAAGGGCGTTACAGGATCAGAGGGTTTTACTTTTTTACTTTGAAGATTTTTGTCTGGATTTGACGATCTTGAAAACAAAAAATCCAATGTCAAAACGCCAATTTTATCTGATGTTTGCTCAGAGAATTGGCAAGCAAGCGTTTCCGAAGGAACAATAGGAAGCTGCAGATTAAGACCTTGAAATATCAAACTTATAAATTTACAGGCTTAAAAAAAGATTAACCAATTGGTTTTTAATGATACCTTTTTACATTTTTTTCATTCGAAAAGGCCAATAAAATTTAAGTTTACCTTGTTGATCACTATGAATCCAGTGCTCTAAAGGAAGAATTGACTCGCCGACAAAAGTTGGTATCATCTGAAGCCAAAATGTTAAATGAAACATTTTCGAGTATGTCCCAAAAAGTCACTATTTATACACACCTGACCAAGTGCTCTTGAATAAACTTTAAAAGATATACTTTTCGAAGCCCATGAAGCAAAAATTCTTGGATCTTCCAAATTGATGGTGTAGAAAGATTTATGATCAAAACTGACCTCTTGAAATAATGTCTCATCCTTCTGAGTTCTTTTCCGATGCTTTTTCAAGCCACAGCAACTTGTTTCTCGGCAGTTTGGCATTGAAAACTTAACAAAATACGATATTTTTGACCAATCTGTATCTTTTGAGGGTAAAAATAAATTAAAGAATAATTTATTCCGTTTTTGAACGCTTTAATCTTACCTTGTTTTGCAATTGGCCGTCTTGCAGGTTTGAGGCATAGGTCAAAAGCTGATATTTTTTTCAGAATCTCTCTGGCAAGCTTAAGCTTTTTGATACAAACCATAATTTGGTCAGCCTTTTTCAACTCGTGCAATCTCTCGGGGTTCCTTAAAAGATGCTGGTTGGAATCATGGAGAACATTGACAAAATTATCAGCCTTGTTCCTTGCTAAGTTTTCGCAGTCATCAACTTCAAAAGTATGGTTCAGCAAATGTTCTGTCACGTTGTTTGTTTCGTCCTCATCTTTCCTTTCTTCGAAGGAGCTGTCTAAGTATTGATGTACTTCTGTTTCGAGAAAATCTGTTTGATGTGAGCAGTATTTAGTTTTGGAGTGATCCTTGAGGCCATTTAGTGTTATCTTATCGTGATCGTGCAAGTCTAAACAAAATATAAATAGTTTAAAAAATAGTGAGCTTTAAAAAAAATCTCTGTTACGAGGAAGAGCTTACCATTGTCTAAAGAAGTCTGATGAACCGAGTCGACTTCAGAAAATTTTACACGCGTATTATTTGTGCGAGCATCTTGTTGTGGCTGGTCAGTCAATCGCCTTTATCAAATTGAATGTTATATTTTGGGATCACTTTACATCCAGTGGTGCAATACTTCATGAATTTTTTAGGCTTAAATAGATATCAAGAGATAAAGTTTTGACTTACGAATTGTTCTTTACTTTTGATCTAAGGACAAATGGTTCACGAAGAGGTAGATCCTATTTCAAAATAATCAAATTTATGTTGATTAGAAAAAGTAACAAAAACTTGAGCGTAAACTAAAATCACAATTGTTAAGCCTCGATGGTTCATTTAGACTATTGAAGAGATAGCTAATGGTGTAAATTCAGAAGAGCAAATTTTCTCACCTTTTTTTCAAACTGACTCGAGTCACATGATGCTATGGGTGAGCTCAAAAGGTCATAAAACATTTTTAAACGTAGACAACCTATAAGGTGTCCATTTTCATCAAAAATGTCCTTAAAAGAAAATTGTTTCAGGAAAATATTATCTTGATCAAAATTAAAAAAATATATATTCTAACCAAATCGTCGGTTATCAGGTTCTTATCTACCAGCCTTGAAAGGTCCTCGAGAATAGAATATCCAATAATTTGAGTTTGACTATTTTGATCCAAATAGTGGATCTCAAGGAATAATCTCTCTGCATCCTCAAGGTACTCTCTAAATCGTTTATTTCCACTGACAACCTTAAAAAGTGATTTGATTATGGTTAAATTTAGATATCATCGAGGTTTTTTTTGACAACTTACCTTGTAGACTGCAACTCGAACACCTTTGTTTGAAGGAAAAGAGTTTTTGCTTGCAGACAGACTTGAAACAATTTTTGGAGTGAAATAAATTCCCTCATTTAGTGACTGTCCCCACCAACGAACGAAAACCTTTGCAGGAACTTTTTTAAGTTTTAGAATAGAAAATGACAGTTCCTCAAGTCTAAGTTCAAGGTTTGCTCTTGTGTTGCCACACACTTTGGGAGGTAAACTAAGCCTGAAATGATAAATGAAATGGGCATAATCAACTCAAAAGTTTACCTGTGTGGAAAGCAGAAACATATCGCCCCAACACTTTACACGAGAGAAAGAGTTGACTTACCCGCTCGAAATCTCATTCATTCTTGGCTAACTCTACCAAATCAAGTCAGGCCTTCAAAATATTATTAACCTGTTTGAAGTTTGAATTAACCATTGACTGCAAAAATTAACATTTCGCTGAATTTGATTTGTTCGAGTTTTCCGTGAAAAAGCTATCATCGAGAAATTTCAAATTTTTAAATTCGAAAACAATGTGTAGGTCTCTTTTACACAAACAAACGATTTCTACTATCTGTCGGAACCACATGAAGCTGACGCAACCTCTTCCTTATTAGTGCTCAGAATAAAAACAAGTTGAGGTTTTTTTTATTTGATTAAAAGTATATTTTGTCATCATACAGCATAACAAAAGCAGAAAACTGTTCTCCATAAATGTCGAAATCATCTCACGAGTACATTTTACAACAATTTATTTAGTTAAGATTTCAACTCCACTTTCAGTGATGAGTACCGTATGCTCAAATTGTGCTGAAATAATTTAAACATTCTTATGAAATAATATTTTTAAAAAGCCAAAAATTTGACAGAAGATAATCTGAAGTTACCCGATCGACTGTTATCCTCCGTCACTGCGGTCCATCCATCCTCAAGTATGATAATATTGGGACTTCCTTCTACAATTCAATGCATACAATAATCAGTTAAAGTAAAACGGATCCTTAAACATTTAAAATTATTTTAACACGTAAAAAGTTTGAAAATGGTACTTCATCTAATTACAAATTTTTGTAAAAGGTTTGCTAAAACAGAAATCGTACCTGAAATAGCCGGTTCAACAGTAAATGTCATTCCGGGCAGCATTAGACCTGTTTTGAAACATATCAATAATTTTTAATTTATTGAGGCTTTTCAATAATTCAATATTAAGCTCAGCCATATCAATTTAAGTCGTAAAAGGAGTTCATTGAAATATTCAAAGTCTTCCAACTCTTGCCTGGATATTTGAAGGGAAAATGAAAAATATCAGGTGGACCGTGGAAGTAAGAACCGATCCCGTGTCCAATAAAAGCTGGCACAATATTAAACCCATAGCGTCTTGACACTTCATATGTTTTGATACCAATATTGGTGAAAGGTTGACCAGGTCCACATGCAGCTATGCCTGAATACAAGCACTCTTCAGCAGCCTAAGACCAAATCATTCATGAAAGATCTTGATGATTTTAAACCTTAAAATTCTTGGCAAACAGAACTAACCTTAACAAGCTGATGACCTCTTTCATCAACGTCACCCACAAGAAAAGTCTTTGAACAATCGCCATGAAATCCATCTAAGTAAACTGTAATGTCTACATTGATGATGTCTCCGTCTTGGAGTGGCCGATCATCCGGTATGCCATGACAAACAACATTATTGACAGACGTACAAACTGACTTGGGAAATCCTCTATAGTTAAGAGGTGACGGATACTAAGGAAAGATTAAACCACTTAAACTCAATAATTGTAGAACCATAAATTCAGAAAATATTTTTTGCATGATTCCTTTCACCTACAACTATGTCAGAAAGAATCTCACAGCGTTGTTGGATATTGCCATATCGTGGACAAACTTATCGATTGTATCCGTTTTGACACCAGGCTCTACTATCCCACTAACAGATTGCAGAATTCTCCTGGCCAAATTGCAAGAGGTGCGCATTTTTGCAATTGACACACTGTCTTTTATTTCAGGTTCTAGGAATGGGCAGTTAGGCGGTATCCCCGATTTCGCATAGGGCGGTATGGGTACTTTAAGTTCGTTGTGAAGAATTTGAGGAGAGACACTTAGGGGCACCACAACACGGGAATTGATCGCAGCACAAAGAAAATATTCACAAGTCCTGATGGGTATAAAATTTCTTCGTTTTCCTACAAAGCACCACATTTTCTTAACTTTTAAGCTCGATTTACAAAATAAAATAAAATTTTCGTGACTTTTTAAAGTTTTTATTTTGGATGCTTTTCTTCCTAGCTGTTTATAAACCTGTGGCCTCCAAAGTAAACAAACATATCTCAAACAGATATCTATGACGCAAGGTAAAATCAAAAATCGTAAATTTTGAAACCTCTTGTCCGTAGCAACTGACATTTATTTTCAACTTCATGTACAAACTTAAAGCTAATCTATAGGAGCATCTTTATTTGCCTTGACCCAGTTGCAAATCATAAAACAAATGCGTTAAGGCTCTTAAAATAAAAAGGCAGTTTGGTGGAAATTGCGTAGAGAAAATGCTCCTGTGGGGCTTTCAGCAAGGGATGAGGTTACTCAATTTTTGTTCCCAGTGCCATTAGACTCTGTGGAATCATCCATCCTCTCCTTTTCCCGCTCGCTTTCCTCCGCTATCAAGCCTCCTATTTTTCCATAGATTTCTTTAATTGTAGCCAAATACTTTTTGCTGTCGTTTTTAGATTTGCTTCTATCCTCGTCTGTTGACTTTAGACGTCCTTTGAGTTCTCTCAGTTCAGTCTGAAATAAAAAGAGAGGAGAATAACATTTGATGAACTAGGAAAAACAGTTTGGCTAAATATGGAAAGGAATGAAGAAAAACATAGATGAATAATTAAATTCTGAACCTGAAGTTTTTCTTTTCCGCTAGCCAACCTGTCGGTTGAGTCTTTCAAATCATTCAGCTTTTTTGTTGTTTCAGCTAACTGACGTTCCGAGTCTGCAAGACTTTTCTCGCTTCGGGAAAGCTGAGAAATGAGTTGGCCAACGTCTACAACACTTCCTAAAAAGATCAAAAGAAAGAAATTAAAGAGAGGAAATGTTTACAAAATTGAGTAAATTTACCCTTGTAAGTAATAATTCCTTCATTTCCATCGTTGCTGTCTTTTTGATCTTTAGGATCGACTGGCAAAAAAGCTCGAAAACCTGAGCTTAGGCTTTCCAGACTCTCGGACTCTATAGGGTCTATGACAGCCTCCTCCTCAGAGTCAAGACAAAGATCTGTAAAGGCTCGATAGTTGACCTGAAAGCAAAACGGTACATCAACAAATTAGTTGTAGGGTTTTGCAAGAAAATTATCGTTTTAGATATATTTACTTGGGTATCTTTAGTGGCACTAGAAGTTGTAACTTTGGAAACAATCTTCTTTACGTATGCACGAGATAAAGTTGGCCCGACAGCTAAGAGTATTTCCTCTAGGTCCTTGGCCTCAATATAACCACAATGGTTGACATCAAAAAATGAGAAAGCTGACAGCAAGTCTTTATGAACAGTAACGGTTTTCTTTTCCACTTTAGGCTTGTCACTCTTCTCAGCAGCTTTAGGCTGGAAATAAAAGAATACAAGTCTCGAAAATACTTCTATTTTTTATCAATTCAAGTATTAAGTTTCTAGGGACTTGACAAGCATGATTTATGAAAAAGTTTTGAAATAGTACCTTCAAACCATCGCCATCTTTATCCTTAGACTCCTGCTCAACACTAGGCGGCTCACTCACATCTTCTTTTTCTGTTTGCTTATTTTTTTCTTTTTCAGATTGCTTTTCTTTTTCCTTTTCCTTCTGGTCCTTTAATAACTGTTGGCTGTCTTCAACAGACTTGTAAATTCTGAAGCCCGCATCGCGTGTGAGCATTTCATTAAAAAGCTCAGCAAATAAAGAAACTGAAATCATTAAAACTGTTAGACACTAAAGTGATAATATTTTATGTGTAAGCTTCAAACAGTAAAGTAAACTTATATTTTTAAATAGGATTACCTTCAAAAGTTCCCTCTTTGTTGTCATCTATTCTGTAGTCTAGCATGGATGATAAACTTACTACAGAACAATCAAACTTTCCAGATTTTGCCTTGGGGTTTGGATGCACAAAGATGGTGGGATGCTGGGGAAGCTTAAAAGCAGCCTTAATGCTTGATATCTGCTTGTCAGTTAAAGGCGGAGGAGGTGGTGGTGGAATCTTTCGATCCTCCGTTTTGATTTCTTCTTTCATTTTCTCAGGCTCAGGCTTTACCTCCTCGTCCAGAATGTCTGTCTGATGTTCGTTGATCGTCTAATAAATATTTCATAGACAAAGCAACACTCATATCAGTATTAAACCGACTCACCAAATAATCTTCAAATTCCTCTTGCTCCTCTGGATTGGCGACAACTTTCTGCTTCTCCTCTTCTGCCACAGCTATTCTGAGCGCTTCCTCCTCTTCTTTTTCTTGCTCCATACGAATAGATTTTTGTAATCTGAAAAAGTAGTTTTTAAAAAATCTTTTTGGAAAGTATGTCTTGCAAATTTAATCATTAAGGGCACAATAAGTCTGGGAATATTTTGTTGCTTTAGGCATCCCAGAGTAAAAGATTGCTTGGAGCAGGTTTAATCTTTTTCTCAGCTGTCATTTATTGATGTCTTAAGCCTTACTTAGCTATAAGCTGAGATTTCAACCCTTTATCATCCAATCCTCTAGCTGATAGCTCTTCTTTTAGCTCTTGGACTTTAAGAACTTTGAGATCCAACTCTCTCCAAGGTGTTGGATTGCGTGATTGCTTCGATTTTTCATTGATTACTTCGTCAGTTTCCTTAAATAGATTTATTATAAGACTTGTTTATTCAAATGATTATGCGACATCAAACTTCTACCATTTTTTCTTCACTTTCTTCATTGTTCTCCATCGTAACGTCATTAGACGCTATTTTATCCCCACTGTTGATTGGCTCTGTATCAGTGGTTTGCTCCAACTTTTTTTCACTTGGGTCTACTATTTCTTTGTTATCCTCTTGTTCAGTTTTATCTTCAGCTTTAACAAGGATTGGTTTGTTCTCAGCTTCAGTCTAAAAAATCACTTGTGATATATCAATTTTAAAATTTTAGATAATTTTCTCACCTCTTCTAAGCTCTTAGAAGCTGTAGTTGGATTCAACTTAGATTCCATAGCCTGCTTATAGGTTTCTTTGATTGAATCATAATCTGTCTCGGTAGGCATAATAGACCTTAAAATATTTGTTGTCTTTAGGGGTAAATTTGGTAAGCAAATAATATTTTTTTGGAGAAAAATACTTACCACACATCAGGTAAAAATATTATGGTTGTCTCAGTTTTGGCAGGCTTGGAGCCAGATTCTTGACGGCTAAAAATAAGCTGGTTAGGAAAAATAAAAATGAAACAAACTAAAATGACAGTCACCGGTAATTCACATCCAAAAATCTTCTCCACTGAGTGCAGTTCGACAAATCAATTCCAGTTAGAGCTTTACAAGTCCTTATGGCTGTCTTAATCAAAGCCGATGGATTAGATAATGGATTTGGTCCATCAAGAGAAAGCGACCTAAAAATTAAGATATGAAACAATCAAAATGTAAAAAATTTAAAAACTAATCAATTATGAACACACCAGGGTCCTCCAATTGCAGATGTCTCATTTTTTCCTTTAGTCCCAACCAAAAACTGAATCATTTTTGTAGGTTGCACGAGATTGTTGCGAACAGAGGAGCCTGATAAAAAAGAAAAATGTCAACAATGTGTGACATTAGTTCAGATTCTTCGAGAACTTACTTTCGCCTGCCAAATGACAAGTCTTTGATACAAACTCGTCAAAAGATGGAGTTGCTAAAAGCATGACTTTGACGTTCAAAGAATGGTCTGCATCTGGAGGATCAAGAACAGCAGTATTTTTGATCGGATTGCTCACGAGTTCTTTACTAAGCACATGAAACCCAGATCCACGGGTAATTTTGAACGGATTTTGAATAGGAAAAGATACGTTGCATGTGTGATTTGCCAAAAAGAAGTCCGAAGGAATGTACCTAAAAAATATGAAAAGGAAGGCATGTTATTGATGAACAGCAACATTAATGAAACATCGACAATTGTGTTTCCTCAGCTTATTTTAAATAAGTTAGACAGTAAATTGATGGAGATCAGTTTTTGGAAGGTAAATTTAACATGCAAGAACACCAAAGTGGAGAAGATATCGCAGCTTCTAGTAGTCAGGAAGGTTTGGGAGATTCTTTTGAGATTCCTCTCAACAAACTAATAAATATATAAAAAGAAAAATGATCTTACATGTGAGAGTAACGTTGTTTCAAAGTGAGAATGTTACTCTCAGAAATATTTAAAATGACTTTTGGAATAGACACAACGTATCTTAGACCAGGGCGAGCCCGTCTTCGTGGTGGGCTCTTGGATTTGCTGGGCGACACACTGCTACGGCGAGGACTTCTTGATTTGCTCCTCCGCACAGGGGAGCGTGACCTTTTTCGGGATTGCGTGTTAGATGGAGAATATCCTCTCCCACCTCGGTCTCGGTCTCTACTACGGTCTCTCGAACGGTCCACTCTTCTATCGTCTCGGGAGGTTGCACCACCTCCTCCTCCTCCTCCTCCAATGTTGCCATTGCCCCTCCTGGGGCCTCCCCTCTCGGGTGGCTTATCAGACCTTCCAGGACCTGCAATGTTTCTAACAGGCGAATTGGAATGTCTACTGACACTACTAACACCTAAACCGCGTGACCCAGCCCCAAACGCGTTGGAAAATTGTTCATTCATCGATCCATGATTGGAAGGCTTGTTTGAAACCATTGAAGAAGAGTTAAACACCTGAGTGTTCAAAGCCGTCGTAGAGGTTATCGCATGCGGTGGAGCTTGGGAGACCGGGTTAGGCCCTGCTCCCTGTCGTCCATTCGACATTACTTGAATCCTTGTTGCGTTCCATTTGAAGGGCATATTAGCATTGTATGCTGCTTCAACCAAAACTCGGTCCTAAAAAAGAGATAGTATGGGGAACACTGAAGAGAAATCTGTAGGACACTAAAGCTGGGACAAGAAGATCATTACGGGAAGCAAAACTGCCTGAGAGAGAGGTCGATTCCCCTGTTGGGTAAATATCTGTTCAAACTACAAGCGCACCACAACTGTAGTGCAAATTAGAATAGAAATGTGAAACTCTGAGTGATTTAACTTGACATAACTATTTTTACAATCATTTTCATGTTTGTCGGTCGAGGGTTTTGTTAGTAAGTGTGCGTGACATGTCAAGATTAAATAAAAAATAGGATAAAAGTAATTACTTACATTAACTTGTGGTAGAGAACCTTTTACAACAGAGGTTTGAAAAAATACATCTTCATCGACAAATCTATTGGGTATAAAATAATCGATAAATTAAAAATCACATTTCTTGAGAAAAATAATTAATATCAACATACCCAAAATTCTCAAGAAGTTTTGTTACCGTTCCGGTAAAAACTTTGTGAGGGGGATTTTGGGCTGGCGGTTGTCCGCTAGAAGGTTGGCTTTGTTGTTGAGAGCCTTGACCCATACCCGGGAGCCTAAATTCCATGTTTTGACCAAAGGGAGGACCCATCTGGGCTTGAGGATGTTGTTGTAGGGCTGCTTGCATGGCAGGGTGTTGTTGCTGAATGAGCTGGCCAACATTCAAAGGTCTTCCAAACTATTTTAGAATATATTTCATTAGCTTCTAATCAAATTCTCAATAGGACATTTAAGTTTAAAAACTTTTTACCTGCTGATTACCCCCCAGAGGAACTCCACCTGGGTGCCCTAATGGTGCAATTCCAGCAAGACCCGGGTGCACGTTGTGTGGGCCCCCTTGAAACATGGGCCCAGATTGTCCACCGCTAAATCCTAAAATGCCTTGTCCATCCAAACCTCCAGGGGGGCCACTTTGAGGTCCTCGCGCCCAAGGAGAGTTTTTCTGTCCGCCATGGCCACCAAATTGTGACATTTTTAGGACAAGATAGAGTCTAGAAATCAAAAAATTGTCAGAATGTCTTTGGACAATTAGATTACTGTCTGATAATCTATTGTTTGAAAATATACATCATTTTTGACTGGTATTTTTTTGAGAAAGTGTAATTACTTTTTTTATATCAGTCAAATAAACGTATAGCCTTTTGTAAAAAAAACTCAACAGCTTACCTACACCCGAAAAACTTTCTTTTGAATTCTTCTCTTTATATCGATTCTAGACACACAAAAGGTTCACCAATTTTTGTAAGAACCCCCAACAGTTAAAGTCCTTTGATCAAGAAGAATTTCAATAATGTAAAATAGACATTTCACATTAATTATTGTATCGCGTCGTCCCAAATTTGCTTGCCTGCAGCTTGCTTTGCTTGAACGTGCAGCTGACGATAACAAATAAAAAAATATACAGCCAAACAATTTCGGAATCAGCTGTCGAGTTAGGAACTAAAATCCAGATTTGGTAACTACGCATTAATTTCCAATATTTAATAACCAGGCTAGGTTAAGTTAGGTTAGGTTAGGTTAGGATTGGTTAGGTTAGGTTGGGTTGGGTTGGGTTGGGTTGGGTTAGCCTAGGTTAGGTTAGGTTAGGCTAAGTTATTAGGTTAGGTTAGACTAGGCTAGGTTATTAAGTTAGGTTAGGCTAGGCTAGTTTAAGTTAGGTTAGGTTAGAATTGGTTAAGTTAGGTTAGGTTAGGATTGGTTAGGTTAGGTTGGGTTTGGTTGGGTTGGGTTAGGCTAGGATATTAAGTTAGGTTAGGCTAGGTTAGGTTAGGATTGGTTAGGTTAGGTTAGATTAGATTAGATTAGATTAGGTTAGGTTAGTTTAGTTTAGTTTAGTTTAGGTTAGGTTAGGTTAGGTTAGGTTAGGTTAGGTTAGGTTAGGTTAGGTTAGGTTAGGTGAGGTTAGGTGAGGTTAGGATAGGATAGGATAGGATAGGATAGGATAGGATAGGTTAGGTTAGGTTAGGTTAGGTTAGGTTAGGTTAGGTTAGGTTAGGTTAGGTTAGGTTAGGTTAGGTTAGGTTAGGTTAGGTTAGGTTAGGTTAGGTTAGGTTA
>Ga0194133_10004800_pt1 | contig 17695 bp, 17 predicted proteins | sample TA2KigOf40mmetaG_FD_155448 | JGI IMG/M metagenome (GOLD analysis project Ga0194133, IMG submission 155448) | Freshwater microbial communities from Lake Tanganyika, Tanzania - TA2015055 Kigoma Offshore 40m | ecosystem: Environmental > Aquatic > Freshwater > Lake | place: Tanzania: Lake... | reverse complement strand
TCCCCAGCAGCGGGCGCGGGGCCTGAAAGAGGGGGTTCCCGGGCGGGTTCATCCGGGGCAGGGGCTTTGGACGGGGGGATGGCGTCTGTTGCGTCAGCCGATGTGCTGGCGTCAGGAACAGGATCAGGGGCAGGGGGGGCCTCGGCCGTGCCAAGCTGGGCCTGACGTGCCTTCAGGGCCGATTCCAGCGCCACGATCTGCGCGCTTTCGGCGGCCTCTTGCGGCAGTTTTTCGTCGGCAGGCGGGGCAAAATTCTCCGCAAGGGCGGCCTCGAGGGCGGCCTCGGCGCTGGCGCTGTCATCGGGCATATCCTGGCCCGACAGGCTCGCAACATGGCGAACCCCTTGTTCACGCAACATTTTCTGGACGCCGCGGATCGTCAGCCCTTCTTCGTGCAAGAGGTGCTTGATGCCCGTCAAAAGCGCCACATCGGCGGGCCTGTAATAGCGCCGCCCGCCCGCGCGCTTTACCGGGCGGATCTGGGGAAATCGGCTTTCCCAAAACCGCAACACATGCGCGGGCGTCTCGAGAAACTCGGCCACCTCACTGATGGTGCGGAAGGCGTCAGGCGATTTCTCCATCCGCCACCCCTTTCGTTACTTTTTCTTGCCGGCGGCCACGCGATCTTTCATCAGATGCGAGGGGCGGAAGGTCAGAACCCGGCGCGGCGAGATGGGAACCTCATCGCCGGTTTTCGGGTTGCGGCCGACACGGGCCGTCTTGTCGCGCACCGAAAAGGTGCCAAAGGATGAGATTTTCACGGTTTCGCCGGATGCCAGCGCATCCGACATATGGGCCAGCACCGATTCCACCAGATTGGCCGCTTCGTTGCGGCTGAGGCCAACTTCGCGGAACACGGCCTCGGACAGGTCCATCCGCGTCAAGGTCTTTTCGCTCATCATATCCCCCCCCGGGTTATTCAGGGCAGATTGAGCGGGATGGATTTGCGAGTCAATATCAAAGACTTGGGGCGGCCAATTCATTCAAGGATTTGCACGGTTTACCAGCGCAGCACCACCGAGCCCCAGGCCAGGCCGCCGCCAATCGCCTCGGTCACCACCAGATCGCCCTCGCGCAGCTGGCCGCGCGCCTTGCCGACCGACAGCGCCAAAGGGATCGAGGCGGCCGAGGTATTGCCGTGGTCCTGCACCGTGACGATCACGCGGTCCATCGGGACCTGCATCTTCTTTGCGGTGCCTTCGATGATGCGGATATTGGCCTGATGCGGCACGATCCAGTCAACGTCCCCGGCGGTCAGCCCGGCCTTGTCCAATGCGGCATGCGCAGTTTCGGCCAGTTTTTCAATAGCATGGCGGAACACTTCCTTGCCTTCCATCCGCAGATGTCCGGTCTTGCCGGTCGAGGTGCCGCCATCGACATGCAAGATGTCCTTGAAGCGGCCGTCGCTGTTGAGGTCGGTCGCAAGGATGCCGCGGTCGGCGTTGGTGCCGCTGCCCTCTTGCGCTTCAAGCACGAGCGCACCCGCACCATCCCCGAAAAGCACGCAGGTGCCACGGTCGGTCCAGTCCATCAGCCGCGAGAAGGTTTCCGCGCCAATCACCAGAACCCGCTTGGCCTGACCGGCAACGATCAGCGCGTTGGCATTGGTTAGCGCAAAGGCAAACCCGGCGCAGACGGCCTGCAGGTCAAAGGCAAAGCCGCGTGTCATGCCAAGCCCGGCCTGGATCATCGTGGCGCATGAGGGGAAGGTGAAATCGGCGGTCGAGGTGGCGACGATGATGGCGTCAACATCCTCGGGCGTCAGCCCGGCATCGGCCAGGGCGGCAGTGGCTGCACGGGTGCCAAGATCGGCTGTTGTCTGGCCGGGGGCCGCGAAATACCGCCGCTCGATCCCCGAGCGCGAGCGGATCCATTCGTCAGAGGTTTCAACCAGCGCTTCGAATTCGGAATTCGGCACCACGCGTTCCGGCAGATAGTGCCCGACGCCCCTGACCACGGCGCGTATTGTCATGCAGCGGACCCTGCTTCTGCCCCGATTGCGGCGGCATCCTGCCCCGCAAGCCCGGTGGATGCAACCCGTGCCGCAATCCGGTTGGCCAGATCGGCCCGCGACAGTTGATGTGCGAGCCGCACGGCCGCCGCCACACCGGTGGCATCGGCCGAGCCATGGGATTTCACCACGGTGCCGTTCAGCCCCAGAAACACCCCGCCATTGGCGCGGCGCGGGTCGGTCTGGGCTTGCAGGCGGCGCAGCGATTTCATTGCCAAAAGCGCGCCCAGCTTGGCAAAACGGGTCGAGGTCAGCGCCTCGCGCAGGAAGGTTGAAATCAGCTTCGCCGTGCCTTCGCCGGTTTTTAAGGCGACGTTGCCGGTGAACCCGTCGGTCACGATCACATCGACCCGGTCGGACGGAATGTCAGAGCCTTCGACAAAGCCCACGAACTCATAGCCGCCCGCCGTGGCGGCAGCGGCCATCTGGGGATAGGCCTCATGCAGTTCGGCGCGGCCCTTGTGCTCTTCGGTGCCGACATTCAACAGGCCGACGCGCGGGCGTGTCAGGCCAAGGCTGTTACGCGCATAGGAGGCGCCCATCGCGGCATATTGCAGAAGATCGGCCGCCTCGGCCTTGATATCGGCACCGACGTCCAGCATCACGTTGAACCCGGTCGGATTGCGCGAGGGCCAATAGCAGGCAATCGCAGGGCGGTTCACGCCGGGCAGCTTGCGCAGCCGCAGCATGGCCACTGCCATCAGCGCGCCGGTGTTGCCGCACGAGACCGCCACCGTCGCCTCGCCGTTCTTGACCGCATCAATGGTGGAAAACATCGAGGTGCCCTTGCCATGGCGCATCACCTGGCTCGGCTTGTCCTCCATGGTGACGGCGCGGTCGGCGTGGCGCAGATCCACCCGGCCCGAGAGCGCGGGCGTGCGGGCCAAAAGCGGTTCAAGCACCGCCTGATCGCCATGCAGGATGAACAGCGCATCCGGCAATTCGACAGCCGAAAGTGCAAGACCGGCGACAACAGCCGCCGGTCCACGATCTCCGCCCATCGCATCGATGGAAATGACGGTCTGGGAAGGCCCCGAGCGCCCTGCAACCGTGTCAGCCGGAATGGGATTTCCGTTGTTCATAGGTCAGGCGCGGCAGAGCGGCGGCTTACGCCGCGTCCTCATCCACTTCGCCGACGCGGGTCGCCACGACTTCGCGCGCGTCGTAATGGCCGCAAGCGGGGCAAACGTGGTGCGGGCGCTTCAATTCACCGCAGTTCGAGCATTCCTGCGGGTTGCCAGCGACCAGCGCGTCATGCGAACGGCGCATGTTGCGGCGCGATTTGGTGGTGCGGTTCTGCGGGACAGCCATGTCTCGACCTCGAATTAGGGGGGACGGGCCCCGGATTTTCCTTTGATTCCAGAAGCATCGGCCAAACCGCAAGGATCGGCCCGAAGACCCCGAATGAGCCGCGGAACATAGTCGGATTCCGCCCGGGCGCAAGCCCCTTTCTTCAGCCTTGTTCCGACGGATCGGAATCGGGTTTTTTCAGCTTTTCGGCAAGGGCCGAAAGCCCGGCAAAGGGTTTCAGATCCTCGGCCTTGATCGGGGCCACGCCGGGCGGGGCAAAGACCGCCTCACCGAGGCTTGCTCCCGCTGCGCGCGGGTATAGCGGCAAGGCGAGCGCGAGGGCCTCGGCGGCGATGGCGGCCAGGTCGATGACCTCGGGCAGGGGATCGGTGTCGGGATCGGCCATTTCGACCTCATCACCCTCGGGTGTTGCGATTTCGGCCAGGTAACGGCGGCTAATCTCTTCGCGGATCTCGCAAGGCACCGGGGCAAGGGTCAGCGAGCAAGGCTGCACGGCCGAGGCCACAAGTTCGGCCACCAGATCGAAATCCTGCCGCCCGACGGGGCGCAACTCTCCCTTAAGCCGCAGCGCGGGCAGGTCGAGAAGGCCGAGGGCCGCGGCAATGGCCGCGCGGCCAGCGGCATCGGGGGCAAGGTCAAAGCGGGTGGGCTTGCGGTTCGACAGGCTTTGGGTGCGCAAGGGGTGGCTGGGCAGCGCGGCACTTGGCCCCTGCGGTGGCGGGTCGGTCGGCAGCGTGTCGCGGCGGTTGGTCATCTTTGGTATCTTCCGCTGGGCTTGCCCCCGGTCGCGCCGATGCGCGGCGGGGGTGTTTGCATTCTTGAACCGGGCCCGATCCCACTGTAAGCCTTGGGCAAGGGCTGGAGCCTTACCTTGTGTCGATAGTGCTGCAAGCTGTCGCTTGCAAGGCCGGGGCGGGGGATCTGGCTAGTATCAGCAGGGGTCGTGCATGTCGGAAGCAGTCATTTCGCGGGTGTCAGGCTGGACCCGGGCCGTCAGGCTGGCGGTGGTCGGGCTGGTGCTGGCGGCGCTGGCGGCTTGCAGCTCGGTCTATCGCAACCACGGCTATGTGCCCTCGGACGAGGAATTGGCCCTGATCGAGGTTGGCGTTGACACCCGCGATACCGTGGCCGCCACGCTGGGGCGCCCCTCGGGGCAGGGGCTGTTGAACGATGTCGGCTGGTTCTATGTGCAAAGCCGCTGGAAACACGCTGGTGCCTTCGCGCCGCAAGAGATTGACCGTCAAGTCGTGTCGATCACCTTTACCGAAGAGGGCAAGGTCGAGAATGTCGAGCGCTTTGGCCTTGAGAACGGTCAGGTCGTGGCCATCTCGCGCCGGGTGACCGACAGCAACATCAAGGGCGTGGGCTTCTTGCGCCAGCTTTTGGGCAATATCGGACGGCTCAGGGCAGATCAGTTCGTCGATTAACGACTGTCGCCTTGCCGCGATGAAAAGGCCGCCAGAGGGGGCGGCCTTTTTCGTTATTCGTCGGGGTCGAACCGAACGGCAACGCCATTGATGCAATAGCGCAGGCCCGTGGGCGGTGGGCCATCGGGAAAGACATGGCCCAGATGGGCATCGCAGCCATGGCAGCGCACCTCGGTGCGGACCATGTAATGGCTGCGGTCTTCATGCTCTTCGACCATGTCATTGGGCAGGGCGGCGTTGAAGCTGGGCCAGCCGCAGCCCGATTCGAATTTGGTCGCCGCATCGAAGAGCGCGGCATCACAGCAGACGCAACGATAGGTGCCGGGGCCTTTGGGAAATCCGGGATGGCTGAAGGGCCGCTCGGTGGCCGCGCGGCGGGTGACCTGAAAGGCCAAATCGCCCAGTTGCGCCAGCCATTCGGCGTCCGTCTTGGTAAGTTTCGTCATCATCCCCTCCTGCGCGCCTGTCCAGCCCAAAGCCTTGCTCAAAGCGTTGCCCAAAGCCTTGCCTTGAGCCGGGCCATGGCGCAAACCTAGCGCCGGGCGCGGGCATTTCCAACCGCGTGCAAGGCGGAAAGGGCGCGCAAGGTGCGGCTGGAGGCAGGGGCATGGGTGGCGCGGATGGCCGAGGGGGCGGCCGATGTCGAGCGGGCGCAGGCACTGCGGCACCTGTGCTTTCGGGCCGCGCGGGGGCTGACGGCCGAGCCGGGCCGTGAGGCCGACCGCTTTGACGCTTGGTGCCAGCATCTCATGATCGAAGATCGCGCAGGCCGGCTTGTGGGCGGCTTTCGCGCGCTGATCCTGCCGGCTAATCAAATTGCCGAGAGCTATTCGGGCCAGTTCTATGACCTTGCCCCTCTGGCGCGGCGGTACGGTCGGGTGTTGGAGCTTGGCCGGTTCTGCACCCACCCCGAGGCGCGCCATCCCGAGATCCTGCGGCTGGCGCTGGCCGCGATCACGCGCATGGTCGACATGGGCGGGGTGGGGCTGATGTTCGGCTGTTCGTCCTTTGAGGGGGCCGATCCGCTTCGCCATGGGCAGGCGCTGGCCTATCTTGGCCGTCACCACCGCGCCCCCTTTGGTGCGGGGCCGGGGCGCGGTTCGGCCGAGGCGGTGGCGCTGCCGGATCTGCCCTTTGATGCCAAGGGCGCCGAGGCGGGGCTGCCGCCCCTCTTGCGCAGCTATCTGGCCCTTGGCGGCTGGGTCAGCGATCATGCAGTGATCGACCGCGATCTGGACACGCTGCATGTGCTGACCGCGGTCGAGGTGGCCACCATCCCGCCCGCCCGCACCCGCGCCCTCCGCGCCCTGGCCCGCGAGGGCCAAAATTCTTGACAAGAATTATGCCAAATTTCTTCGCAAAGAAATTTGCCTCGGTTGACGCCGCGCGCTGGCCCGCATAGCTCACGCGCCATGGCACGCGCTCCTCTTCTTCAGCTTTCCGGCATTTCGCTGACCTTTGGCGGCATTCCGGTGTTTGACGGTCTTGATCTTGTGGTGCAACCGGGCGACCGGGTGGCGCTGGTTGGGCTCAACGGATCGGGCAAGTCGACGCTGATGAAGGTGATGGCGGGGCTGGTCGAGGCCGATCAGGGCCTGCGCGTGGTGCCGCCGGGCGTCAGCGTCGGGTATATGGAGCAGGACCCCGACCTTTCGGCCTTTGCCACGCTTGGCGATTATGCCGCCTCGGGCCTGCCCGAGGGGGAGGCCTACAAGGTGGCGGTGGTGGCCGAGGGGTTGAAGTTCAACCCACAGACGCCGGTGGCCACGGCATCGGGGGGAGAGCGCCGTCGTGCGGCGCTGGCCAAGCTCATGGCCGAAGCACCGGAACTGATGCTTCTCGACGAGCCGACCAACCATCTGGACATTCAGGCCATCGAATGGCTGGAGGCCGAGCTGACCGCCACCCGTTCCGCCTTTGTCATCATCAGCCACGACCGCGCCTTTCTGCGCGCGCTGACCCGCGCGACGCTGTGGATCGACCGGGGCGAGGTGCGGCGGCGCGAGGCGGGATTCGAGGGCTTCGAGGACTGGCGCGAAACCGTCTGGGCCGAAGAGGATGAGGCCCGCCACAAGCTTGACCGCAAGATCAAGCACGAGGCGAAATGGGCCGTCGAAGGCATTTCGGCCCGGCGCAAGCGCAACATGGGGCGCGTGCGGGCGCTTCAGGCGCTGCGGGCGGAACGCGCGGGCCAGATCCGCCGTCAGGGGACGGCGGCATTGGCACTGGAAGGTGGCGCGGTCAGCGGCAAGAAGGTGATCGAAGCAACCGGGATTTCAAAGGCCTATGGCGACAAGCTGCTGATCCGCGATTTCGATCTGCGCATCATGCGGGGTGACCGGGTGGCCTTTGTCGGGCCGAACGGGGTGGGAAAGACCACGCTCTTGAAGATGCTGGTGGGCGAGGTTGCCCCGGACAAGGGCGAGGTGCGGCTTGGCACCAATCTGGAGATCGCGGTTTTCGATCAGACACGCGCGCAGCTCGACCTTGAGGCAAGCCTGTGGGAGAACCTGACCGGCGATCCCCTGATGAAGGTTTCCGGCGCCTCGGATCAGGTCATGGTGCGCGGCACGCCCAAACATGTGGTGGCCTATCTCAAGGATTTCCTGTTCGACGAACGTCAGGCCCGCGCGCCGGTCAGGGCGCTGTCGGGGGGCGAGAAGGCGCGGCTTCTTTTGGCCAAGCTGATGGCGCTGCCGTCAAACCTGTTGATCCTGGACGAGCCGACCAACGATCTGGATGTCGAGACGCTGGATCTGTTGCAAGACATCCTTGGCGACTATGACGGCACCGTGATGTTGGTCAGCCACGACCGCGATTTCATCGACCGTGTGGCCACCGCGACCGTGGCCCTGGAAGGCAAGGGCAGGGCAACGGCCTATCCCGGTGGCTGGTCGGACTATGCCGCACAGCGGCCGGTGGTGGTGGTCGAGACGGCACCCAAGCCAAGCGTGGCAGCGCCAAGCGCAAAGCCCGACGCAAAGAAGGCGGAGGGCTTGACCTTTACCGAGCGAAAACGGCTTGAGGCGCTGCCGGAGCTGATGGGAAAGCTGGAAGCCGAGATTGCCAAGCTGTCGACGCTGATCGCCGATCCCGATCTTTTTACCCGCGACGCGGCGAAATTCGCCAGGGCCACCACAGCGATTGCCGAGCGGCAGGTGGCGCTGGCCGCGGCGGAAGAGGAATGGCTGACCTTGGAAGAGAGGAACGGCTAGGCAAACCTCCTCCGGCGCGGTCCGCGCTGTCGTCGGGATGCGGCCGACGAGGCGCGCAGAATGCGCGATCCGAGAAGGCGCGGTCAGCGCAACTCTGCCACCACCTGCGGGATCATCATCACATCCTCGCGCGTGCAGTCGAACTGGCCTACCTGCACTCGGATGACATAGGCCCCCTTGTGGCGCGTCTGGGTCAGATAGATGCGGCCATCATCGTTGATCCGGGCCAACAGGGCCTCGGTCGCCGCCTCATCCCGCAAGGCGAAGGTGAACAGCGACAGGCGCGGCTCGGTCGTGATGGTGACGCCGGGCAGGGCGCGCAGCGCCTCGCAGGCTCCGCGTGCCCATTCCACATGGTTGCGGATGCGCGCCCGCAGACCTTCGAGGCCATAGGCGCGCAGCACGAACCACAGCTTCAAGGCGCGGAAGTTGCGGCCCAAGGGCACCGTCCATTCGTTGAAATTGACGATATCCTCTTTTCTGGCGGTTTCGAGATAGGACGGGCGCAGGCCCAGCGTCCGGATCTGCGGGGTCGGGTCGCGCAACAGCTGCACGGCGCATTGAAACTGCGCCCCAAGCCATTTGTGCGGATTGAAGACGATGCTGTCGGCCATCTCGATCCCCGCCCACATCTGCCGGAATTCCGGGCAGATCATGGCTGACCCGGCCCAGGCCGCATCGACATGCACCGGCAGACCGGCGGCATGGGCAACCGCAATGCACTCGCCGATCCGGTCAAAGGCCCCGACACTGGTGCCGCCTGCACACAAGATCACCCCCGCAGGCAGCATCCCCGCCGCGCGGTCGGCGGCAATCGCCCCGGCCAGCGCGCCCGGCTTCATCGACAGCCCGGTTTCGGTGGGAATCTTGACCAGGTTCTCTTGCCCGATGCCTGCGATGCGCGCGGCCTTGTCCACCGAGGAATGGGCCTCGGCGCTGGCATAAAGCCGCAGGCGCGGTTGGCCTGACAGGCCGGTCAGATTGCCCTGAAAGGCCAACGCCTTTTCCCGCATCGTCAGCACGGCCGAAAACGTCGCCGTGGTGGCGCTGTCATGGATGGTGCCGGTAAAGCCGTCGGGCAGGCCAAGCGACTGGCGCAGCCACTGGATCATCACCTGTTCAATCTCGGTCACCGCAGGCGAGGTCTGCCAGATCATCCCTTGCGCCGCGATGGCATTGGCCAATTGCTCGGCCAGCATCGAGGCGGGGGCGGCATTGGCGGGGAAATAGGCGAAAAACCGGGGGTGCTGCCAATGGGTGATGCCGGGCGGCACGATGCGGGCGAAATCGTCAAAGATCGCTTCCATCGGCTCGGGCGTCTCGGGCGGGTTCGGTGGCAACTGCCCCGCGACCGCACCGGGCACCAAAGGCGCGCGCACCGACCTGTCGCGCAAGGTGGCATGATAGTCCCGCGCCCAGTCGGCGGCGCGTTTGGACCACAGGTTCAGATCGTCATGATTCATCGGGGCCTCCCTTGCGGGGCGGAGACAAGCGGAAAAGGCTTGGCGGGGCAAGGGAATTGCGCTAGGGCAGAGCCATGAGACATTGGCACATCATCGGCATCTGCTGCATTCCCTGCTGACATAGGTCACGCGGGCCCGTCTCCCCTTTTCCAAAGGATCCGACAGACCCGCGCAAGGGAACCGCGCGACGGGGAAGAACATGGTCACGATCAGGCTGCACAATTCGAAAACCCGGAAGAAAGAGGTGTTTCAGCCGCTCGATCCGGCCAATGTGCGGATGTATGTCTGCGGGCCGACGGTCTATGATCGGGCGCATCTGGGCAATGGGCGTCCGATGGTGGTGTTCGACACGCTGTATCGGCTGCTGCGCCATGTCTATGGCGCGGATCATGTCACCTATGTGCGCAATTTCACCGATGTGGATGACAAGATCAACGCCACCGCAGCGGCGCGCAAGGCGGCGGGTGATCCGCGCAGCATGGAAGCGCTGATCCATGAGCGGACCGAGGAAACCATCGGCTGGTATCATGCCGACATGGACGCCTTGGGGGCGCTGCGCCCCACGCATGAGCCGCGCGCGACGGAATACATCGGGCCAATGGTGGCGATGATCGAAGGCTTGATCGCCGGCGGCCATGCCTATGCCAAGGAAGGCCATGTTCTGTTTCGTGTACGGTCGTACAAGGACTATGGCGCGCTGTCGGGCCGGTCGGTGGATGACATGATCGCCGGCGCGCGGGTGGAAGTCGCGCCCTTCAAGGAAGACCCGATGGACTTCGTGCTGTGGAAGCCGTCATCGGAGGAAGAGCCCGGTTGGGCCAGCCCTTGGGGCCGGGGGCGTCCGGGCTGGCATATCGAATGTTCGGCCATGAGTTACGAGCTGTTGGGCGCGAGTTTTGACATTCACGGCGGGGGGCTGGACCTGCAGTTTCCCCACCATGAAAATGAGATTGCGCAGTCCTGCTGCGCCCATCCAAAGGCCGAATTCGCCCGTTTCTGGCTGCACAATGAGATGCTGCAGGTCGAGGGCAAGAAGATGTCCAAGAGTTTGGGGAATTTCTTTACGGTCAGGGATTTGCTGGATCAGGGCGTGCCGGGGGAGGTGATCCGGTTTGTCTATCTGAGCACGCATTACCGCAAGCCGATGGATTGGACGGCGGAGAAGGCGCGCGAGGCAGAGGGCACGCTGAGGAAATGGCGGGCGATGGTATCTGGTGTTGACGCTGGCGCGCCCGTCGCTTCGGTGATCGAAGCGCTTTGCGATGACCTGAACACGGCAGGTGCCATCGCGGCCCTGCACGATCTGTCGCGCGCAGGGGATGCGGCCGGGCTGAAGGCTTCGGCAGGGTTGCTGGGCCTTTTGGACGAGGGAATGGGCGGCTGGTGTGACAAGGGCGCTGACCTGAGCGATCTTGCCGCGCGCCTTGCCTCATTGCGTGCCGAAGCCATGACCACCAAGAACTTCGCTCCAGTCGATGCGCTCAAATCTGCCCTCACCGACGCCGGGGTTGAGGTGCGCATGTCCAAGGCGGGGGTGGAACTTCTCCCCGGTCCGGGCTTCGATCCCGCCAAGCTGGAGGCGCTCAAATGACCCGCGAGCGTCTTTACCTCTTCGACACCACGCTGCGCGATGGGCAGCAGACCCAAGGCGTTCAGTTCTCGGCCCTTGAAAAGGTGCAGATCGCGCAGGCGCTGGACGCGCTTGGCATCGACTACATCGAAGGCGGCTGGCCCGGTGCGAACCCCACCGACAGCGAGTTTTTCGCTACCGCGCCGAAAACCCGCGCCACCATGACCGCTTTTGGCATGACCAAACGCGTCGGGCGGTCGGCCGAGAATGACGATGTTCTGGCCGCCGTTTTGGATGCGCGCACGCCTGCGGTCTGCCTTGTCGGCAAGACCCATGATTTCCATGTGAAAACCGCGCTGGGTTGCACCTTGGAGGAAAACCTTGAGGCCATTGGCGCGAGCGTTGCCCATTGCGTCGCCAAGGGCCGCGAGGCGCTGTTTGATGCCGAGCATTTCTTTGACGGCTACAAGGCCAACCCCAACTATGCCCTTGCGGCGCTGCGGGCGGCCTTGGAGGCTGGCGCGCGGTGGATTGTGCTGTGCGACACCAACGGCGGCACTCTGCCGACCGAGGTGGGCCGGATCGTGGTTGAGGTGACCCAGGCGGGCATCCCCGGCGACCGTCTGGGCATCCATTGCCATGACGACACCGGCAATGCCGTGGCCAATTCGCTGGCCGCCGTCGAGGCGGGATGCCGCCAGATTCAGGGCACCTTGAACGGCCTGGGCGAGCGCTGCGGCAATGCGAACCTGACGACTCTGATCCCGACGCTTCTGTTGAAGGAACCCTTCAAATCCCATTTTGAAACAGGGGTTTCCGAGGCTGGGCTAAAGCAGATTCTGAAGATCAGCCGCAACCTTGACGACATCCTGAACCGGGTCCCTTTGCGATCGGTGCCCTATGTCGGCGCCTCGGCCTTTGCCCATAAGGCTGGGCTGCACGCGAGCGCCATCCTGAAGGATCCCTCGACTTACGAGCATATCCCGCCTGAGGCTGTGGGCAATGCCCGGGTCATCCCGATGTCCAATCAGGCGGGGCAGTCCAACCTGCGCGCGCGCCTTGCATCGGCGGGCATCGAGGTGGATGCCAAGGGTGCCCGCCTTGGCCGTATCCTTGAGCTCATCAAGGAGCGCGAGGATCAGGGCTATGCCTATGACGGTGCGCAGGCGAGTTTCGAAATCCTCGCCCGGCGTGAGCTTGGCCTCTTGCCTCAGTTCTTCGAAGTGAAGCGCTACCGCGTCACGGTCGAACGGCGGAAGAACAAATATGACCGCATGGTCAGCCTTTCCGAGGCGGTGGTGGTGGTCAAGATTGGCGACCGCAAGGCGATGTCGGTCAGCGACAGCATGGACGACACGGGGCAGGATCACGGCCCGGTCAATGCCTTGTCCAAGGCGCTGGCCAAGGATCTAGGGCCCTATCAGGCCTGCATCGACGACATGAAGCTGGTGGATTTCAAGGTTCGCATCACCAATGGCGGCACCGAGGCGGTGACGCGGGTCATCATCGACAGCGAGGATTCTGCGGGGCGTCGCTGGCAGACGGTGGGCGTGTCGGCCAATATCGTCGACGCCAGTTTCGAAGCCCTTCTGGATGCGATCAACTGGAAGCTGGTGCGTGATATGAGCGGCGCGGCATGAGCCTTCAGGCCTGTGCCGAGATCGTCGAGCGTGGCGATCCTGACCGGTTTTTTGCCGTCATGGCTGCCCCTTTGGCGGCACGGGCGCGGCTCTTTCCGCTTTACGCCTTCAACCTTGAGGTGGCGCGCGCGCCTTGGGTGTCGAAAGGGCCGATGATCGGCGAGATGCGGCTGCAATGGTGGCGCGATGTCGTGGTCGAACCCGCCCCCCGCGCGCATGAGGTGGCCGGGCCCTTTCATGCGCTGATCGAGGAGGCCGGTCTGCCACGCGATGTCATTGACCGTCTGATCGAGGCGCGGATCCATGATGTCTATGGTGAGCCCTTTGCCGATGCGGTCGCCCTTGACCGCTATCTTGACGATACCGCCGGGGGTTTGATGTGGCTGGCTGCCAAGGCCTGTGGCGGCACTGACGAACCTGCCGCGCGGGCCTTGGGCTGGGCAATGGGCCTTGCCAATTACCTGCGCGCGGTGCCCGAGTTGGAGGCGCGCGGGCGGCAACCCTTGCCCGATGGCCGGGCCGAGGCGGTCGAGGCGCTGGCCAAAGACGGCCTGCAGCGGCTTGCAATGGCGAAGGGCAGGGTGCCTGTTCCCGCCGCTTTGGCCGCCTGGCAGGCGCGGGGTCTCTTGCGCCAGGTGGCGGTTGACCCGCGCGTGGTCGCCAACGGCGCGATGGGACTTTCAGAGTTTTCCCGCCGGGGCGGGCTTTTGTGGGCCGCCTTCACCGGGCGGCTCTAGCCGCCTGCAGCCTTAACGCGTTTCCCTTGGCTTCATCCACAGCCAGATCAGCGCGCCGCCCGCCAGCACAAGGAAGGGCAACATGGCAAGGTTGACCAGTTGCCAGCCGGTTTCGACCGACCCGCCCGAGCAGTTCATCAATCCGCCCGATGAAAACGAGGCCATCGTTACCCCGCCAAAGACGATGAAATCGTTCAAGCCTTGCAACCGGCCGCGCTCTTCGGGGCGTTGGGCATTGGCCAGCATCGTGGTGGCACCAATGAACCCGAAATTCCAGCCCACACCCAGCAGGATCAGCGCGATGAAGAAGTTCTCAAGCTCGATCCCCGCCATGGCCACTGCGCCGGATGCGGCAAGGATGACAAGGCCAATCGCGATTACCCGCTCTACCCCCAGCCGAGCGATCACATGGCCGGTGATGAAGGACGGGGCATACATGGCCAGCACATGGGCGGTCACCACATCGGCCGCGTCGCCCGTGTCGAACCCGCAGCCGACAACGGCCAGCGGAGAGGAGGTCATCACCAGGTTCATCAGCGCATAAGAGACCGTGGCGCAGATCATCGCTACAGCGATCACCGGGGTGCGGATCAGCTCGCCCCGGCTGCGCCCGGCCGGGCTGCCTTCGGCGGCGCAGCGCGGTTTCGGAATTTTCAGCCCCACGAACAGGAACATCCCCAGCAAGTTCAGCGCGATGACGGCAAGGTAGGTGCCAAGAAAGGGCACCACCATGGCCTGTGCCGTGACCTTCACCAGTTGCGGCCCGACCACCGCCGACAAAAGCCCGCCCGCCATGACCCAGGAAATCGCCTTGGGCCGGAAGGCGTCCGATGCGGTGTCGGCGGCGGCAAAGCGGTAAAAGCCCTGCGCGCTCATGTAGACCCCGGTCAGGAGCGACCCAAGAAGGAACAGCGGGAAGAAGGAGGTAATCAGCCCCACCGCGCCAATCGCAGCACCCAAGGCGCCGCCCAAGGCCCCCGCCACGAACCCTGCCGCGCGTCCGTATTTCGCCATGAAGCTGGAAATCGGCGTCGCGGTCAGCATGGATCCGATCACGATAAAGCTGATCGGCAGCGTCGCCCAGCAGGCATTGGGGGCAAGCGACTGGCCCGCAAGCCCGCCGATGGTGAAGATCATCGGCATCTGCGCGCCAAGGATGGCCTGGGCCGCAACCAGCACGAGCACATTGCGTTTGGCGAGGCTGTCGTTCACGTCATGGGTCATGGTGGGCCCAGCGCTAAGCCCGTGGTTCGCGCGGGGCAAGGAGAAAATTGTATCTGATACGGGCGATCCCGGCTTTGCGCTTGCCTTTCGCGAGGCCATGGCGATGCTAAAGCCATGGTTGGACGGATCATCGAAACCCTTAATTGTGTGGCCGAAGGGGCCGATTGGCTGGCCCGGGCCGAGCCGCGGTTTGCCCAGGCGCTGTGCGAGGTCGGCCCTTTGCCGCTGCGCCGTCAGCCCGACGGGTTTACAGCGCTTCTGGACGCGATTGTCGGCCAGCAGGTTTCAATCGCGGCGGCCGATGCAATCTGGCGCCGGATGGAGGCGGCGGGGCTTGTGGCGCGCGAGGCCGTGGCCGAGGCAAGCGACGAGGCGCTGCGCGGGGCGGGCCTAAGTTGGCAAAAGGCGCGTTATGCCAAGGCTCTGGCGCTGTCCGAGATTGATTTTGAGGCCCTGCGCGGGCTTGCGGATGCAAACGTGATCTCAAGCCTCACCACGGTTCCCGGCATCGGCAGCTGGACGGCCGAGATCTATGCGATGTTCGCGCTGGGCCGCGCCGATGTCTTTGCGCCGGGGGATCTTGCGTTGCAAGAGGCGGCGCGGGTGCTGTTTGACTTGCCCGAGCGCCCGCGCGAGCGCGCGCTGCGCGCCATGGCCGAGGCCTGGAGCCCCTGGAGGTCGGTTGCGGCGCGCATTCTTTGGGCCTACTACCGGGTGGCAAAGGAACGGGAAGGCGTCAGATGACGCGCGAATTGAACTTCGGCCGGGTGGCGGCGCAAAGCGGTCAGGCAAAATCGCTTGTGGTGTTTCTGCACGGCTATGGGGCCGATGGGGCCGATCTCTTGGGCCTGGCAGACCCCTTGGCGCCGCATCTGCCCGACACCGTGTTCATGGCGGCCGATGCGCCAAGCCCTTGCGCCGGGAATCCCTTTTGTCGGCAATGGTTTCCCATCCCGCGCTTTGATGGTTCCACCGAGGTCGAGGCAGCCGTCGAGATGAACCGAGCCGCCGAGGACCTGAGCGCCTTTCTCGATCAACGACTGGCCGAGGAGGGGCTGAGCCTCGCCGCGCTGGCGCTGGTGGGATTTTCTCAGGGTGCCATGATGAGCCTGCATGTCGCCCCGCGCCGCGCGCAGGCCATGGCGGGCGTGGTCGCGATCTCGGGCAAGCTGATGCGCCCGCAGGTTCTGGCGCAAGAGGCCAAGGTCAAGCCGCCGGTGATGCTGATCCATGGTGACCGCGATGATGTCGTGCCGTTCCACGAGATGCAGGCGGCAGGCAATGCGCTGGTGGCGGCGGGATTTGAAACCTTTGGCCATGTGATGCAAGGCACCGGACACGGCATTGCCCCCGATGGTTTGGGCGTGACGATGCAGTTCCTGAAAGAGCGGCTGCCGGGGTAGGGCGCGCGGCCCGCCTCGCGCAAAAAATCTGGCACAGATTTTTGGCCAGAATTTTTGTAAAATTCTGGGCCCGGCAGGCCGGGCTGTCAGCCTTGCCCGCCGCCCGAAAGATAGGCCGCGCAGCCTGTCAGGGCGGCGTAATCGTCTTCCACGATGCGGACTGAGAAGCTTGCCATGAACTCGGCAAAGCGGCCCTTGTCGCGGAAATGGGCCGTCAGATTCATTGCATCGAAATGGGGCTGCATGGCGCGCGCCACCCCGCCGATCAGATAGATGCCGCCAAAGGGCAGGTGGATCAGCGCAAGGTTGCCAAGTTCCTGGCCGAGCAGATGGATGTAAAGCCCGGCGGCATGGCGGGCAACGGGGTCACCGGCTGCGACATCGGCCATGATCTCGGCCCCGGACTTGGTTCTGTCTTGCCCGGCCTCACGCGCGGCAAAGGCATAGATGCGTTCAAGTCCGCGCCCGGCCAGCACATCCTCAACCCCGGCGAACCCATGGGCATGGGGACCGACCTCGGCCACGAATCGGGAAAGGCGGTGGTCCTCGTCGGTGCGCACCGGCATCGAGATATGGCCACATTCGCTGGCCGCCACCACCCGGCCCCACGGGGTTTCATGCACCGGCGCTGCGTTCATGCCAGTGCCCAGCCCGACCACAAGCATGGCCGCCCCGGGTTTGGACGGCCCGGCGATGACCTCGCGCAGATGCTGGGGGGCAATCCGGCCCAAGGCATGTCCCTGGGCCTGCAGATCGTTCAGGATTGCGGTCTTCGCAGCCTCCGTGGCGGCGGTCAGTCCGGCACCCGTGATGGTCCAGTCCAGGTTTGTCATGCTGGCCACCCCGTCGCGGACCGGCCCCGCCACCGCCACACAGACGCCCGACACCTTTGGCGCACTGCTTTCGGCCAGATAGCGGGTCAACACCGCCTCGAGATTGGCAAACCCTGCATTGGCATAACGGCGGATGCTCTCTGCGCGCACCTTGTCGCCATCGGCCAGCGCCACGCGGGTGTTGGTGCCGCCGATATCGGCCACCAGGGCCGGGGCAAGGGGCAGGGATTGGATCATGAGCGGGCACCTGTGCAACGGACGGTTCGGGTTCTAGCGGTTTTGGCGGGAATCACAAGGCGGAAGGCGCGGTCGGAAGCGTAGGGTGCGCTGGGTGGTGGGGCTTGACGATCGCCGATCTGGGGCATTTCCCTTAAGTCTGGCTGGCCTTGTCGGGAAAGGCGGGCGGTGCAATCAGATCAGGCAGCAGGCGGGCCAGGGTCTCGGTGCCTCGGGTCGGGGGGCTTTCGGTCAGCCGGGCGAGCACGATCGCCTCGGCGCCGGCATCGGTGATCGGCCGGGTGACCAGCGCGCGGCCATCCTGCGACAGACGCGCGGCGGGGTTCGTGTAGGACAGGCCAACCCCCAGCCCATTGGCTGCCAGGCTGCGCAACAGATCGAGGTTTGCCGCGCGATGCGCCACGATCGGCGCAAGGCCTGCGCGGGCAAAGAGCGCGCGCATATGGCTGATCGACAGGCCCTGATCGGCAAGGATCAGGGGTTGATCGGCCAGATCGCGCAGCAAAAGACCTGTGCGGCCAGCCAGCGGATGATCTGCCGCCATCACCGCATGCGGCGGGATATGCGCCAGCGTCTGGCGCGTGACATCGGCCTCCAGCCCCAGATCCCAAGTCAGGGCCAGAT
>Ga0194133_10004799_pt1 | contig 17695 bp, 19 predicted proteins | sample TA2KigOf40mmetaG_FD_155448 | JGI IMG/M metagenome (GOLD analysis project Ga0194133, IMG submission 155448) | Freshwater microbial communities from Lake Tanganyika, Tanzania - TA2015055 Kigoma Offshore 40m | ecosystem: Environmental > Aquatic > Freshwater > Lake | place: Tanzania: Lake... | reverse complement strand
GTGATGTTGATGAACCCAAACTTGAACCAGCAGAAGATGTTGGCAAACTAGCAGGTGCCGTCATTGTCGAGCTTGGTAATGATGTAGTTGCTCCTGGTAATGGCAGAGTTGTTGATGAACCCAAACTTGAACCAGCAGAAGATGTTGGCAAACTAGCAGGTGCCGTCATTGTCGAGCTTGGTAATGATGTAGTTGCTCCTGGTAATGGCAAAGTTGTTGATGAACCCAAACTTGAACCAGCGGAAGACGCTGACGAATCTTGAACAACTGGAACAGCCCCCTGAACGGCTTGATTGAAAACCTCAAGTTCTTTTTTCAAATTAGACGTTCTGTTTTTAAGTTCATCTAACTTTGTAGCTTCTGGACTAGACCCACCAAAAACGAGTATTGAATTACTAAGAAATTTATAAAAATCATCTGAAAGCGACTTTCCCCAGTCTCCAAAATTAACCCTTACAGGTTCACTTGACAAAGTATTGTTCGAAGAAGAAAAAGCAAGCCCGCTCATACTTATTACAAACATCAAGCCTAGTCGATACCAATACAACATTTTCATAACCTCTCTCTTACTTTCTTTGCGCAGCTACTTATTATCTAATTCCCCATGTTGTTGCATACGTCTGCACGTCAACGCCCCAACCCGAAACAGTAGTTATTATTGCATTAAGATCTCTTTTTAGACTCGAATTAAAATCTTTTCCGCCATCCTTTCCAATAATCATATTAAAATTTCCTGAGGCAGTAGTCATTATCAAATCACGAATATCTTTTTTGCTCGACTCGGACAGATTCGCCGTATTTGCAAGCCCCCTTAAAGAGTTGGTAGCATCAATTAAATTTTTAATTTTTCCACCAAAATCTGTTGCGGTATTAGAAAGCCTCAACTGTTCAATGACAGGTTTAATATCCACAGAGACAGCTGTAGACCCAGAAGCTGTAGACCCAGAAGCCGTAGACCCAGAAGCTGTAGACCCAGAAGCTGTAGACCCAGAAGCCGTAGACCCAGAAGCTGTAGACCCAGAAGCTGTAGACCCAGAAGCCGTAGACCTAGAAGCTGTAGACCCAGAAGCCGTAGACCTAGAAGCCGCTCTATTTGTTGCAGATCTTGACGCTCCAGCGGTTCTCGACGTTGGGAGAGCAGACAACTCAACACAACCAACAATAACTAACAACGCTATTTTAGCTATAAAAAAAAGTCTTTTATTTTCCATAATAACAACCTCCTGTCAAATACTTGCCTATAATAAGTTTCAACCAGAAATAATTTCAAAGTCAACAGGTAGCAAAAAGAGGCAAGATCAACAACTCTCTCCCCGAAAAGAAAACTTTCATAAAAAATTCTGTCCACAAAAGGTACTTTCAACTTTTTTATGATGTTGTACACTAATCAAATGTTAGCCTCGCTAAAAAAATTGATTTTTAAGGAAAACAAATGATTGCAACATCAGATTTCCGCAAAGGAATGTCTAAAATTTTATTTCGAAATGAACCGTGGATTGTTATTGACTTTAGTCACGTAAAACCTGGAAAAGGTGGTGCTTTTGTTAGAACTAAGCTCAAAAACATGAAAAATGGTCTTATCCTAGAAGAAACCTTCAGATCTGGAGAAAAATTTGAAGCTCCCGATCTTAAACATTCAAGCGTCCAATTTTTGTACGCAGAAGGAGATTTGTACAATTTCTTAGATCAAGAATCATTTGAACAATATACCTTTAATAAGAAACAAGTAGAAAACATTCTTTCTTATTTAATGGATGGTGGCATTTACACAATCGTTTTCTTTGAAGACAAGCCAATCGTAGTAGAACCCCCAACATTCATGAACCTTCGCGTTGTAGAGACAGTCCCTGGAGTAAAGGGTGACACAGCTCAAGGTGGATCAAAACCAGCAAAATTGGAAACTGGACTTACCATCTTAGTTCCTCTTTTTGTCACAGAAGAAGATTTACTTAAAGTTGATACCCGAGAAAACATTTATGTTGAACGTATTATGGAAAATACAAAACGATCATGATTAACAAAAACATCGACCCCGAGATTGAACAACAATCTACTGAAACAAATGAAATTACCGATTCAGAACTTACGCCACGAACACAACGTGCTCAACGCTCGTTTGCATTTCACATCTTGTATGCAATGGACCGCAACGATTATGCCGTTCCATTAAGTTTCATTTTAGATGACTTCAGAACCGGCTTTGATGTTGAATTTAGTGATGATTGCTTTGCTGTTTCTATTGCAAAAGGCGTACTTGAACATCAACAAGAAATTGATTCTATTGTTTTATCATTACTAGAAAACTGGTCTGCAGACCGACTTGGCTGCTGTACTACTTTGATTTTAAGAATAGCTTTTTGGGAACTTTTATACACAAAAACTCCACCTCAAATCGTTATCAATGAAGCAATCGAACTTACCAAAGCCTTTGCAGAAAAAGATGCACATAGATTTGTAAACGGGGTGCTTGATACATATTGCACTCGAGCAAATATCAAAATCGAAAACCCATTCAAAACACCAAAAGCATCTTAAAAAACTATAAAGACATTCGCGCAGAATCATTAACGTACTGGATAGAAATATCCGGTACGTTTTTCTTTTTTAAAGAACTATTTTTTTTTAGATGCTCATCAATCAGTTTTTTATTTACACAATCCCAAGACTCAAGCGGAATAAATGGAGGAATGCAATCTTCAAAAAGCAATGCATTAATCTTTTCATGGCAATAATAATCTTCGCTTTTAATCCCACCAGCACCTTCTAGTTGCCGTGGAAACAGCAACAACCAAAAACCTATTAATGGTGATCTTAATTCAGAATGACCAAGTCCAATAATTCGACCCGATTGAGCATATCGTTTAACATGAATATTAAGTAACCGATCTGATTGTGGAAACTTTCGATCGTAAAAACCGCCCACGCGCTGAATCATATCTTCGGTAGAATAAAAAGCATAACAATTCTCCACAACAGACATGTCACATGAATAAGTTGAAACATCAACTGGTGTTGCCAAAAAGTAAATGCGCTTTATTTTTCTCTGTTCAAATAACAGATCTCCACTTCGACACGCAGCGGATGCTTGCATGTGATGACACGCAACTCGCTCTCGAGCTTCATTAAGTGTTAGAACGATCTCATCGATAGATATCAACGGATCTGCACACGCGATAGAACATCGAGCAATATACTTATTCAATGATGCCACATTATCAATACCAAATGAGCGATCTTGCGCTACCAGAGGATTGACCAACAAATTTGTTACCAGCGCACCCACATTTCCAGCATGACTATGTAAAATCAACACAATCGGCTCGAAAGGCGGATAGCTCAATATAAGACTCAATAACTCTTTTGCAGCCTCTAACCGTGCTGCTCCAGAATTATTTCCAGACCACCGAAACGAAACGATGGATGCATTTTTACAACTATCATCGTCAGGTAGAAAAGCCATGCTATCACGAATCGCTCGTACAAAATCACCATTCGATCGATACCATGTTTCATTAGACGCAAAAGTCCCATGCACCACAATAATCACTGAATGCAAACAGCTCGCAACAAAAATAAATACACTTAAAAAAACAACCCTTATCGTCATTTTTATTTATCGCTACAAACCACTTCCAGATGGCTTAAACGGTGTACGATTTATATTTTTAATAATCGCCATAGAAGGATCTGCTCCCGCATCATCGATCAACACATCAACACCCAAAACAGTATCTAATGCATGACGATTAAGCTGAAGCTTTTTTACAGCATCTCGCGCAATAGTTAAAATGCTTCGCGCTACAGCAATAGTCATTAATCCGGTATGCCATGGCTGAACTTTTCCCAAATTATGCGTTTGAAGAGTAATTCTCACATTTAAAGAATCTTTCGCTGGTTCATACATCCTGGAAGACCCTGAAAATGTTTTTGCAACCCCATCACCCAAAGAAGAAATCGCTGAAACAGTACCAACAACTGCCATATTTGCTTGATACAAATATTTATTATGCGGTGTTGCCAATAAAATTAATTGTCCAATTTTTACCTGAGGATCTTGAGCTGTAAATTTTTGCTGACGAGCAAGAACGACTTGCTGAATAAGAACTCTACACCGTTGATCACTTTTACTCAAAGGAGTTTTAAAATCTTTAAACAATTTTGGAGCTTCTTTACCTCGCCAATGATGAGGATTGAATAGCATATGTGATGCCAACATACCGATAACCCCACCATTGCTATGCCCAACATAAAACGCAGGCATGTCAGGAGTTTTTTTAAGAATTAAATCTGCTAAATCTTCAGCTGCTCTCAGGTGCTCTTTCAAGCTTTTTTCTGCTGGCTTTGGAAAACCACTGTCGCCACTCCAAGAAAATGACACCAATTCAGAAACACCTTGTTTTTCAGCCTGTTTTGCTAACTCACTAAAAAAATTTTCTTCACCATACGATGGTGGCTGATACCACGAAGAATTTCTTCCATAAGATCCATGAGTAACAACGCCATAAAACGCGGCATTAACTGTGGAACTCAATATCAACCAAACAAAACAAACAGAATAAAGAATGTGATGTTTTAAAAACATTTTTATTTCTTTTCGGGTCGTTCAATACTCTCCTTAGCACTATACCAATTATACATAATAAATTGCCAGGCTGAAACAATTTGAGAAAAAAAACAACACCCAAGACCTTAAAAAGCCCTTATCAAACAAACAAAAAGGGGATTGTGATAAAAACCACAATCCCCTTTTTGTTTGTTTCAAGGTGTCAACTTATGCTACATCTGGAAAAACTAATGCCGACTCCAATGCTGCATTTGCATCAGAATCTGAGCCATGCACTGCATTTTTACCAACATTTACGCCAAACTGCTTTCTAATTGTTCCTTCTGCTGCTTTTTCTGGATCTGTAGCACCGATAAGATCTCTCCACGCCTGAACTGCATTTTCTTTTTCTAAGATAAGTGCAACAACTGGGCCTGAAGAAATATCAGCAACTAATTCCTGAAAAAACGATCTTTGCGCATGAACTGCATAAAAAATTTCTGCAAATTTTGAAGAAAAATGAACTTTCTTCATCGCTACAACTTTAAAGCCTTCGCGCTCAATTCGATCGATGATCTTACCCACATTTGCCGATTGAACAGCATGTGGTTTAATCATAGCATATGTTCTATTACCAACCATATATCACCTATTTTTTTCCATCACGCATGTGATCTTCAAGAGCCTGTTGCAATGAACCCTTCAATGGAGTTGCATCAGGACGAGGCTGACGAGAATTATCTTGTGAACCACGTCTTTCTGATCTGTCCGATCGATCTGTTCTGTCTGAACGATCTCTGTCATGACGCTCAGGACGCTCAGATCTCTCAAAAGATCGCTCACTACGTTCTGGGCGAGGTGCGCCAGCTGAAGCATTTTCAGCATAGCTACCCTTATTACCATCACGAGCAATCGCTTTAGCTGTTTCTTCAGGTTCTGTAACCGCACGCAAACTTAAACCTAACTTTCGCTCAGTTTTATTTGCACGTACAACTTTAAATTCGTACTCTGCGCCGACAGTTATTAAGCCTTCAACATTCTCTACATCTTTATTGGTGATTTCGGAAATATGAACCAATCCCTCAACGCCACTGTTAAAGCGAATAAATGCTCCAAAGCTTGTAACTTTTGAAACAGTTCCCTTAACAATTTTACCCATTGGGAATTCTTCTTCGATATATTCCCACGGATCTCTATCCAGTTGTTTGATACCAAGAGAAATACGCTTGTTGTCTTTATCAATACCAAGGATAACAACTTTAAGAACATCTGCTTTTTTATAACGATCTGAAGGATGAATGACATGGTCGGTCCATGAAATATCAGAAATATGAACCAATCCATCAACGCCATCATGCAATTGAACGAAGATACCAAAATCAGTAATATTAGTAACCGCGCCCTCAACAACATCGCCAACTTTGAATTTATCAAAGACAACTTTCCATGGATCTTCATCAAGACGCTTGATACTCAAACGCATGCGCATACGTCCACCTTCTCTATCAATTGCAAGAACCATGACTTTAATCTTGTTCCCAACTTGATAGTGTCGTTGAAGATTATGAATACGCTCGGTCCATGAAACTTCAGAAATATGAACCAACCCTTCAACGCCTTTAGCAACTTCAACAAACAAGCCGTAATCAGCAATATTTGAAACAGCGCCTTCAAGAACGGTACCAACTGGATATTGACCTTCAATGTTTTCCCATGGATTAGAAGCCAATTGCTTCATGCCCAAGGAGATTTTTTCATGTTCTTTATCAAACGAAAGAACCTTAACATTAAGTTTGTCTCCAACCTTCAACATTTCACCTGGATGCGCAATACGGCCCCATGAAATATCTGTGATGTGAAGCAAGCCATCAATACCGCCAACATCAACAAACGCACCGTAATTTGTGATATTTTTTACGATACCTTCAATTACTTGGCCTTCAGTCAATGTTTCAAGAGCAGACTTCTTCTCTTCCGAACGAAGACTTTCAAGATACTTTCTACGAGAAACGATCACATTACCTCGACGTCGATTAATTTTAATAATCTTACAGAAGACCTCTTCACCAAGGAATTGATCAAAATTGTTTACACGAGCTGTATCAACTTGAGATCCCGGCAAGAACGCAGGAATACCAACATCAACACTCAAGCCACCCTTAACCTTATGAGTAACAACACCCTTAACAGGTTCATCAGCAGCTGCAAGCTCCGCAAGACGATCCCAAGCCTTCAATGATTTAGCTTTTTGGTACGACAAAACAACGTTTCCATCTTCATCTTCAGCTTGATCAATCAAAACTTCGATAAAGTCATCAACGTGAATTTTATCTAATTCAAAATCACTAAATTCATTATTAGCAACAAGACCATCCGATTTGTAATCAATATTTACAAGGATGCCATCGCTTGATTTTGCAACAACTTTACCGGTGATTAATTTTCCGGATTTAAATTTACCCGATGCATCAGCATACAGATCTTCGATCTGCTGAGTTATATCACTACTTACTACAAGGGCTTCGTCCAGCAGGACAAGATTATTATCCGCAGCTTTACGGATAGAGGCAAGGGCCTTTCTGTTCATTAACAGATTCTCCAGCTATTTCATATCAAATGAAACGCTTTGGTTAAAAGATAAAACAACACCACACACAACAAAAAATTGCCGCCCGATAAATAACAAAAATTTATAAGCAAGCAATAAATCTACAAAAAATAGTAACAAAAAAACCAACTTTGGCAAATCAGAAGAAACCAAGAAACAATTATGCTTTTCGCTTGTTCAATCCCATCCAGCGATCCAAAATAATCGCAACAGCGCTCCGAACCGATAGATGATTATAATTTGTCATACCCCGAACCGGCGGCAACAAATAATCTCCTCGATTCAAAATTGACGGCGCTAAACCCTGACCAGTGCCAAAAACAAATAAAACTGAACGATCCTGCGACCAAACAAATTCTTGGTCATAAAAATCTATCGCTTTTACGCCAGAAACAGGCCGCGCACTTGTTGTAATAATCAGCGGATACTTACCATCTCGCTGGAAAATATTTTCACAAACCTCATGAAATGAATTTGCTAATTCAAGACGAGCTGTCGACTGGTTACGCGTAGCATTTAATTTACCACCAATTCCAGTACGCCAAAACTCCATAAATGTTTTTACGATTTCGATCTGATCGATCAGCGGCGTTACCGCAAAAAATTGTTCAATACCATAGGATTGGCTTGTTCGCGCAATATCATGCAAATCAATAGAAGTCACAGAGGTTGTTCCAACTTCTCCAGACTTTACCAAAACCTCACAATGCATAAGCGCAACATAATGCTTTGGAATGGCACGACCTGCCCGCAAAATCAAATCTTCAGAAGAAGCATGCTTTCTAAACCAATCAAAACGACGATGTAATGTTTTTAATAAAGCATTTCTCTCGCGCCAATCTTTTATCTTGCCGTGATCACCTGAGCGCAAAACATCTGGAACTCGACGCTCTTGCCACTCCACAGGAAGACCAAACTCATCATGATCCAATAACTCTCCATCAAAAGAATCATTAACCACCGAATCCTTATTACCAACAATTCCTGGCAATAAACGCAAAAAACCTTCGAGAAAAACCTGGGCTGGTAAATCACCGCCCATCAAAACATAATCTCCGATTGATAGCCGCATGCTTGCATAAAAATCTTCTACGCGAGCATCACAACCCTCATATCGAGAGCAAACTAAAACCAAATGAGAAGAATTTTGAACTGGATCCTCAGCTCTCACCTTAAGGTCATCTGCAACGACCCCTAAAACACGCTGATCAAGAACTCGGCCTTGGGGTGTAAAGAAAATTACATACCCCTTGCCAAACTCAGCAAATGCTTTTTCTATTGCCCCCGAAACAATCGTTGGCTTTAAAATCATCCCTGGACCCGGCCCAACAGTAGGTTCATCGATTGGCTCTTTGGGCGCACACTGATCAGACAATTTAATTAAATTAAACCGAACAAGGCCCCGCTCCTGAGCCAATCGAAGTAAACTTGTCGAAAGAAACTCGGAATACAAAGAAGGAAAAGCTGTAACAATAGAAACAACAAGCATTAACGTTACCCTAAAAGAGCCCCCCAAGAGCTCTATTCAAGAATCTCTAAAACCGCTCTTTTGCGTTCTTTCGCCGCTGCAGCATGCACAAGCGTACGAATTGAACGAGCAGTTCGCCCTTCTCGGCCAATAACCTTACCAAGATCTTCAGTCGCCACACGCAATTCAATAATTGTTGCCTGCTCACCAGAAATCTCAGAAACAGAAACCGATGATGGATTATCCACCAATTTTTTGACAATGCTTTCTACAAGCTCTTTAAGCATTTTTCACCGCTCTCATACAAATATAACAAACGGGTAAAGACTTAAGCCTTTTTTGCCAGTTTCATAAGCTTAATAACAGCATCTGTTGGTTGTGCACCAGTTGCAATCCAACGATTGATACCATCAAGATCAATCGACAAGATTTCATGACGCAATGGATCATATGAACCTAACGTTTCAATACATGCACCATCTCTTTTTTTACGAGAATCAACCGCAACAATACGATTATACGGACGATTCTTAACACCAGTACGGCTCAATCTAATTTTTACCATAATAAAAACGACTCCTTTTTAATAAAACAACTTCAAGGCTAGCGAAAACTACTTAAACCAACTTCCAAAGCCGCCCATCTTCTTTATCATCCTACCAAACTGCTTAGTTTCTTCAAATTTAAATAACAAAGCATCAACATCTTTAACAAAAACCCCTGCTCCCTGGGCAATTCTTTGCTTGCGGGAAGGACTCAGTTGAGATCGACCACTCAGTTCATTTTTTGTCATCGAAGAAAAAATAGCCCTAAATTTTTTAAATTCGCCTTCTTTTTTGGAAAGCTCATCTGCAGAAACTTTTCCAAGTCCAGGCATAGATGGAACAAACTGCATCAACTTATTCATAGGGCCAAGTGAACTGACCATAGATAACTGCTTAGAAAAGTCACTTAAGGTCATTTGTCCATTCATCATACGATTAACCATCGCAGAAGAATCAACTTCAGCCTCATGCTTCATCGCGCGCTCAACACGGCTCATCAGCCCCTGCATATCACCTTGTCCAACAATTCGAGACGCAACGCGATCAGGTTCAAATGAATCTAAATCATCTACAGCCTCACCCGTTCCCATGAAATAAATAGGTTTTTTAAGATCGTAAGAAACACCAAACGCAGCACCCCCACGTGCACCACTGTCAATCTTAGAAAGAACAACGCTGTCAATCGACACTGCATCGCTAAACGCTCGCCCCGTTGCAACAGCTTCCTGCCCACTCATGCCATCAAGCACCAAAAGCGTATGTGTTGGCTGAAATGCTTTTTTTGTTTCTTGCAGCTCTTGCATCAAAGACTCGTCTACATGCATACGACCTGCAGTATCCAAAATAAACAAGTCACAACCAGCAGCTTCCGCTTGCTGCAACATGTTTTCTACCATAGCCCCAACAGAAGAACCAACGCCAGGAAAAAAGAGTAGATTCGCACGATCAGATAAAATTTGTAATTGTGCACTCGCTGCGGGACGCCGAATATCAACTGACGCTACTCCCACTTTGTTTTTTGTTCGCAGGGCATCTTTTATCCAATTCCCAAGTTTTGCAACCGTGGTAGTTTTTCCAGCACCTTGTAGGCCAACAACCATCAAACGAGACATTCCGCTAGGCGCAACTATTTTTTTTAGAATTTCAGTTTTGGGACGATTACCACCAAGAAACTGCATAATCTGCAAATACAGTTTTTGCATCATAACATCAGTAAGAGTTGTCCCCTTTGGAACAACAATTGCTTGCAACTCCTTCTCCAGAGAACCCTGAAACGCGGTAACAACGGACAGTGAAACGTCTGCATCAAGCAATGTTTTTCTAACTAAAATCAAAAATTCTTGAATATCAGATGAAGACAACTTCTTCTTGGAACCAAAAAATGCAATCGCTGAAGATAATTTCTCTGAAAGGAAGGAAAACACGCCAAAATCCCAAAATATCAAAAAATATAAAACGAAAAAGTCTCAGATACGAGCAAATATGGTGCCGGGAGACGGAATCGAACCGCCGACACAAAGCTCTTCAGGCTTCTGCTCTGCCCCTGAGCTATCCCGGCACAACACACGACAATAAGCTACTGTGGATAGCTCTTCTTGTCAAACACAATTATATATAAACGCTACAATTCCTCACTTTTTACGCAAAAGAATCTGGTTTGAACTTGAAGCCGCAGAAAAAACATGTGATACTTTCAGCAACCAAATGCCTAAATAATAAGGAATTTTCCGTGCTTCACCCATTACTCGAAAATGCTGAACAGTTACTTTTAAACGCAACCGAACAATGCTCATCAATCACTACGCTTGATGCTCTTGAAAATTTTCGCATTCAGTTTTTGGGACGCAAAGGACACCTTATTACTCTCAGCGAAACATTTAATGCTCTACCAACAGAAGAAAAAAAAATTGTTGGATCGCGCTTTCAAGAAATAAAAAAAGCTCTAGAAAACCTTCACGCAAATAAAAAAAAATCGCTTGAGTCGATAAAACCCGAAAATAAAAATCATATCGATTTTTCAGAAATCGAAGCACAAAAAAACCATCCCGGAAAACTCCACGCCTATACCCAAGTGATCGAACGGATTGAAAATATTTTCATTCCTATGGGGTATACTAAATTTGAAGGACCCGAGGTTGAAGATGAGTTTCATAACTTTGATGCACTTAATGTTCCAACAAATCATCCAGCGCGCGACATGCATGACACTCTTTGGGTAAACAACACCAAGCAACTCCTTAGAACCCACACCTCATCTGTACAAATTCGCGCACTTGAAGAACACGGCATCCCTATTGCAGGATTTGCACCTGGAAGAGTTTTCCGCCACGAAGCGGTTGATGCAACTCACGATATTATGTTTATGCAATGTGAAGGAATATTTATCGACAAGGGCATAAACCTAAGCAACCTTCTTGGAACGGCAAAGCACTTTTTATCATCTTTCTTTGAAACAAAAGATCTAGACATTCGAATTCGCCCAGGATTCTTTCCATTTGTGGAACCTGGACTAGAAATCGACATGCGGTGTGTTTTTTGCAAAACAGGTTGCTCTGTGTGTAAAAAAACAACCTGGATTGAAGTTTTTCCATGTGGCATGATTCATCCAAACGTTTTAAAAGCATGCAACATTGATCCTGAAATTTATTCAGGTTTTGCCTTTGGTTTTGGGCTCTCTCGCATCGTTATGCTTTACCATGGAATCGATGATATCAGACACCTAAGTACAGGAAAGATTGGATTTTTAAAACAATTTTAATAACCTTGCTCACAGCAAATTAAATACCCCTGTGCAATAAAGGTAAAAAATGAAAGTTATAATCCCTGCTGCGGGGCTTGGCCAGCGACTTTTGCCCCTGACAAAATCATTGCCAAAAGAGATGCTTCCGTTGCTTGATAAGCCTGCAGCACAATATATCGTCGAAGAAGGAATCCGATCTGGAATCGAAGATTTTATCGTTGTTGTTAATAAACATAAAAAGTTACTCGAAGACCATTTTGATGCATCGTCAGAAGATTATCTTGCAACAATCGAAGCTAGCGGAAACTCTGCGGCGCTTGAAGTCATCAATAAAATAGTTAAACGCGCGCACTTTGCATATCTTCGACAACCTGAACCAAGAGGCCTTGGTCACGCTGTTGCACTTGCGGCACGATTTATCAGTGAACACTATTTTGGCGTTATGCTCCCCGATGATATTATCATTAGCCCTCAGCCATGCATTGGAACTCTTGCTAAAATCGCTCAACAAGAAAAAGGTAACGTTATCGCTATCCAAGAAGTTCCTGATGATTTAGTTTCTCGATATGGCATTGTGAGCTTTAAAAAACAACTCACCCCAAATCTCTTTCAAGTAAAAGACTTGATCGAAAAGCCATCAAAAAGTGACGCTCCTTCAAACTTTGCAATTGTTGGGAGATATGTACTTTCATCATCACTTTTTGAGCACTACAAAAGCCACCAAAACACTGAAGGCGAAATTCAACTCACAGATATTATCAAGTCAATGGTACAAGCTGGTGAACGTCTTTTTGCATATCGCGTACAAGGAACTGTTCTTGACGCTGGAACTCCTCTGGGATATCTAAAATCAGTTATCAATCTCGCCCTTAAAAGCCATACCTACGGAAAAGATATTCGCGAGTATATCGAGTTACTGACACAAGAAACCCCACTGACTAAAGAATTTGTTATCCCTGAAGACAAAATAAAACGCAATATAACTAAAAACGTCTAATATTCGGGGGGATAAAATCCCCCCACTTTTTTTACCACTGCTCGCTATAAAAAACACCTCGCGATGACAAGCTCAAAGCATCTTTCAGAATAGCAACAACATCGGTTGGCAGCTGATCAAAGGGAATCCAAAGCAATTCAAAACACTTTGACGGTTCTTTATTAACCGGCTCACCACTCCAAGATTCAATCATAAAATAAACATCAATCCGCTCTTGTCCTTCTTGATTTTTTCGATGCATCACATGCAGAGGAACAAGATTATCAATTTCAATATCCAATCCAACCTCTTCAAGCATCTCTCTTTTTGCAGCTACACGAAAAGACTCGCCCTGCTCAACATGACCACCAGGAAGACACAGCAAGCCATTACCCCATGAACCTTTTCGGCGACCAACCAAAAAAGTATTTCCTCTTTTAAAAACAACAAAAACCGCTGGAATAATCGAATGATATGTCTTATCCATTTTTATCCTACAAAAAATGCGCAGCTCTCGCTGCGCATACTTATTTTACAAAAGTAACTATGACACTAAAAACGCTTAATGTCTCTCACGGTGCGCCAGTAACTTGCAACAACCCGTGCTGAACCTGTTGCTGCAACCAATCCATGCCGCTCGTCTACCAACGTTTTTGCTTCATCAAAAGCCTCTTTAAACGATAAAAAAGCTCTTGCATTAATACCAAATGTTTCTGCTTTTTTCATTAATGCCGAAACACTAAAAGATGCTTCACCACCAGGTAAATCGATAAAGAAGACCGCACCACCAACCTTACGCAATAAGTAGCGCAATGCCTTCATCGCTTCATCAACATCAACATGTGCCGCTAGTCCAATAATCAACACAAAACCTTTTAATGGACGCTGATAATGAAGCAACCGAATCCCAAGCAATAAATTATTAAGCGCATCAAGATTATCTGCGTTATCAATCAATACAGTTGGTTTCTCTTTATCAAGCAATTCAAATCGTCCACGCAAAAGATCTAAATGCTCTGTCCAAAACATTTTAAGAGATTTTACAGGATTTAATGTTGCCTGCCTTTTTGCTTCCAATGTTGGGCGGCCTCGCTGGCCCTGTTTAATCGAGAGAGTATTTCCCATCAAAAATGGCGACAACTTACCAAGAACTTTTTCTTGATACATTTGAGCGATTCGCTCTCCAAGAGATGCGGTTTTTCCGTACAACTGTTCAAAAAGATAGGGCAATTGAGATGTTTTTCTTAACGGCATTGCCCAATTAATACCATTTTTGAGGGCAACTTCCTTCATTTTTTGCAATCGATGTTTACTTTGTTCTGCAGAAACAACCCATGCACCACGCTGAGCAAGCTCAACCATTTGCAATGCGACAGCATCCAAATCTTGCCCCAAGACATCTTTATGATCTTGTGCGACTCGAGTAATTGCAACAAGTTTTGCTGGCAACGCAGCAGTCGCATCAAAACAACCGCCCAATGACGTCTCTACCAACGCAACAGAAACCCCTTCTTGCACAAAAAACACAAGGGCTGCCATCGTCGTTATTTCAAAAGCGGTAGCAATTATTTTCTCTCTATCACACGCGGCAAAAACGGTGGCTACTGCCTCTGAAAAAGTTTTATTATTCAGCACATGCTGATTAACTGAAATGCGTTCATTATACGAAAGAATGTGAGATGAATAACATTCCCCAACAGAGATACCCTCTTCTCTAAAAAGCTTTCCTGCAAAATGAATTGCTAAACTTTTTCCATTAGTCCCTGCAACTAAAACAATATCAATTTTTTTTGATACATATCCAAGAGCGGCATCGATACGCGCCATTCTTTCAACAGCCTGTGCGCTGTATTCACTTACTATAGCTGTTTCCAATCGAGCAACAACATCACCATAAGAAACTGGCTTATCAAGATGCTGCTCAATTTTAGAAACGGTAGACGAACTCGTGATCATATTTTTTCCCCGGCAATGAGCACTTAAAATCTAATCTAAAATTGTAGATTACAATTACTATAAGTCAAAAACGTATTTTCAAAAATAACTAATACGGCGACTTTGCAATTTCTTCTAAACAATTCCACGATAAAAATTTTTCATCACTGTGTCAAAGCTTTATCTTGAGATCTTTGCAAAAATATCCACTTGTCTTACACTAACCAGGAGTGTCTAAATTTATAGTCAAGATAACCATAATGAATCTTTTTTCTTCATTTATCGATTCGGTAAAAAAATCTTCTCACATTGCTCTTCTCGCCCACAAAGACCCTGATTTTGATACACTATCTGCTTGTGCAGCACTCGGACTTATCGCAAAAAAATACAACTGCTCTGTTGATTTAATTATTCCAAATTCAGATCCAGTTATTTTGAACTATTTTCCATTTCCAATATTAAATGCAACTTTTACAAAGCTTCCTGATCTAATAATTATTTGCGACACCTCAAGCTTCAATCGAGTTTTCTTTCCATCAGAATTTAAAGATATTCCTATCGCACTTTTTGACCATCACCAAGGAGGAAACATCTCCGCGACCTTTTCGTTTGTAGATAGCACTGCACCAAGTTGTTGCGATTTAGTTTTAGATATTATCCACTCATTTGACAAAACATTACTTACACCAGAGATTGCACAACTTCTCTTTGATGGACTTGTAGCAGATACGCTTTCGTTCAGAACAAGTGGCGTTAGCCCAACAACATTTAATCGCGCTGCTTTATTGATCGAATATGGCGCAAAACCAATGACCTCTCACATCAGATTGATTCAAAAACAAACACCAGCCGATTTTATTTTCAAGACGCAACTCATGTCTCGCGTAGCAATCGATGCAACGTCTTCGTGCGCGTACCTACTTGTTACAGAGCAAGAATTACTTGATGCAAAAAAAACAAAAGGAACTCTTGAGGGAATCGGAAACGAATTTATTTCCAGCATGTTTATCAACTCAAGCATACTAGTCTATGCTCTCAATTCGGGACATACAAAAGTCAGCTTGCGCTCAAACACAGTGAATGTGTACGAAATCGCTAAAAATAATGGTGGCGGAGGTCATATTTGTGCTGCAGGATTTGAAACAACAAAGTCTCCAGAACAAATTATAAAAGAATTACTAGAAACATTCAGTTCTAAAAACACATTTTAAATTAACGAAAAAGCTCAAATAAAGCGCCAAGCGATAAAAACGGCGCAAATGGAATACGAACACCTCGCCCCCGAGCAAACAACAGAGCATACACGACCCCAAAAACCAAAGCCCCCGCGCATCCCCAAATCATCGAGTCAAGCATTCGGGCAGGACCAACAAACGCCCCGATCATAGCCAATAACTCAAAATCTCCAACACCAATTCCATCTACCCCACGAACAAATCGATAAAGCTTTCCCGCAAACCATGGGATGAAATAGCCAAGAAGAGCACCAAAAAAACTGGTATAAAAATTAATCTCTAAACAATTCATTAAAGAGAAAAAAAACCAAACAGGAATAAGATAAATGGTTGAAACCCTTAATATAACCATTTCCTCAAGATCAGTTCGAATTGCCATGATAAGCGCAGATATAAAAAGAATTTTTAGTAAAAAAATAACAGGCGCGTACTCAAGCACTCCATGTTCGTAATAAAAACAGGCGGTAAAGACAACCGCTCCAAAAACATCTAGTGCTAGATATAAAAAAGATTTAGGGGAAGCGCACAAACGGCACTTTCCCCTAAAAAATATGTACGAAATAACGGGTACGACATCATACCACGAAAGGCGAGCATCACAAGACCTGCAAACAGGCCGCATGAGTAGCAACGACCGCTCTTTGAGCAATTGATGAGCAATGTTTGTTATCAATGAAGTCCAAAATATGAAAATTGAAAAAACCAAGTATCCAGAGACACAATCCATTATTTCAATCACTTCAAATCATTATCATCTGACCCAGAGGAATTTTCAGATACTATATTATTCAACAAAGATTCAATTCTTTGAATTTTTTCGAATGTAGAGTCATATCTAAAAATTATTTGTGGTACATAGCGCTTTCGTATCTGATCGCCAATCGCTTTTCGAATAGAAGGCTTATACAAAATCAACGTTTTCAAAACCTCTTCAACAGCTGCCTGATCCCCATCACCAGCAAAGTAAAAATACATTACTGATCCATCGGGAGCAGTTTCCGTCTTGGTCGGAAAAATAGAATTTAAGATAGGCTCATCTAACGCTAATTTGCGAAAAAGAACTACAAATTCACGGAAAAACTGTGAACGTGCGCGTTCTTTTTTATGAGAAGAATTTGGTCTAAACGACAAGGCAAACCCCTAGACGCCTTCAGAAAGACGCATTGCATTTGTCTTGATTGCACGCAACTTCTTTTTGCGACGTTTTTGTGTTGGCGGTTCAAAGTAAACTTGACGCTTCATATCACGAACAACACCTTCACGTTCAATCGTTTTTTTCAAACGACGAAGACTTTTTTCAATATTATTTCCATTTACAGGAACTTCTACGTTGTAGCTTTTTTTTGCCATAAAAAAACAAGACCTTTCTTGTGGGCTAAACTGCCAATATCAGCAATTTTATTAAAACATCTTCAAGCAGTCTAACACGCCAAAATCGCCAGGTCAAAGCCAATAAACCCCAAACTGGGGTCTATTGCAAGAATGCAGCTCTTATAAAGGCCATAGATGCGACAAAAAATTAAAAAACAATACTTAATGTTCCTGTAAATGTATACGGCGAATACACCTGTGTTCCATGAAGCACGGCCTGAAGGCTTGTACCAGCCTGCAAATTATCCGTCATTTCATAAATAAGGCCCAAATG
>Ga0194133_10004793_pt1 | contig 17714 bp, 8 predicted proteins | sample TA2KigOf40mmetaG_FD_155448 | JGI IMG/M metagenome (GOLD analysis project Ga0194133, IMG submission 155448) | Freshwater microbial communities from Lake Tanganyika, Tanzania - TA2015055 Kigoma Offshore 40m | ecosystem: Environmental > Aquatic > Freshwater > Lake | place: Tanzania: Lake Tanganyika... | reverse complement strand
AGGAGAAATATAAGGGTTAATTATGGTCTTAAGAAGTCGACATTGATTTTTATTTCAGAATAACTAAAGATGAGCCATAATTTGCTGTGAAGCATGAAAGACACCTTTAAGTTTTAGTTAACTTAGGGGGTTGTATACTGTAAGCTTGAAGGCTCCTTTGGCTCATGATTCTTTTTTTGTGTAAAGTGAAGCAGAATGAGATAATGGACTCCAGGATTACTTTTATTGCATGGATTTTGCTTATGAGTAATTAAAAGAATGGTAAAAGTTGAACTTTTGTCTTTTCAATTTTTTTTTCTGCTGAGGCTGCACCTGAAGTTTTATTTTTTTGATGGTTGTTAAAATAAATATCATAGTTCAACAAACAGCCAAACCCTAAATAATTGAATTCATATCAGTATAGGGCAGCCTCAAAAACACTGTCACAAATGAAACATGTTTTTTTAATGAGTTTGAAATAGGTGAATACCTTGAAGGTTGGTCATTAACATAATATGGTGATGGAGGAGAGGAAGATGTTGGAAATGATTGACGATGAAGAGAAAATATCCTTCCCCTGTATCCAACAGATTGGCTTTGAAGAGTTTGATTCATCTAAGAAAAAATTTGTTTGCTTGATTGTTGAATGTATCAGAAATCAGATAATCAAATACTAATTACTAGAGAATAGCAGAAGTTTAAAAAATACTCAGAAAAAGTTGGACAGGTAGATATTGATTGTGTTATTACACAAGAACAAAGCCGTAAGAAACTTTGCTGTTCGTGTAGATCTCTATGGATAATATTCCTCTGACTATTACGGGATGTCCTTTGAAATGAATGTCCTTTTTCAGTTGTTGTGACAATTTGATGTCCTTTTATAGATCTTAGAGGAACCTGTTGCCCTTTTTCAGGTCCAAGTGGAACCTGTTGTCCTTTCTCAGGCCTAAGTGGAACCTGTTGTCCTTTCTCCGGCCAAAGTGGAACCTGTTGTCCTTTCTCAGGAATCATAGGAACTTGTTGTCCTTTATTAGATGTAAGTGGCCAAGGTATTTGTTGACCCTTTTCTAAAGTTATACTGAGTTTAAGTAATTTATGGATTCAATGATTAAGTACACAATTTTTTTTACCAGGCCTTGATCTTATCGATGGGGACGCAACAGGGGCTGTTTCACCCATGGGTTGTTCAGATGACCCATCACCGTAGTCCTTAAAAGAACTCAATCAAAAATCTTTGCTATAACAATAAAAAAGGGCTTTACCAAACTTTGTGGCAAGATTTTGCTGTTAACATCCTGACCCAATTCCTGGGAAGGTCTTTGAACTCCAAGGCTTGGACATTGTATAGCTCCATTAACAACCAAACAGGATGATACTTGTGTTGCACCATAAACATCTTTTGACGATATTAAAAGGATAGAAATGTGTAAAATCCACTTTTTCATCTTGTTATAATGCATTGTGTTCAAGTAAGATCACTCACATCTGGAATATCTCTAAACTTGAAGTGGGCGAAAAAAGTTTGGGATCAAGTTTAAATAATAGTGATTTTGTGCTCAGTTGTCAAGAAGCAGATGTGAATGAAAATTGTAACTCGATTGATAATGAGAACTCTTGAAACTTTTTGCATTTTTCCAATTTTGCATAGATAATCCAAGGTCTAAAATTTCCAATTGACCTGGTCTCATTGAGAAGTGTTAAGACCTGATCTTTTCAAGGATTAGTAAAAGAGTGTAAAACAGATTTATTAGATTATCAATTTTACAAAAACACCTTAGGTATAATAGGAATAATTCTTGGTGAAAATCATTTGTCAATAAAAGGTAATCATGGCAACCATAATAATGGATTCAAAACCCTAGTGCAATCTCTGATACATATAGGTTTGGAAAAAAATTAGCAAGTGTTTGAAAAGAAAAGGATTCTCTTTGTTTCACTGCATTAGACATTGCAAAAAACCTTGATCTTGAAGTCAGTTTGCATTTGGATTGATATTCTCAAATGTTGAGTGACAGCTTCAATTGAACTTGTCAGTTTAGTCCTCAAACGTCATTTTTGTCTGCACTATGCAGACTTTGATGTTACCCAAAAAAATTTGCTCAGCTTTGTTTTTTTGTTTGTGAAAATTATAATGATTAAATAATCCCATGAATTAATTTTAAGATGACACAGAATGACTAAAAAATTTGAATTAAATTTTTAGCTTTAAAAGCTGGTGGACAAAGGTAGCTTTCAAAAAAGGCGCAGTTGAAATATATTTTGTCAAAAAATGTTGCTCTAATCTAAAAGCCTTCTTTACTTTAACATTAATTTTTCCAAAATAAAAACTTTTAAGTCAGAATATCAGTAAATTATTGTAAGCATAATTGATTATGATTTTCTGGGAGACTTTAAATTAGAATTGATATTGATGAAGTCAAAACCCTCAAACTCAGACTGATCAATTTTTGAAGCAAAGTGACTGAAAAGAAATATCAAGTCTAATTAAAGTTTTACAAAATCTTCTGAAAATTTATAGTTTAACTCACGCATCATCTGGAATTAGCTGAACCTTTTGATTGATTAATTCTAAAAAGTAAGGTGCAATTATTTTTGAATTGTAATCTTAAGATTGTTTCAAATTTTCCTTACCAGGAGATTGATTGAAAATATGTTGCTTTGTCTCCTCACGATTGGGTAAAAAGGGAGCAGGAATTTCTTTTTGTTCCAACTGGAATCAAGAAACACCAAATTAAAATTTTTCCTCCTGACTTAAAGGGTGATTTACTCAAGATAAAATTGCATATAAGAGCTACTCCAAAAATTTATTTTAATTAACACAGTGGATGGCATTTTTGGAAACATATAATGAAGCTTATACAAAATCCAAAATTTCTCAGTACACTCTAGCTTTTTCATAGCATTGTGTGAGTTCACTGGCTTGATCCGGCTAGCGTGGGTGGATGGGTCAGAATGGTATTTTGGAATCAGTTTGTTTGTTAGTTTGTATTGCATTTATTGACTCATAAATTGTATCAAAAATAGACAACTTTTCAAAAGCCAAATAACCTCTCATGGACAATAATAAAATGAAATGATAAAATATTCGTCAAAGTCTTCTCCTCGTGGCGTTTCCACTGTCGCCAAAATAAGGGAAAAAAGCTCTCTTCAGCATCCTTCGAAGTGCATCGCTCGAAAGGTCCTTTCCGATCCAGTCTACATCCAATCTTTTTTTGGAAACATAAAATGAAGCTAAGACTAAATCCAAAATTTCTCAATACGCACTAGCTTTTTCATAGCTATTGGTGTGATTACAGGCCTGATCCGGGGAGTGTGGTCAGGTGGGTCAGAATGGCAATCTGGAATTGATGCCAGTTGTAATAGTTGGCAAGAAAGCTATTGTCTAAATATCTTTATTCCATTAAGGAAAGAGCTTCTTAGCAGTTTGTTTGCCATTAGCCAACTTGGCAGCTGGCTCTTTGTTCGCAATTGAAACTATTAGCCTTTGAAAAAGAAAATGGTAATGGCCGGTCAGCCTGCCTTCTGACCAGCCTTACCTACCAGTTAGGAAGGGTCAACTGCGCCCTCCCTTGTTTGTTTGCTTTACTAGAGCCCCTCAAGAAAATAGACTCTTCATTTTGAATTAAAGAAGATGTTTCTTACCTTTTCCCAGTCTATAAATTCAAAAAAATCATGGCTTTTGATCTGTTTGAAGCAATATTCTTGCTGACAACCAAGACGTTTTGCTGGATTTTTCTCCAAAAGTCCAATCAGAAATAACCTGGCAGCATCAGATATGAAATCTGGGATGGAAATATTTTCCTTTAGAATAACTGGAATAAAGAAAAGTGTTATGAGGATTACTAAAATTTGATTTTTTGAATTGTTGATAACCTTCAAATAAATCATCTTCATTGTCTTTTCCTTCTGGTCCATTATAAAATGGGCTTTTGCCAACCAACATTTCATACAGCAAGATTCCCAAGGCCCACCAATCAACTGAGAATGAATAATTTTCGCCTCGAAGAACTTCTGGGGCAATGTAGTTTGGAGTTCCTAAATTTCAAGAAAATTTCTAAGAATAAAATATTTGGTGGGCTTAATAAATACCAGATAAGATAATCACCACAAAATGTTGAAGTTGTGTCGCCAATTTTCATCCTATCTTTACACATTCCATAATCTGTGAGCTTTATATGGCCATCATAATCTAGAAGAACATTGTCCAGCTTAAGATCACGATAGATGATCCCTCCTGTGTGTAGAAAGTTCAATGCCAGACAAATTTCAGCAGTGTAAAACCTGAACATAAATACATTGAATCAATATGAGATTACATTAATTGAAAATAAGAATAATACTTAGCGTCAAGCTCAGATAATTTTCCCTGTTGTTGCATGTGTAACATCAAATCACCTCCACAGACAAAATCAATGACAAAAAACAACCTGTACAAATATATTAGTGAATCTCATCTCTATAAGTTTGTTGAATATTTTGAAAGTCTTTCCTTGTTGAAGTTTGGAAGCAGCAGTGTAATCCAACTAAAAATGGGTGTCCAGATGCTTTCACAAAAACTCTCTTCTCTGTCTCAAACCAATCAATGTCCTAAAAGATACATTCAATAAATCACTTGAAACAATATTCAACATTTGTTCTGTATTAATAGAATGAGAAGCACAACCATAAGAATCGCCCAGGCACTGGGAAACCTCAATAATAGTCAAATTTGTAACAAAGATAAGAACATTCAAAGAATCTTAAACTTTCACTCACTTATTTCTTTTTGGCATTTACAATGTATTGCCAATTTTCAAGTGCTACCTTTTGCAATCTCTGGTTTCTTTCTAATGGAAAGTAACTATGGTGAAAAGAGAAAGATGGAGTATGACCTTTTCTTTTGTAGGTCTTTCATATCATCTGTTTAGTTATATTTCTAACAACAACAAAAAATTAATTGATTTAGATGACTTAAAGTTGTAAGTCAAAGCCATTTTTACATCTAAATGGATTTGTAAAAATGTAAGATAGGTTCAGATGGATGGGTATAATTGACTTTAATCCGATTATTGATTTAGACGGCACACATGGATCCCAGCTTTTAGATTTAAGTTAAAGTAAATTATTATTACGATCACGAACCTTTTACCCACGTCTGATTCCCGAGCGCCCCTGATCAGCATGCTCCTGTCTCACATGTCAATAAAAGGTCTGCGTGCCTTAAGATTAGTACCTAGTTATTCTCCGTGTGCTTGGACGTAAGTCATTCTGAAATCTGAGTAGATACCTAGAATATTCCTAAGGACATCACTTTCTATATATTTTACTGTGTGTGTAAACTAACCCTCAGAATAAAATATTATGAACTTGCGATCCACTTGTAGAATCGCCCGGAATTGTAAGTCTACATTGATAACCTTTAATGTCAATTAAATGATCCAGTAGAAGATTTAGGTTTACACTATTTTAAGGAATATTTAGTGTTTAAAGGGGGTAATCTTCAGCGGGTACCCAGATCTGGATTTACTTAAAAATTTGAAACAAATCGAGCAAAGATTTTCATAAACAGAATATTTGGTTTTGACAACCCGACCGAAAATAATGCTGTATATTCATGTTTGAATGGATTATAATAAAAGTCTAGGGCACCTTTGCGTGTATTATGGCGGTTTACGACAAAATTTGCACCATTTACACATGTATTCTGGTGTGCCAGGTGTAATCTGGGGCGAGACAGGTAAAATGCAGGTGGATACACTGCCAGGACAGGATGGATAATCCGTCGAGTAACCAACTTGACCACCCTGACTCCCAATGATTTACTTGTTAAATACTTGTCAGACAAATCCAGAACTACATGTAAACACAGTAAAATAACCTCTACTTAATATAAAAAATTCAAACCTGATCATCAAACAGCAATTCTTTCTTTATTACTTTCATGGCGAAAATAGTCTTGGTTCTTTTTGATTCAACCATCAGAACTTTTGCATAACTTCCCTTGCCAATCACCTGAATCTATAAATAATTTCAATTTAATACCTGCAAGATTTGGTGAGATAAGTTTTTTTTGAAAATAATCGTTTTTACCAAGCTGAAGTCGTCCAATGAAACATCAAAATGTTGATCTTAAAGTTTTTGTTTAAAATAAAATCATGCACAATCAACAATGGATTTGAATACAAAAAAATGTACCTTCTCTTTGCAGGCTAATATTGCATTTGTCATTTTCATGTTTTTGGTAGAAACTTTTGCATTGCTCTTTATCTGATTGACCATTGCATAAAGCTTTGTCGTCCTTTTGACAGTTTTTATGAAAAGTTAGTTTGCATCGAATACACTTGTAGCCTTGTCTGTCGAGGCTGCAGATCAGATCCTGACACAAACTACAAAATGCACTCTGACTCTGAAATTGAAAATAAAATTGGATCATTCAGTTCAAAATTTCAAGGCCTTTATTCAAATTTTTTACATTAGTATTGAATCTTGATTGACTGGCTTGAGATTATATAAGAGTAACTAAGCAGAGGTTTTGAATTCAACAATCAGAATTAGGTATGAGCAAACAATTAATTCCTTGATATTTTTTTTGTTAGTCATCAACATTCTTTTAATTTGATACTGCATCATTATCATGGCAAAAAACAAATTTTAGCCAACAATCAAACCACTTCTCTGATTTTTGTTTAACAAAAGGAACAACAAAAACTTTTTGCCCAAAATACTATTTTTGGAAATCTCTTCTCCCTTTACGTGAAGGGAATTCCAATATGATGTGATGAACGTTCTTTCCTTAACATTTTAAATTTTGCACACTTTACCAAAAAATATGACAAACAATGAATGATAAGAATACCAAGGAGGAAAACTTCAGAGAATAACAATTTTTTCTTGAAATAATCCAACCTCAAAGAAGTCAGAATTTTTAATTGCAATCAACTTTAATGTTGATCCCAAGAACTGGCAAATCTTAGGAAAATCTTACCCCTTGATAGTTCACACTTCTAGATATTGCCCTTAGTCAGGTTAAAGATAGAGATGAATCTTCAGCAATCTATCATATATTTATTACACCCAAGATTTTAGCAATTTCTTATGTCCGGTTTGCTTCCCATATCCGGATTCCCACGTCTGGAATCTGGAATCTCTATCATACACCGAGATTCTTTTCTGATGTTTGGTAAACCACTTATGTGGACTATCTGTCGCTATCCTGATAAGAGCAGGGTATGTAAGAAATCTGAAGTTAAGTTAATAAAGATTCAATACGAACAACTCTGTTTTTTTGCTCTAAGTCAAAGTCTGACAACTCATTAATTATCCTTTCAATGTATTTTGGTCAATACAAGATTCTTTTAGAAAATTTGATAAACAAAATATCTGGTTTATAATCATTGAACTATCATAAATTCTGGGATTGAGATGTCAGTAGCTGGCATATGTCAATCAGTCACTTATACAATATAAATGAATTGATGTAATGGCATTTTGAAAAGACACATTTGGGCTTTCTAGTTTCTTGTGTTTCTTTATATAAGAGCATCTTATATGAACTTTGATTGATGAAAATTCTTTGCTTTAAGACGGTTGATAGTTCTGTTAAGTACCACAGGATTTTATATTAGTAAAGGAGTAATTATTTTGTCAGTGTCCTTCTAGGCATGAGGTCAAAATTGTTGTGTAAGCATGCAAAATTGAAGTTGCCAATTTTCAAAATTCTTTTAATTGTGTATTTGTACTGGAATTTCTCTTACTTATTTTATTGAGCCTGTTAGAGGAATGTTGATTTGATTTAAGAATATTTTTATACATATATATGGTAAAAACAGTATGGTCAAAGGGTAAAGCTTTTCTATACTGATGTGAGATAGCCACCATCAATGGAATGTTTCCTAGAAACAACCTTAAGAAACAATCAGTAAAAGAGATATTATTCCCAACTCAGGCTCTCAATATCATTACTTATTTTTTTGATGGATCACCTTGAACCTGAGACATGATCATGAAGGGTAAACCAATGTGTGATTGTATCTTTTCATGCTATTTATGCCTGAACTAGCCAATTGATGTTAACTATTTTCTTGCTTGGGTATCAGGTATTTAAAACTTGATTTTAAAAGGTAATTAATTCATGAATTTACTTTTATTAACATCAAATAATAAGTGCTTTTATTAAAACTGCTGAACTTAGTTTGATTGAATCACCAAGTGACACTAATAGGCATCTGTTTTTATAAACTGCTTTTATTTTTAAATGTGTTACCTTGTTAAATCTCCAAGCTTGAAAGATATGCCCATTGACCCTTTGCAATTTGTTCCACCTTCTTGCTCCTCTTCTATGAATGTTTCCTTCAAATCAAATAACTTTCTTTCAGCTTTTGATATAACAATATAAAAGAAACCTTCTCCCATGACAACTCAAAGAAACAAAGTGATAAATTATTCTGTTTGTATGACTAAAACTTATCATGAGTGATTATGAGAGGTATATATAGAAACTTGTCCAAGAAAAGATCAAAGAATTATTATTGATGGAGACAAAAAAAGTTTGAGTGAGTTGTGAGTTTGGTTGATGTCATACACAATTAAATAAACCGCGAAAAAGTCTTCTAGAATAATCATTTTCCACCCAAAACAATCAGTAATAATTCTGAAAAAGTCAGTGTAAGTGTATTTTTCAAATATTAGATGATAAAAATTACTCATACGTTATAAAACAAAAGACATTTCATGCAAAAGGGGGATGAAAAGTCATCTTTTTTTGAGTTGTATATATGTTGAAATGTTTTGTTGATCACCACAATGTTTTGAGCTTTTTTGGAATTTCTTTTCAATTTTAGTACCAAATAAGGTCAGATTTTAGTGCTAAATTCATACTATCTTAAGAATTTAATATTTACATTCCAAAAAATAAGTTTAAGTTTTCAAAATAATATTTTGCTGGAATGAATACACACAATAAATTCTCTTACATCCTTATAGTGACTTCACTTGTGTTAGTGAGTCATCTTAATAAAGTTTAAATGATATCAGAAATGTTAATAAATAAGTCAAAAAACATTAAGAAACTCCAAGAACTTCTTCATAATCACAGTAACATACAAGTATCAGCAATAGCTGCGAGTCAAATTTCTTTTTCTTATTTTCAGGGAACATCATCTAGAGTTATTCAACTGGTACAACTTCCAGTTTTTCTTTACATGCTTTTCCCATTGCATTGAAGCACTTGGAAGGGTTGCAATCTGGAAGAAGAAAATGAGCCAAATTGACTTTTTGTTGAAACATGGAAAGCATGTCTAATGTTGCATTAAACTTAAAGACTTTCTTTATGAATCATAACATTATATGAAGAAAAGTCTTCTCAATCACATTTTTTTTCTCACAAGTTGATCATTGATCATATTGATAACTTTTTATCTACTCAATTATAAGACAAAGAAACTTTTTAATTCTGTTTATGAGGCAGTTAAGTAATAATGACAGCCTTTCAAATTTAAAAATGTACTTACTTTAAGTGGTTATGTTGGAATATCAAAGGGGACTGATTAACTTTTTTGACTTCTGCACAATATCTATTTAATTAAGTCAGCTCTCCTCACAAGCTATCAACCTAACAATGTAGATAAAAAGAAAAAGGTACCCACCAAACAACAAACAGCCATTAAAGCACCAAAGCTGGCAAAATCATGGCCAATAAAGTGCATTAACCCCTGAAGGTTTTCAAACAACTTTAGACAATCTCAAGTGCAGTAGGAACCATTTATTATATATATTACAACGAGTTAATTCCTTGTTGAGTAACAAAACTCTTGGGTGACTGGAATCTTTGAAATGCACAGAAAGCTCTTGAATTTTTTTTCTTGAATTTAGGCTTTCAAGCATCTTCTTCTTAGAAGTTTTGTAATTGACAAATATTAAGATTTCTGCACTTAGGATGTTTAGTTTTGGACATCTGGACAAATATAGATTTTTCAGGTTTTAACAAACATTAGATATCACAGCTCTACAAGCTGGTAAGGCTTGGGAATTTATCTTTTGTAAATCTTAACCTTTTTTCAAGGATTGTGACTGTGGTTGTATGAAGAGCTTGTCAATTAAAATTTCACAAAAGAAAGAGTGAAGAAACTAGCTATATATAGGTTTAAGAAATACTTATTTTGTACAGGTAAAGGTCAATTGTTTGCACAGGATCATCAAAACACACCATGAAAGTATTTTATACAGTGAGAGCAAAAAGGCAAAAGCAAAGTGCCTGCCCGGGATAAACAACGAACAAAACCACCTAAGGTGCCTTAAAAATTACCAAAAAGTTGCAAGACGCACTTAAAAATTGTATAGATTTTTTGCTTTAAAAGAACCAGCCTGAGAAGCAAAAGTGTTCTTAGCTGATACCAAACTCTCATCCCCACAATTTTAAATTGCACTTACCATGTTTCAATTTTTCAATAGAACGATATCTTGAGGACTTTTCAGATTTGGATGAGGCTGAGTAAACTGATGTTGCACTGAAATGAAATTCATCAAGATACTATTTTTTTTGCTGAATTTCAATTTCAGACAGAACACACCTCTCAAGTGGATGATGTCTTTGTGATTTTCTTTCTTTCCTTTTTAGAGATCTTGTCGATTCCTCTTGATAAACACCAATATCTGCAAGCAGAATGGTTTGAATTTATTAGAAAGCTAAATAACTAAAAACTTCACTCAGGTTGAGGTTATGCACACTCAAGGCAAAATGGTTGTGAAAACTGTTTTCAAATGTAACTTATTTAGAATAATATACTGCAATGTTTTTTAATTAAGGTGTTTCCTGTGCAGAAGAAAGTTATAAATCAAATATGGAATGTGTGGTAGGTTTGCAAAAAATCACCCCAGTAATTCAGAAATAGTGGATTTTGTGAAAATGTTTCTGAGAATCTATCAAAGTTTTTGCATCTTTTATAAGAGAAAAAATGGGTGCCTATGATATTTGAACTTTGACTCTGAGGCATTGCAATGATCATAGGATAATACGAAAAATTTGGCATTCTACTTTAATGGCTTATTTAAATGATACTTTGTTCTACATTTATCAATTTAATTTGTATTTTTTCTCATTTTTCTTAACCAAAGCTTACCAATCAATTTCAAATTTTCCATCGATTGAGATTGTGAAGACATTGTTGACTTTTCAGATTTAGAAGAGACTGAGTGAACTGAAGCACTTCGGTACCCTGATGTTAGATGTTGATTTCTTGGTACATCATTTTGATTAACTTCATCCAATTGTCTGTGCAAATCACATCTTCCAAGAGTGTGTCTTCGAGAAGTTGGTCTTTCTTCTTTCCTGTCCTTTCTTTTAGAAGACTTTTTCAAATTACTGCAGCTTTTTTCAATAATAGGCACCTCTGGTAATTGGTTATTAACAGTTGGGGTGACAAGTAGAAATTTGTTGCAATTTTCAATTTCTGTTGTTGATGCACAAGAAATTTGACTCTCAGAATTGACATGTTTTTTATATTGTTCAGAATCCTCATTTGCCTTGAAATGGTGCTGGTTATCTTCTGTTGTTGTAGGTTTAGAAATGTAGTTTTTTCTACTTTTTAACTTTTGGGTTGAATGAAAAAAAGTTCTAACTGAAGTTGGTTTGAGAATTTCATCTTTTCTTCTTCTTCTCTCAGTATAATCGAGCTTTTTCTTATCTGATAGGGGGATTTTATCCTCAAAATTCTGTTCAGTCTTTCTCTGAAAACAGCTTTGTGAGCTATCAAGTATAGTGCCAATTTGATTTTTGAAACCTCGCTCTCTGAGTTTAGTATTCTGTGTTTCTCCAATTGAAAAAACTTTTGATTCGTTTTTGGCTTTTCTTTTGATTGCCACAAGATTTTCTGAATCATTTTCAATCAAATTTTTTTCAGGTAGTAAAAGAATAGTGTTGGTAATTTCAGATTCAACTACTTTTTTGGACAATAGTTTTTCACAAGGCTCTTTATTTTTATGACATTTTTTCGTGGAAGTATGCAAAACACCCTCACCACTCTCCTGTCCACCTTCACCACCAATACCTTTTTCAATGCCAATTTTTTGCCGTCTTTGAGCTCTTGAAATTTCCAGTTTTGAACTTGAACTCCCAAGGGATCCACCAGAAAGGCTTCCTTTTGTCAATTTCACAGCACTTTCACTTTTCCGCCTCTGATTTACTGGCTGCTCTTGATTGCCAGATGGTGAGCCACCTAGACTTCTCACAAAGCTTTCCTTCTTGAATTTTTGGGGTGATCTTTTAGGACCATGGGCTTCTAAAAGATGCTTACTTCCAGAGCTATTATCATTAATGTTGTTATGGTGTCCTTCTAAAGAAGCCCCTATTGAGTCACAGGACCTTTGAGGGTCAGATGAGTTGTAATTTCTAGATTCAGAAGACTTCAATGTATCTCTTTCTTGTCTAAGCTTCATTGTACCCTCACTTTTTCGCCTTTGACTTTTCGAATGATCTTCTAGAGACAAAGATGAATGTTCGAGACTCTTGGCACAAGATCCCTCCTTGAATTGAAATTCTGATTTTCCATGGTAATTATGATGATGTTGCTTTACATTAAGGGCACATTGTAATCTATTTTCCCTTGAGTTTAGACTTGATAGAAGCGAAATTTTCTGATTTATTGTTTGCATTAGTGCAGTTTGTCGTTGTAACAATTCAAATTGAGAGCGGAATAGAGGTGGAGGAGGTGGTGTTGGCAATGATGATGAAATATTTCCTGTTCCACTTTCAAAACCATCTCCATAACTAGACCTTTCATCGTCACCATTTGATTTTGATCTGTTAGACAAAGGGGGGGCAGTGCTACTACACTTGCTGCCCCTGCCAGAAGATGCAACAGATCCAAAACTCACCCTACTTTCTCTATAATCTGAACCATGAGAGCAAGCAGGGCAATACATTTCATCATCCCTTCTTGATAATGAGTCCAGGATAGGGGGTGAGTGACCATTTTTAATATAATCACTGTCTTCGTGACCTTTCTTTCTTGGCAAGGTATTCCTGTCAGCTGTGGTTTTATTTGACCAATCAGGGTCACCCAGCAATAGTCTTCGCTCAAATGCCACCTTGTCTGCCTGAATATGGGTGGCACTTCTTCCAAAAGAACTCTGACCCAAAGATTCAGGGATACGAGCTCTTGAATCTGTGTGAGCTAGTCTCTCTAGCTCTCTGCTTTTTCTCTCCAGGGACCTTTCACGCTTTGAAGGTGGACTTAGAACACAATTGGTGAGCTCAGTTTGTTTGGTAGCACAAGTGCTGTAGGCTGTCCAATATCCCCAAGCCATAGTTTTAGTGAATCAAGTTTTTCTTTCAATTTTTTTCCAATTTCTCTCCATTCTACCTGGTTGTTTTCCAATACCTGAAAAAAGTTTAAGTTATATTCACTTGAACGGTTTTCTCCTTTTTTTTCCAATCAATGAACCTCTAAAAATACTTTTCCAAAAAAAATTGAACGCTTTTTTTTCTTAAATGTACACAATATTAAGATTGTTTCTTTTCATTCTTTCATCCACTTACTATTCTCAAGACTATTGAGATAAGTTCTACTACCTTGAGAGCTCATCAAGAGGCACATGTAAAGTCATCAATCTTCATGCTAAGGGTCAACAAAGACTAGAATTGTTGACGTTACAAAACATTTATTGGAAAGTTCATCTTTTTCTCTCTTTTTGTAAAGTTTAACAGGTAATGAAAAATTTAAACTGTTATCAACACATTTTTTTGATTTCTTAAGTGGTTTTGGTTTTCCAACAAAATTGGAGGATTTACCGACTATTTTGAACTGATTCAACAGCTTCATTTTCTATTATATATCCTATAGGAAACGTTGCAATTTTTTTGTTCTTTTAAAGTATGCCTAGTGAAATTTTAATTAGAAGCACTGCAGAAGGATTTTTTGCTGTGTGGCAACTTGGGGTCAAAGGTTGATCAGAGGTGACAGGCTCAAACTCACAACCCACCAATTCGTATTCCCTATTAGGGCTTCAGGGTCTATGATCTTTCGACCAATGCAAGTTTGCCAATACCAGTTCGCCCAATGCAAGTTTGCCTAATCAAGTTTGCCCACCATTCAAGTCCGCTAACCACGCCAACTACGAACTCGTTCGAAGTTCAGTGAGTCCATAATTAAGGTGGGGGGGGGTTGTTGGGTTAGGTTAGGTTAGGTTCGTAATCCCTCCCAAGCAAAGCGAGGGGGGAAGTTTAGAATTTTCATTATGGTTCACAGGAAAACGGTGCGACGTCTCGTGTCCAACTGTCACCTCATTTTCCGCCCATACCAGTGGAGCTAGAGGGCTGAAATTTAGCAGGAATAATTTAGCTATCTTTGGCCTCCGGTCATTGATAGAGACAGATGAACTAAGTTGATCTCGTATCTGAGTTATTGAAGTCTCCTATTTTTGTGGATGCTGAGATATAGTACGACCACATTCTAGGTGGTGCTCTCTTTAAAATTATGTCTAACACTGCTTTTAAAAAGTATAAATTTGAGATGTCTATCATGTCATTTTTGTAAGGTGAAGCCAAAGATGGTGAAATACAAATACAAATAGCCCTTGGCAATGTTCCAATCTCCAGGCTGATGCCATGATCACTAGACCACGGCAACCCTTTTGATTGACCTTTCATAGTTGATCTTTTTATTTCTTCTGCTCATCAGCACCAATCATTTTACATTCAAAAAAGGGTTGTGTCTAAATCTAAAAATAAATCATCAAATTTGTGAAGTTTCTGGTTTGGTTTTGTAAAACTTTTTTGGTTTTAGTTTCAAAGCAATTTTTTATAAAGATCACGAATCTGTTATAAAAGCTATGGTCCCTGACCCGATCATACTTTTGACCCGCAGTAAATAAGAGGCTGACCCACCTTTGACCTGGGTACTTTTTGACTCAACCCGAAGAGATTTTTTTTTACCCGATGGGAAAAATTGAAAAATTTTGATACTTTTAGGGGAAATTTTCCAAATCCAAACCCAAACCAGACCCGACCCGACCCAAGCTACTAAAAATTGACCCGTCCCAACTCAACCCAGGTCAAAAATTATTTTAACTCAATCACTTCACATATCAATAATACATTTCAAACTTCAACAGGTGGAATATAAGAAAACAAAAATATCTTAAACAGAATTTTTAGAGGAATATAGAGCTTTGAGAAATAAAAGTTGAAACCATTAAAAAACAGATGCCTGATTCTTCCAAAGGTTCTTATTTAGCTTGAAAAATATAAAGCAATTTCCTTTAGGAATAGATAAGACAAAATATTGGCATCAGTTAGTTTATTCGAATAAAGTTTTTGGTCTACGATCAATATAGAAAGTAAAAGAATACAAATATATCACTTGAGCTTTTAAGACTGCAAAAGTGGTTGGATACAAATTGAAAGTCAAATTGCTTTTTCACAACAATTCATCACATCTCAAGTTGGTTACAATACTTGACTGACAACGTACGCTTCTTGAAAAGAGTCTTTCTTCTATTTTAAATGTAAAAGAAAATACCAATTGGAATTTTTCTTAAGCAGAAATCAGTTTGCTTTAAAACTATAATATTTGCAATTCAGTTAAGCTTAGAAAGTCCTCTAAAGGATGTGTCTCTATAATCCCTAAAAGCTTCTAGTTTCATCATAAGATTTCCAGTTTGATTAGTTGTGTTTAATTTGAGGAGAAAGACAAAAATGAAGATGTGATCATATAACTTTATTTCTGAATTAATTGATTGATTGGCATTTAATGCATGACATGACAATATTTTTTTAACTTTCAAAAACTTTAACCTGTGCATTTTGTCACATCAAATACTTACTCAGTTTACTTAAAACTGAGATATATCCCCAACTCTCACATATCTCTGGAGTTCTCTAAAATAAGAATACATATTGAATAGAAGATTTTTTGATCTAGATGTATAGGCAATAATCAATCCTGAAAGAAATTTTGGTAAACCAAGGTCCAGGAGCCTAGAAATGAAACCAATGAGATAAGAATTGTTTATTTTGTTCAAGTGTGTAAAAAATACTTCAAGGCTTAAGGCTCCAGCAATAAAACTTTTGTTCACAATTTTATCTTTTTACTTGTGTTTCCAAATAAAGCAGTTTGTCTTCATCCAAAGTGAAATCTAAAATTGAAATTTTTTTTCAGGGAGAATTTTGAAGCACATTTTCTCTCCTTTTAACCATTGATTAGACTGTTCTTTCAACAAATCAATCTGGCAAGAACTTTTTGCTACAAAGCTCGAAATGATGCAAGAAATCATCCATCTTTGATTGTCTGCTTAACTTTTCCACCAAAATTTTCAAACAAAGAAGATAAATAAAGCAGGTAATTTTGTTAGAACCTAACCTAAACTAAACTAAACCGAAAGTTTGGAGAAATTATCATCATCTGCATTTTTACAATTCTACTAAATCTATATTCCCTTTCAGATAATTTTAGAAGAAATTTATCGAAACATTTTATAGCTGCAAAGTCAACAAATCTGAGCCACAAGAAAAATTGTGGGAGAAAGAAATACAATAAAAGGGCAGCAGTTTACACAAATTGGTCTATCTTTTTCCTTACATTTTCGAAATGCAGAGATTTTATACTAGAATATATTGTATTTATTGGTTATTGCTTTTGTTTTCACCAAAGCTAAGTCTTTACTTTTTGTTGTTGATTGAAGAAGAAAGGCTAAAAAATGTTTCTTGTCTTAATTTTTAGTGTTTCTATTTCATCTATTTAACTCAAAATAATATACTAATACTAGTGAGATTTAAAATTAAAAGCTAATTAAGGGTATTTTAAAGTTTTTAAAACTTTAAGAAGACTATTTTTTAGGTAAAGGATTTGAAAATGCTGACTTGACATATAAAGTAATTGAGTTGTGGCACCATAAGCGGAATTTTTTAAATTTTTGAAACAGTTTTGACCATTGGATTCATAATAATAAAGTGTAAATCATTTTCACAAGGAAAAATAATGATTTCTCAACTTTCAAACACTTATGACAAATAAAGATCTACATCACCAAAGACCAAATTTTAAATTGCAATACATTAAAAGCTAGCTTTCTTTCTGTTCTTTGCTGAGCAGTTTGAACTTCGACTATGTCAACTTGTAAATAAACACTTGACTTTAAGAAAACTATATAGTATCTATTATTCTCAAAAGTTTTGTAGCTTTTCGAGATTACAAACTTTTTTTAGTGTAACAATACTGAGTTGGGAAAATTTGTCAGAGGATCGCATCCACAAGCTCACAGCCATTATAAGCTCTCTGGGAAAAAACTTTCCCTAATGCAAACTTTCAAACAATCTGTAAGTATCTAACAACAACATGTGGCATCAAACCAGTAAGAACTTCTGGTTCAAGCATTATGTAGAAATATACAAAGAATTTTACTTGCCCCATCTACAACTTTTCAGTAAAAATCAAATTAAAAACCACAAGTAGATAGAAAACGCATCTAGTAAAGCTTAAGGCAATTTTGTGGTTAAATTAAAGGCTTAAATTTTGAACCCGTTAAAACAATAAATGACAATGCCGAATGAACAGGCACCTGACTGAGAACTAAGATCTAAGGTTGTCGGTTCAGTCCCCGGCCGCTCATGCCAGCAATTTTTAAACCCCGGATTGAAAAAAAAAACATTAAGGCACTCTCAGTCAGGGTAATTAGTAACATCAACATTGACTGAGTCTATACTGCCCAATTTTTAAGATTATTATTAAAAGCTGCCAAGACCTTGAATTGATTAAATTATT
>Ga0194133_10004792_pt1 | contig 17715 bp, 35 predicted proteins | sample TA2KigOf40mmetaG_FD_155448 | JGI IMG/M metagenome (GOLD analysis project Ga0194133, IMG submission 155448) | Freshwater microbial communities from Lake Tanganyika, Tanzania - TA2015055 Kigoma Offshore 40m | ecosystem: Environmental > Aquatic > Freshwater > Lake | place: Tanzania: Lake... | reverse complement strand
TAAACCCCACCACCCATAGCCGTTTCTATCATTTAATAGGTGCAGTATGTCCACAGTATTATTGTAGACGGTAATTATTTAAAATCAATCACATTCATTAATCTTTTTATGACTTATATCTATACGCTGGAAATTTTTATCTACGCGTTCTTTTAATTTATTATAAAGATTAAATAGATACTATTTGACATTTTGTTCAATACTCTCAACTAATTTATAGCTAAATTCAAATGCTTTATTAGCTTCATCGATAAATTCCTCTACATTATTTTCTGTAACACTTTCATCAATAAACCCCCGGGCCTTCTGAATTGTATTACGAACATTTTTAAATACATATTTGTTACCGAATTTAACTTTCTTTTTAAGAACTTGACCTCCGTAAAGATCGGCTAACCATCTTACATAAAAGTGAGCTTTCAAACCAAGAATTTGCTTAGCTTCCAGTTGCTTAAGCCAAGGCAAATTATAAAAATATTTTTCTTCTACTTTAAAATTTAAAAGCTTTTCATAGTTCTCTATATCTTTTAAAATTTTATCTGATCTTATTAAATCCTTATAACCAAGAGGAATGAGTAAATCGTTTTCTATAAATTCATAAACTGGTAAAATATTAAAAAGAAAGATTAGATATTTTTTATCTTCTAATTCTTTGTTAATTAACTTTCTATAAAAAGGATGCTGTTCAATTTTGTCGTGAGTTTCTTTTGTACGGCTTTTAATTAGTTTAGAAAGCTTGGTGGGTTTATAAGCTGTAATCACATTAAACAAATGAATCAGATTCATAATTCTATTTATCCCTGAGGATTTAAAAAGCTATCAGTTCTCCGTGCACAAAATTCGTAATCAGAATAATAGTAGCATTTTTGATTATTAATGACAAAACAGGGAAATTTATTAATATACTCTAACCACTTATCGGCAAATTCTTTACCGTGGTATTGAATAATATCTTCTAAAATAACATAATGAATAGTAGTTTCTATTTGTAAGTTATTCTTATATTCATATAACCGTTTTTTACAAAATCTCATACCAAAATAAATCTTTCCTCATCATCTACCCTTAAATCAATAGCATTGTACGTTTTATTGGGCATATAAACCTTAGCATTACTCAAAAATCCCATCCACCAACTATAAGAGCTTGCCGTAGTAATTAGCTTTTTAAAACAGACAAAATTTTGTAATGTATTAAATGTATCCCCTTGAAAAATATGTACGTTTTTAAATTCGTTTTGTATAGTTTTAATTACATCATCTTGGGGGGCATCACTTGTGATATAAACATTATCAAAAGATTCAGATTTTAATATATCTATGAAATAGCTATCTGGTACATCATATATAGTATTTTTTTGATCTCCTTTTCTAATATGAATACCAATACTATTTTCAAAATTAAATTTATTTGTATCTAGATAAAACCATTGCTTAATTTTTTCTTTATGTTCCCTTACATAAACATATTTTTGAAAATAACCATTAATGGTAATTTTTCTTTCTTGTGTATTAGCTAAAATTTCATCTAATAGAGTATATGAATATTCATAAATACCATTTACATCCTGATTAGGATAAGATATATCCTTCCCATCTAAAAATTGAGGAAGGTTAAAATTCTCTACAATTTCTTTTACAAATGGATGAAATATAAATTTATAGTTAAAATGCTCGGCCACAATTCGACCGAAAGCATATTCAAACATTTTATTACCCAGCCTACCTGGCGTACCAATTACCTCTACCATATTATTCTTTTATATATAAAGCATCACCCCAATTGTTAAAATCTCCCCACCAAACTGTATCTTCTCTTTTAAAGCCGTATTCCTTAAGATATATATCTATTTCATCTATTAATGCGCAATTTTCATATAAATGTTGATTATTAACCTCTGTATAAACCCATTGTAAATCTTTAAGAGTGTTTTTTGCCCCTTTTAATACTTCCAATTCATATCCTTGTACATCTAGAGAAATATATTTATATCCTTGTAAATTAAACGAATCCAATGTTTTAATCTGTACTTTTTCTGTACCACTAAAAACTATATTTGGATATTGAGTTACATGTATTTCAGGCTTCAAAAACGAACTACTTTGACCGTTAGAAGCCGTAAAGAAGTCTGCTTCTTTTTCAACAGACCCCAATCCAATGAGGTAAGCTGTTATCGATTTTATATGCTGAGGTCTCTCTAATTTATTTAAATTTTGCTCAAATACAGAAAAAGTAGTTGGACTGGCCTCAAAGAATGTAATATGTTCTACATCTTGATCTTGATAATAAGTTTCTAACTCTTCACCATGATGGGCACCCACGTGAATAATACCCCGGGGAACAATATTCCATTTCTTTTTTAAGGTAAAATAGTCTAACAACATAATTTTATTTATAGTTGCTAAATTTATATCAATATCATTGACCGTCTACATTAAAATAAGTTTTATTAGTAACTAAATCATTGTAAGGAATAACCGATACATTTCCTCCGAGAAATGCTACTACTGCTTGAGAATTATAACGTGCAGAAATGTAGCCGGAAGACTTAGGATTGCTTTTATGATCATATATTGCACTGCTTTTGGGCTGCTCTACGTAATAAAACCCCTCATACCTTTTTCCTACTGCCATACTTCTAGAAGACACAAACGCAATAAATTGAGAGGGTTTAGCAACTTGATTGGCATGAGTAGCAATAAATGTTTTTATTTTACTACCCTCATAATCATTACCCCCACAATTTAAGCTTAAACCAAATGAAGGTATAACGCTAACTAGATATGTCTGTGTTAGTCCTCCTTGACTCTTAATATAACTCTCAATATCATTTACATGAGTAGAACTATAAAACCCATAATTAAAGTAAGGGGCTAAACGCCATGGCCAACGATGTGCCTCATGACTATCTTCACCTCCAATAGGATTGCCATTTATATCTAGGGCCGTTCCATTTAAATCATAACTTTTTAAAAGTTTACCATTATTGTCAGCTGTATAAGAATTATAAGCTACAATTAAACTTTTTAATGCGCCTATTTCTTTTGCTTTTTTACCTGCTTGAAATGCTTGGTTTATCGCAGGAATTCCTAGCCCTGCTAAAAGACCTATAATTGCAACTGTTACTAAAAGCTCTACTAGAGTAAAGGCTTTCACTTTCTTCTAAACACTGTAACAAATAATAGTATAAGAAAACCGGCAGCTAAAAATAGTTCAATAATTTTAGGCTCAGGAATTATTCCAACGGTAGGAAGCTTGGACAAATCAGACGTATACTCTAATGAATAAAATTGTGCAGTAGTTCCTGCTGTGCTCGAGTAGGTACCTACTAACCCTATACCGTAATTTGTTAACGGATCTATCTTCCATTGATTTAATGCAGAGGTAATATTAAACGACACTTCACCGGCTTGATCGAATGTAACCGTATCTAAAGCAGGTCTATTTAAAAGATTTGTATTATACCAGGCAAGAGGATCGGGGGCAACCTCTATATTAGAAAAGCTATCTGTAAGAGCTACCGCTTTAATTGTAAATGTTACTCCGGAGGTAAGATAAGAATAAGTAGGGGGGCCCATGTAACCGGGTACTACGGTACCCGGGACTCTAAAGCGTTGTAAGTTTAATTTTAGTAAGCCGGTATCCCCTACATTAAATCCAGAGATGTCATTTATTTTAATGCCCGCAACGTTAAAATGATACTGGTAAGGACTGCCTGATGTTTGTTCATTTACCCCGATAAACAAAGGAGTTCTGGTGCTATTAAAAGTACCATAATACACGTAATAATCGGCATCTGTGGAGACGGCTAAATTAACAGCATAAGAAGAAGCTGTTAATATTGAAGATAAAATTAAAGCTAATAGTTTTTTCATTAAACTATTTATTTCTTACGTTTCAATTTTATACCGAAAAAGCTTAATATTGACGTCACAATTACTGTTATTACAAAAGAGCACATTTAAGTTAACCGGTATATGACCCATTTCCTAGAAATTTAACAATAGTAAATTCACCGCTTGTTGTAATTAAAGTACTTCCTGAAGTTATTCCAGAATAAAGAGAAGTTGGTAATTTAATAACTACTATTCCTGATCCCCCGTTTCCTCCTGCATTAGCTCCTCCTCCTAATGAAGTAGGACCTCCACCTCCTCCTCCGGTATTAGTTTGCCCAGGTAATCCGTCATTATAATTACCGGGGTTTCCGCCATTGCCTCCGCCTCCTATACCTCCATACCCTCTTCCATTTTCAGGTAAGCTAGAATTATTAGGAACGTGAGACCCACCTCCACCGCCGCCTCCATAATATTCTCCTGTAATGTTTGATAATTTTCCAGGACCCCCATTACCCACCTTACCTGTAGTACAGTTACCGGTAAGGCCTATTCCTCCTGCTCCTCCTCCGCCTCCATTTTTATAATTATAAGTACCCTGGTAACATGAATCACCTCCTGCATATCCTTGTCCAGTCACCCCGCTTCCTCCATTTCCACCATAGGCTCCTCCTCCCCCAGATCCACCAGGTATACCGGGTATATAGATATTTTGAGTGTGGGCACCTCCACCTCCTCCTATTGCAGTGTAACCAAAAGCTATAGAATCTTGACCATTACTTCCAGGAGGAGAACCGACTCCTCCCGCTCCTCCTTGCCCTACAACTATATTATAAGTAACACCTCTTACAATACTAATATTAGTAGGCTCTAAAAACCCACCTCCACCGCCGCCTGCTCCAGACCTTCCTCCTCCGCCTCCTCCTCCAGCTACTATTAAAGCATCCAATAAATAACTCCCAGTTACTGTTATCCAACCTCCATTAAAATATTCTAAAGATTTAGTTATAGTATTATATCTAATTAAACCTTCTATGTTTATTCTTTGAGCTGTTGTTCCTCTAGGTAATTGAATACCTGTAGTTCCCATATCACCTGTAGCAGTAATTAAGGAACTTAATTTTGCCTGATATGTACTAGTACCATCTGAATAAGGCACTACAATTCCTGTGGTGGGAGTACCTAATCCTAATTGAGATATTGTTACGTCTGCCATTAGAAGTCTCCTATATAATACCCACCACCATTATAATACCTGCAACACATCCAAAATTCTTGTGCATAAGGTCTCCATTCAAAAGGAGTGGCAACCGGTCCTTTTTCTAATTGTACCCCGGTAAATTCTATATAGTCATTAGCATTGGAAGCTGTACCTTGAGTACCCCAAGAAAATCCTACTATCATTTCACCTATACCTGCGCCTACAGTACCGGTAAATTTATAAAACTCTCCTGTAGTAGTTAATTCTTGAGAGGTAAATGATTTAAAAATTGGAGTAGCTTGACCAGGCCAATTACCACCTGATACGAGATTTCCACTTTGATCGACACCAGTTCCTGTTGTAACAAATGCCCATAAATAAGTACCTGAAAAGCTTGAACCTTTTCTAAGCCAAAATGATAGTGTAATTTGTTGATTAGCTAGATCAAAACAATCAACAGACTCTATTTGATTCCATAATCTATACTGTTGTGTTAATGTAGATCCAGAAGGCTTACCTGCTCTAATGCAGTATGTTTGCCCTCCAAATCCTGCTTGACGGGTAACAACATTTATTGCAGTATCGTTTTGACTAAATGCCCATCTATCTGCAGTGTAAGTTCTAGTTCCTCCTCCTGCTATATTAGAAAATGAGGTACCTCTTTGCCATACATTTAATGAACCATTCATTAATCTATTTTTTACTCCAAATAGGTTATTAGTAGAAATCTTAGTAGTTGTATTTCCATCGCTTAAAGGTAAAAAGTTTTCAGCGGATAATACTAGATTGGTAGTAAGTTGTGTAATTGTAGTATCCGCCATATTAGTATAACGGGTATCGTACAATCACGATACCAGATCCCCCTGCTCCTCCGCCTGCTGGGCCTGAAGTGTAATTGCCTCCACCTCCTCCACCTCCTAAGCCATTTGTACCGGGTATACCCATAACATTGTTTGGATAATTATACCAACTACCTCCAGCTCCTCCCCCGCCTAATCCTCCATTAATACGGGTAAAAGCATCGTTATCATAGGAGGTGCTTCCTGCCCCGCCGCCAGCATAAAAAGTAGCTATCCCAGTAATATTACACATTATACCGGTACCACCTTCACCACCCATATAGTAAGGATCAGCAGTTTCACCGCTTCCTCCTGCTCCTCCGCCTCCACCGCCTGCATAGGATGAATAGGAGCTGTTTCCTCCACCACCGCCATTGCCCCCTAAAACACCATTAGTACCTTTTGAGCCTGCACCACCTGTAGCAAAAGGAGAAATATCTACTGCTCCTGCTCCGCCTCCACAGCCACCGGGTCTACCGTTAGTATATGTTAAATTTGAGTTCCAATATGTACCGCCTCCACCTCCTCCGGCGACACTGTAAATATCGAATTGTGATGCACCGCCATCACCGCCTACAGTATTATTGTACCTAACTGCTCCACCAGCAGTACCTCCTGCACCAACAACTACAGTTTTATTACCAACAGTAACTGGAACGCTGGTATTATAGTAAACGCCTCCTGCACCACCACCTCCAGCTAGATCTCCTCCTCCACCCCCTCCTCCTCCAACTATTAAAACTTCTACTGTAGGATTATTGAGAGCAGTAGTTATGTTAAATGAAGAAGTACCCACTGTAGTAAATGTATGAATTCTATATTTTATTCCTCTTTCAGTAATATTAGTTATTGTGCCTCCAGTTGCTTCTATAATAGGTAAATTTAGGCTTGTTAACTGAGCAATAGTAGTTCTAAATGTTGTAGTTCCATTAGAAATAGGAATAGAGTTTGCTCCGCCTAATGAAGGTATTTGACTTAAATTAGATATAGTTATATCGGCCATAGATCTACAATATTATTTATTGAATCTAAATTAAAATAACCTAATTAATAAATGATAAATGTCTTTATCGGTTACGATAATAGAGAGAAAATTGCATATCACGTTTTATCTGAAAGTTTAATTCAACATAGCACACAGCCGTTAAAAATAACACCGGTGGCATATACAAATATAGGTGCTTTTACCAGAGATGTTAATAAAGGGGCTTCTACAGAGTTCTCCTATAGTAGGTTTTTAGTACCTTATCTTATGAATTATGAGGGGTGGGCATTGTTTATGGATTGTGATATGTTGGTAAGAACAGATATATCAAAGCTTTGGGCTTTGAGGGACAGTAATTATTCAATACAAGTATGTAAGCACGATTATATACCAAAAGAACAAGTTAAATTTTTAAATCAAAAACAAACTTCATATTCAAAGAAAAATTGGTCAAGTTTTATGCTAATGAATTGTAATAAATGTAAAGCGCTAACGCTTGAATATGTGCATACAGCTTCGGGTCTCGATCTTCATCAATTTAAATGGTTAGAAAACGATAGTTTTATTGGTACTTTACCGTTAGAGTGGAATTGGTTAGAAGGAGAATATCCGTATAAAGATGGTGTTTATAACATTCATTATACAAGAGGAGGTCCTTATTTTAAGGAATACTCTAATTGTGATTATTCTAAAGAGTGGTTTAATGTATACAATAATTTAAAGGTCGTCTAAATAATATTTTTTATTGGAATACATGTTCAATAGCATATATATTGGTAGTATGAATAAATTCGTTGCCTCACTAGTAGTAAGCTTTTCGCTTGCTACTCTTGCTCTTGCAGATTCAGGTACTTGTACTCCTTGTGATGACAGTGACTGGACCGTAGAGCGCGGTTGGGCCGCATTTGGTGATGTTCTACTTGTAAGACCTCTTGGAACCGCAGGTACAATTGCTGGTTTCGGTATCTTTGCGGTAGCCTCGCCCTTTGCTGCTATGGCCGATGCGACAGAGGATGTATTCGACACGCTTGTTAAAGAGCCTGCCGATTACACATTTAATCGCGATCTTGGTGATTTCTCCAAGTAATTCAAAATAAAAGAATTAGAATAGCCATGGGTTTAATACCTATGGCTATTTTACTATACTAATGAGAATAAATAATTAGTATGGCTGACACTACAATATCTCAATTACCTAATTTGTTCCCAGCATCTAATGCAGTTATACCGATAAGTCAAGATAATACAACCTATTCAACAGTCCTATCTAATTTAAACGCATATAGATTTTTTGTTAAAGCAAATTGCTCCGGTGTTACAACAGAAAATATGCCTAATGTTCAAGCTGAATCAGGAGGAGCAGGTACAAATATGAATTTACCTTTAAATACTATTGATAATACCGGGACAAACCCTAATTGGAATTCAGCATTAAATGTGGCAAATAACAGTATTGTAATTCCTGAATATGGTTTTTATATGGGTCGGGTAAAAGTTGAAGGGTTCGTACCAAACAGTAGTTGGAATATACGCGCATTTGCAATTGTGATATTTAATAGTAATGATAACTCAGTGTATGAATCTTGGGGATACTTTAATTGTGTTTATGCAGGTTTTAGTAACACACACTTTGCATTTAATCCAACTGCTACTTTCTGGGCTAATGCCGGTGCAAATGTTAAAGTACAATATCAAATATTTTCAGCAGCTGGAGGCACGAAAGCTATGTTTCAACCAATATATAATACCGCCTCATTAAGTTTAATTAAATTAAATTAAAATGACCTTTAAAGAATATATTAAATCTTTAAAAAAGAAAAAGAAGAAATCACCTCTCCCACAAACTGATAAGACGCATTTAGTTTCTAGTGATTCGATGATGCCAACACAGCAATTGCCTGCTGCAACTTCTGGTAACCAGCCTCGATTGTCGTGAAAAAAATATTAGTTGTCGGTCCAATTAGCGATAAAATAGATAGAGTGTACGAATATATAAAAGAAAAGCATGAGGTATGGTTTATACCATTTCATAAATTAAATTCTAGTGAAATTAAAGATTACGATTTAATTTTAGTTTTAATTGATTTAACTGCTAATACGGGGGCAAAGTTTGGTATAATATCAAAAAATGGATTGCTAAATGCTATTAATATAGAAAATAAATCTGAATACTTTATTTCAGCAATTACAAATTTTAAACGAACTAATATTATACCAATAAAATATTTTAGTGTAAATAAGCTCTTACAGGATTTAAAAATTGTAGATAGACTTATTTCTCAACAACTGCACCCTCAGGAAGCCAACATTCTAAGATAAGGTTAGATCCAATATATCCGGTTTGTGCAGGCATCTTAGTCTTTGGGTCAACGGTAAAAATACCCCATCCCCCACATTTTAACTTCTTAACAATAGGTTTTTCTTGAGCCATAGTTATAGTATAACTACTAATTATTTAAATGCAACGTTAGGCAACGGAACCGGCAGTAGGAGCAACCGGAGCTGATACTGCAGGCACTGATGCAGGAATCTCTGCCTCTTCACTCTTATGAGAAAGATGGTCTTGGGCGGTGCTCAAAATTTTCATAATGTCACCCTTCTTATACTTTTTAGGGTGTGTTAAAAGATGATCACACAGATCTAGGGCTTCGTGGTTAACATTGTAATGTGTGTTCATGGCTTCTTGTTCTTCAGATTCTTCTTTAGAACGAATAGCAGCACTAATTGCAGCTCTACGCTTGGCAAGATATTCATCTTGCTTATTAACTACTCCATCATTATTGATATCAGAGTCTTCTTGACCTACCGGATCCATCTTTTCATTAATAACAGCCTTAGCTTTACGTGAATTAACGTAGTTTTCAAACATCTTAAAATCGTCTAATGTCATACAAATATTTATTAATTTAAGTAATATTTTTATTAAAAAAATTCGGACAAGACTAAATAATTATATGAAGCGCATTAGTTTAAATGTAACGAAAGCTAATATAAAGAATGGTCAAGCTGTTAATCCCGGTAAATGCCCCATTGCTAATTCAATTCTTGATAATGTAAAGAATGTTTACTTTGTAAGTGTTCTACCCGATCAAGTTGCTATAAAGATTAAAAAAGGTAACAAAATTACCGCTTATAAATCCAGCACACCTAAGTCGGCCAATACATTTATTAAGCGATTTGATGATGGTCAAAAAGTTACACCATTTTCTTTAAAGCTCTCGTTTGAAAAAGTTAATAAAAATTTCTACGATTTAGTTTAACTTTTTCCTACAGTAAAGAATAAATATTTAAGATATGGCAGCCACATTATATAGTGTAGTAATTTCAGGAACTAATAATAACTTGTTCACCTATACAGGTAATATAACAGGTGCAATGTCTACATATGCGGGGCAAGTAAGCGGTATTATAGCAGGTGCAGCAGGTGCCAATCCTACTACTAGCTTTGATCAATTTGATCCAAAATTTCCTCAGTTTAGTGATATTATAAATTTTCAATCTGGTAGATCATATTTAGTTGCTGGTAATCAAGGAAGTACATTTTCACTAGGCGTCTCTGGTACTGCAAGCTTTGCTATGCCTGATAAGCGCTTTATTCATTCTAGAAAAGCGGGCGGCGTAGGTTCCGATATTAACATAGTTGGATATGATGATAATTTTAAATCCTCTCCATTAAGCGCTGCATTCAATAAGCCTTCTGGGGGTCCAGGTGGATTAGCATCTGATGGCGGCGTATTCGTATTTTGTAATTATGATAATGAAGGTAGACAAGCCTTTAAGGTATGGAATTCCACTATTCAAGCTACAATCGATAATCCTCTTACTCCTGCAGCTCAAAGAACTGCATTGTTAGATAATCCAGGTAACTTTTTTAGATTAGAGCCTTTATCGTCCTATTTAGTTAGAAGCTATATTTCTACTTCTACTTCTATATCTGGTGAAAGAATTAATAGCTATCTATTAACTGATAATAAAGACTTTCAAAACGATAATATATTTCTTACCACAAATGATGGTAAGTATATTAAGATCTAAAACCTCATAGTAGGTCTCTCACTTTTAGAGAAAATCTCAAGAAACGCTACTTTATCAACAAAATACCATTCGGTATTAATTTTAATATAATTACCGGAGGGCGAAAACTCATTTATCTTTCCTTCCTGTACTGAAAACCTTCCAGAAGGTGTATATGCAAATAGAACTTTTCTATCAATTAAATCTTCTTTAGAATATAAATTATTTTTCATCGTTAAATTAAAAAAATAGAAACCCTGTACCGAAAAGAAGAGCTAAACTCGGTACAGGGTTTCGTTGTTATTATATAGTTATCTTGAGCTCTTCTTAAGCTTTAGCCCACTTACCATTAATTTTAATGGCATTCTGAATAGCGCTCTCCGAGACCGAAGGAATCGAAGAATCAACATTCAGCTGTGCACGTACCTCATTAAGCTTCAAGCCTTGACGAAGAAGCTTGAGGGCTGGGCGGCTAATATAATTACTCACAAAACCCTCAGGCTTGGAAGCAATATACTTGGCATTGGTAAGGCGGGCGGCACCAGTGACGATGCAAACCAACTTAGGAGTAATCTCTCGCGAAGACTTAGCGGCGCTATCGCGGTTAGCCGGATTCTTTCGAATCGTCGGTTCAATGGTTGTAGTACTCATTATCTTTCTATTATAAAGGAACTTAGAAATTATGCAACGTTATTTTGTTACGACAGTAATTTCCAATTGACTCTTCTTCCAAACCGCTTCCGCACCACGCCCTTCCTTAACAAGCTTACCTTCATTCTGCAGTTCACGGATAAGGAAGCCAGCACGAGTAGAATCGATTCCAAGCTTCTGACATACCAAAGGTAAAGAAATAACGTCTAGCTTAAGAATAGATTCACGTTGTTCTTTCTTCTTATCTGCCTTACTTGACCTAGTCTCTTTTTCGTCCTTATCGATTACCACTTCTGTTTCAAAGTCATAACCACTATATTCAATAAAACACTCAATATCAGTGGCAGGTCCAAATCGGTTCTTATCAAATCGTACACACCTTGCATTCATCTCTGCATCTTTAATAGTATGAATAGAGATATTAACGTCTACGGCATGAATAATAAGAGAACTACCCTTAATACCCCCTGCTTTAGTATTGTGACAAATAAGGATAACAGCACATTCGGTTTCTTTAGCACGTACAACTAGCTTCTCAATACAATATTTCTCTAGATCACGTCCTCGCTTAGTACCTTTGATAAGTCCTTGAAAAGAATCGACTACAATAACATCTAAGTCTTCCATATATTTTGAAACAGTATCTACATCTGCCTCGTTACATACACTAATATTTTTGACTTGAAGTCGCTTACAAGTCATAGCTAATTGGGCAACACTCTCTTCTGAAGAGCAGTAACCGACTTTATAACTATTATTATGAAGATTTTCTAGCAATTGAAGTACAAATGTAGTTTTACCCATACCTGCGCGAGCAGTTAAGGTAATAGAGCTACCGGGAAGAATACCACCGCCAAAAGCGGCATCAATCTTCTCATTACCGCTCTTCATACGGCGATTGAATACTTCAGGAATTACAACCGTATTAACCGGCTGAAACTTCGTCGAGGTCATCTTAATGTTCATACGTATAGTATAATGGAATTTGCCAACTCGTCAAGTTAAAAGTTAAATTTAATTTTAGGTATAAGATCGAACGACTTACATCTATCAAGCAGTTCCATCATTAACAGTCTTCTATAATTGTAAAGGTCTTCTGCATTCCAAAACCTCATATCAAATATTGATGTTGAAGGATTTAGAATTACTGTCCAATTAGGTCTTATACCTTCATTGATATATATTTCTATATCTTTAAAACGCTCTTTTAATACTTCTGTATCAAGAGCTTTAATTTCGTCAGAGAAGGATCTCTCTCTGGGATCTTTGTATTCTTTCGTAGAACTCATTGGGATAGTATTTAGTTTCAATTTCTCTTATATTTGTGTCTAGTTTGGTTAACAACTCCTTTGCGCATTTATAATCAATATAAACTTTATGACCCCCTGTCCTGTTAAATCCATCTGGTTTAAAAGTAAACTCTATTACAGGTTCACGTTGACCCCGGGCAATAACTTTATCAACGTTAACTATTTTATTAGTGATTTCGTTATAGTCTTTCCTCTTCATCCTCTATCCTTTCCATTTTTTCCATATCTTTACAGAAATGATGTAATCCAGCATTGGCAAATATTTGAGATGTAAGTAGAAAAAAAGTGTTGTTATCTGGATCTTTTTTGTACTTATCCATATCAATACACTCTACTAACAAACCAACATTATAAAGCCTATTATCTTCACCATAAAAGGTATTAATTTTACTATCATCATTAAGCTGTTCAAATAAAACGGTAGCAGCTTCCATTGGAGAATCTGCCTCAACCCCTATAACGTTTATAGAACCAGTTTTAACTTGCCAGCGTCTTGTCACGTTTTTCTTGCTCCAATAACGCATCATCTATATTCGTCATATTATCGGAATATACTTGATTGGCTATAATAAGCTTACCGGAACCTTGTTCACCAAAATAAATTCCTTTATTGCGCTTTACTTTACTGTTGTTTACAGAAGTCCATAAATTTTCGGGAATACCTAACATACGAAGAGCTTCTACACGGGAACCGGGTAAAGCTTCACCTGATACCGAACAATAATAAATTTTATCCATAACGTATTATATTATCTTTTTAAATTTTACTCAAGTAACTTTTGAAAAATTCTTAACACAGCTTTTTGCTCCGTTAGGAACTAAATACTTCTTATTATTATCCCAACATTCCTTAGTCATTACTTCAATAGCTCCTGCTGTCTTATGGCCATAAACCATTCTTCCAAACCGATTTCTCATTTTTTCTGGGGGTAAATTATTAATAGGCTTTTTTAGCCCTACGGAAAAAGGAGGTTCCTTATACATTATAATATTTTTTAGCCTCGTTAATTTGTGTTTCGTTAGGAGTAAAACTGGTTACAGGGTTTAATATATTTTTAATTTCTATAAATGGTTTATTTTGTTTTAACAACTTTACTGCTTCTTGACTAATATAGTTATCAACAAAATTCTTTATAGAACCGAACTTTTCTTCTTTAGTTTTAAGATATTCCATACTAGTAGGTCTTTCAAGACCTGAGATTAAACATTTAAGCTTAGGAACAGAACCTTGAAGGCTTTTTTTAAGCCTAGAATTAATATCGTCCTTATTTAGCATACAACTATTATAGTTGAACATTTATAATCGACAAGTAAATTTTTTTGAACAAAAAAAAGAACGCCGCACTCAAAGAGTAACGGCGCTCTAATTTCAACGTTAAAATTAGGCAACGTTAAGACCACCAGTGCGGTTAATTGCACGGGTTAGATCACGAGCGTCCACACGACGAATGGAACGAGCAAACTGATTAGACTGCTCGAGCAACTTGGCGCGCTTAACTGTGAATTGGCCATTACGGCTGCGTTCGATCTTGACGAAGAATGTCTTCGGGCGAAGATCGCGGCTATTGTAATTGATATCACTCATTATATTCTTACCTCCCTTCATTTATTAATAATAAATTCTTATTCGGACGGTTCAACTGGTTTTTCTAGAATTACTGGTTCTGCAAATATATATTGTTCATGACTCTTTGTACTCCTATCATTCTTACGACGATAGCCGAGTAATATATTCTTACCTTCTTTATTAACAGTTAGAATAGGGGTGAGTCTACCTTTAGATATTAAGGTCTGTAATTTTTTCGGATTTATTTTTGACATGAATTAATTATAAATGATTATATTACAATATCAATATTCTTTTTCAGTCATTATTTTAAAGAATTTCATCATATCTATTTCATCAAAAATTTTATCTTTGAAACATTCGAATAATTGCTCTTTTTCAAACCCCTCGTTTAATGCATATCTAACTACTTTATCATTAAGAATAAAAAACCCTATCTTAACTTTTTTATTCTCAATATATTCTCCTACGGCCCCGACCACCCCTTTTTCATTAACTACAGGAATAAAGCTATGATCAATTGCAGTACTGTCTATAAAGAGCTCAACGCCGTTTTCACAAGCAGCTTTTTCTAATTGATCTGCTATAGAGGTTAAACTCATTCAATATATAATAAAAGATACCATAATAAAGTCAAGCTTGTAATTTATTTTTGTGCCTATATAATGTGAAAATGGAAAAAGAAATACCTCTAAACTGGCTAAACTACGGGCAACGCTTTAATATACCGGGATTGAAATCTTATAGAAACACTAGACTAGTTAGGTGTACAGATTGTTCTGCGGTTATTGCAGGGGATAGAATGTTAAAAGTTAATGATAAAGAGGTATGGGCACAAATACCTCCTGGATATACTATTTCCCCATTTACTATGGTAACACCAATTTAAACCATCCACCAAACATCAAGCCCAAATCCTAGTACTTTAATTTTAAGAATATTACCGTAATCGTATTTGCTATAAAATAACCCTGTATCTATCTTGGTAATGTAAGGACCTATCTCTAAATCATTATTTTCATCTCTTCTAAATAAAAAAACTTCCGGAAGGGTAAACTCTACTAATAACCACCCTTTATTAAAAACGTTTAACTTCATTTTGATAATTCGGTTAAAGCTTTTATTAGTTCTTTAACTCTATCTTTAGATAATACAATTTCGTCTGTATAGGGAAAGCCTGTTTTTAAAATTTGCCAAATATGTCTAAATCTATCTTTTAAATTGTAGCGCTTTACATTAAGACCTCTAGAAAATAAAGACATATATACTTCTTCTTCTTTAGAAAATTTCTCTAAAACAATCATCTCACTCTCACAAGAACAAGAAATATATTTTCTTTTAATAGCCATCGTATGTCTTCTTAAACATAGCTACACGAACAGGCATTGCAACTGGCTCTATAGCTTTTTCTTCTTTTTTCTCTTTTTTATGCCTAATCACATAGACAATTACAATATCACCTACTTCCATAAGCAACGCTAAGAGAAAACAAACAAGAGCGGTTACTTCTAATCTTAAAAGGCCTTCAAATGCTAATCTTATAATATTATCGGAACCGGCAATTTCTGTAGCGTTAAACTCCACATTTACTTTAGATGCAACAGATGATATTAACCCATTAACTTGAATATTAGCTAATTCAAGTTCACCAAAGTTTCTTGCCTTATTAACATCTTTCTTTATATCTACAAACCTCTCCTCAATAAGCTTATTTGCAGATTGAAGCTTTTTAACCTCATCCTTTGTTTCTTGGCGAGCAAGATTGGCTTCTCTTTCTATTTTTTGTCGAGATGAATCTTTTTCAATTTCAGCCTCACTTTGTAATCGTCTTACAGATGATTGTAATTCTTTTGTTCTCGGGCCTTCCCCGACTTTTCCGGTTGTAAAATCAGCTCTCACACCAGACTTTTCGTCTATTACTTTTTGATTTGCCTCATTAATTTGTCTGTTAATATCATCTAGCTTTCTAGAGTGAGAAGCTTCAATTTCTGCTAACCTATTCCTTTCATTTTCTTTTATTTGATCTTCTAGAGTTTGAGCGGCTTTCTTACTTGCAGCCTCAAAATTGTTAATTTGTTCTAATATTTGTACTTTACTGGTTTTAAGACTATCCTGTAATCCGGTTTCAGAATAAAGACCGGTGAAATCAAATATAGTAGGAAGTAAGCTTAAAAACAAACAAAGAATTGCAGCTTTTTTAGGAAATTCATCTCTTCCAAACAATATAATCTTTACACAATACGGTAGTCCTACAACTCCAAGTGCAGTCATGGCTACAAGGAACCAATTCCATGAATAAAGAACTAAGTCTAATGCATGATAGGCAAATGCGTAAGCGGCTCCTATAATAACCCAATATATTATATCAATAGCTTTTGCAGATACTTTATGAGAAGTATCAAATCCAAATATAGTTTGATATCTAGGACGAGTAATTACTTCCATTATAGTATTTATTTTAAACTAGATAGGTATCTCTACATAATGTCTATGTTGAAATATTGTTCTAAACGTTATTCTATCTACTCTAACACCAACAAATTTCTCCATTTCCTTATATTGCTCTAATCTTTCTTTTGAACTAGTGTAAAAATTCTTACAATCTGGTGCTATAATAGCGTTAGTAATGTAATCATAATCACTATAACGTATTTCTGTATTAGTTGCGTGTGCCCATTTTTCTGCTTCTTCTTTAGTTCTCCATCTACCGCTTACTCTAGAGCCTACAGCCCATGCATATAAGTTTTTTTGTGTTGGGTTCTTTAATTTTAAAAATTTAGCTATTTTAGCATATACACTTTTTGTTTCTTTGTCAAAATCATCAAAACTTTTAATAACTTTTTTTAATTCATATATACTAGATGTACTGCTTTTAATATCCTCTTTCCAATTTGGAAATAGTTTATTTAATTCTTGAAATGTGAGATTTTTATATTTGTCTCTTATCTCGTTAGACATACTTACCTCTTTATATTTAATATATTCATATAAATATAATTGCATCTAGAGAGAAGCCGTACGGCCTATTTCTAGGTGGCTACATGGAGAAGTATGTAGAAATATCACTATTAGTACTAGAGTAGATAGTTGATATTGTCTAGTGCCTTCGGGTCATGCTTGCTCTCGGGTGTTAAATTCTCCCCAGTGTAGCAGATTTTTTAGCGAAAGCTTTAAAGTCATGCAGGCTCTGAGGCGCAAGCCTCAGGGCTTGTATTTTTTATATTAATTTAAGAAATATAAACGAACATAACCATCACCACCGTTACCACCGTTACCGCTTGAAAAAGTAGTTGATGCTGTACCACAGGCTCCCCC
>Ga0194133_10004791_pt1 | contig 17720 bp, 12 predicted proteins | sample TA2KigOf40mmetaG_FD_155448 | JGI IMG/M metagenome (GOLD analysis project Ga0194133, IMG submission 155448) | Freshwater microbial communities from Lake Tanganyika, Tanzania - TA2015055 Kigoma Offshore 40m | ecosystem: Environmental > Aquatic > Freshwater > Lake | place: Tanzania: Lake... | reverse complement strand
CCGGCGTGGATTTTATTGGAGTGTGCGAACCTGCTGCTCGCTCTATTTCGGAGTCACAGGGGCGCACTTTGTGCAAAAACGTGTCGGAGCTAATAAATCTGGGGATTGACTATGCCGTTGTGGCCGTTCCTACAAAGCATCATCTAAAAGTTTGTAAAGAGTTAGCTAATTCTGGTATCCATGCTTTAGTTGAAAAACCTCTCTCTCATAACTCCCAAAGCGCACGAGAGATCATGTCCGCATTTAAAACTAAAGGCTTACTTGGAGCAGTTGGCCATATCGAACGCTACAATCCCGCACTTCAAGAGGCCAAAAAAAGGCTGGATCAATTAGGAACCCTTTGTCAAATTGCAACTCGCAGACAAGGGCCATTTCCAGGAAGAGTAGTGGATATTGGAGTAATTAAGGATCTTGCAACACATGACATTGATCTGACCACCTGGATTACTCAACAACAATATTCCTCGGTTTCGGCAAGAACTGCAATGCGCACTGGTCGTGAGTTGGAAGATCTTGTAGCAGTGATTGGTTCCTTAAGTGACGGCACTACCACAAATCACTTGGTGAATTGGCTTAGCCCACTAAAGGAGCGTGTTACGACTTTGACCGGAGAAAAAGGAGCTTTCGTCGCCGACACTCTCACGGGAGATTTAACATATTATGCCAATGGCACCAATTTATCTTCTTGGAATGAACTTGTACACTTTCGTGGCAATAGCGAAGGTGATGTCATTCGATACGCAATTCCCAAGTATGAGCCTTTGCGTTTAGAGCACGAAAGTTTTAGAGATGCATTACTAGGTAAGCATTCAGAGGTTGTAACAATGGAAGATGGAATAGACACAATTCTAGTCGCCGAGGCGATTATCGAAAGTTCAATTAGAAATCAAACTGTTGAATTGACCGATAAAGGGAGTCATAATTGAAAATTGCAGTAGTGGCACTTGGCAAAATAGGGCTTCCTCTTGCCGTTCAATTCGCACTAAAGGGCCATCAAGTGTTGGGAACAGACACAAAAGAAGAAGTTGTTCGTCAAGTAAATAGAGCAATACAACCTTTTCCGGGTGAAGCACATCTTGGAGAATATCTAAAACAAGTTATTGACCGAGGGAAATTAACAGCGACTACTGATACTACGGATGCAGTTAGAAAGAGTGATTTTATAGTAGTTGTTGTTCCACTCTTCGTAGAAAAAAGTGGTGAACCAGACTTCACTTGGATTGATGAAGCAACAAATGCAATTGGACGAGGACTTAAACGGGGTTCGTTAGTGTCTTACGAAACCACCCTACCCGTTGGCACTACTAGAACTAGATTTGCTCCTGCGCTTGAAGCAATCTCTGGATTAAAAGCAGGAATAGATTTCCATCTTGTTTTCTCGCCAGAACGTGTTTCGACGGGAAGTGTTTTCGCAGATCTAAGAAAATATCCAAAGCTTGTTGGCGGAATAAATCAAGTAAGTTCAGCTCTTGGTGTTAAATTCTATCAAGAGGTATTGGATTTTGATTTCCGGCCAGACCTCCCTAAAGAGAATGGTGTTTGGGAATTGAAAAGTTGTGAGGTAGCAGAGTTTGCCAAGCTAGCGGAAACAACTTACCGGGATGTAAACATTGCACTTGCCAACCAGTTTGCGATATACGCTGAATCTAATGGAATAAACGTTAGTGAAGTTATTGACGCATCTAACTCACAACCTTTTTCCCACATTCATAGACCAGGAATTGCAGTTGGTGGTCACTGTATCCCTATCTATCCTCAGTTCTATCTCTGGAATGACCCTACCGCCACTCTTGTTCGTACTGCTCGGGAGACAAATAATGCGATGCCATCACATGTTGTCGATACTCTTTCCCAATTACACGGAGGACTTATGGGACAACGCGTGGCCGTACTTGGAGTTGCGTATAGAGGTGGGGTCAAAGAAAGTGCATTTTCAGGTATTTTTCCGACAGTTAAACAGTTAAAAAAATTGGGGGCAATAGTTTTTGTGCACGACCCACTTTACACAGATACCGAACTGTCTAATCTAGGTTTCGCGCCCTATCACTATGGAGATAATGTTGACGCTGGTTTAGTACAAACAGATCATAGGGAGTATTACGAACTATCGAGTAATCAACTCCCTGGAATTAGAACTTTCTTGGATGGTCGTGGCGTTACTAACGAAGTTAATTGGCAGGATGTTCGATATCACGTTTTGGGTCATTCGAGTTCTTTTCTGCTTCACTAAAATCCTTAGCAATTGTTTAGAATACCATTAGGTAGTTCAAGTCTTTTCGAACTCTAATTGGCAGGGTTCGAGTACACTAATGTTATGAGGAAATCTCTACAGCCTCTTGAGTCCAGCGTAACTCAATCCGTAATTAGATCACTACGACTCTTGACTCAACAAAATAAAAATAAAGTTTTCATTTTTATTGGTGCTCAACTTCTCATTTCAATGTTGGACTCGATTGGCATTTTACTCATGGGAATAGTAGCCTCGCTAGCTTTGTCGCTGACCACTTCCTCGCAAGGGCCGACTTTCCTCAGCTTTTTCTTGGAATACTTAGGATTACAAAACATTACAGACCAAAGGCTCTTGCTATTGTGTGCGGCCGCAATTGTTATCCTGTTGTTAGTTCGCACTGCAACTTCTTTATTTTTCTCGCTCAAGACTTATCGCTTCTTAGCCCGGATGGGTAGCGAGGTATCAGCGTCACTTATTTCTAAACTTTTTGCTAGTCCATATTGGTGGATACGCAGTCAAAGTGTTAATGAGATCTCATTTGCTCTCACTCAAGGAGTTCAGTATTCAATCATCGGAGTCCTAGGACAATTCATTATATTTTTCTCAGAGCTCTGTTTCTTGATTTTAATGTTCACTATACTTTTTTGGGTTAATTCTCTAATGGCTATCATTGCACTGCTGCTTTTCGTTGGCTTTGGGTCTCTAGTTTACTTCGTAGTTGGACGTCATGTTTCGAGCCTTTCTGAAAAGACAACAGAAAAGGTTGTTGAGGGAATTCAGCAAATTCAAAATTCACTCAATCTATTTCGTGAGATTTCTCTAAAATCAAGAGAAAGTGTCTTTGAGCATAAATTCAGAAATTCTCAGTTTGAATCGGGAACGTATTTTGCAAAATTCAATTGGATTCAACTTGTACCCAAATTCGCTATTGAGATTGCTGTGGTGCTGGGTGCTTTTTTCTTAGCTCTTACTTCTGCGCTTACTGGAGGATATATAAGTGCGGTAACCGATTTATCAGTTTTTTTAGTAGCAACTTCCAGAATTGCTCCTTCCGCCTTACGGTTACAGCAGTCGCTCATGTCAACTCGATCGTATGCGGGACAGTCCGCAAAGAGTTTTCAGTATTACGACGATTTATCTAATATTACTTCCAGCCTAGGGGACTTTAATGAAATGAAATTAGAGTCACAAAATAGATTCGGTCGCAACCATATTCCAATTGTGAAATTCTCTGATGTTAGTTATACCTTTTTGGATGGTAAAGCCCCCGTATTGACAGATATCTCTTTTGAAATTGCGCCAGGAGAGATGGTGGCATTGGTTGGTCCCTCTGGTTCTGGGAAATCCACACTGTGCGATCTGATATTCGGACTGCTTACCCCAACCTCAGGTGCTGCTACCATCGATGGAATATCTGCTTCAATATTTGTGAAAAGTAATCCAGATTGTGTTTCATACCTACCTCAAGAAACTTTAATAATTCCTGGGACTATTAGTGAAAACATTGCGATTGGAGTCGATCTAAGTAATGTAGATTTTGATGAGTTAACTCAAGCAATTGAGAAATCGCAGCTGACTGATTTCTTAAATTCCATACCTGATGGCTTAGGGCAAAGATTAGGTGATGTCGGATTAAAATTAAGTGGAGGGCAAAAACAACGAATTGGGTTAGCGCGCGCTTTATACCCTGCTCCGAAGTTGTTGGTACTTGATGAACCTACGAGTTCCTTAGATGCAGAAACTGAAGATTCTTTCTTGCGCGCATTAAAAGTTATGAAGGGCGAGTGTTCTGTGTTGATAATTGCTCACAGACTTTCAACGCTCAAATTTACTGATAAAGTTATCTATCTTGAAGCTGGACGGATAGTATCTAGTGGAAACGTTGATGATTTAAGGCGCGCCATTCCAAGGTTTGATGTGCAGGCGGGACTTCACGGTTTATAAGGAAACAACGCCTTTTTCGATACTATAGTGTACGCGTCGCTTGCGGGAAGGGGGGAAATATGCAAATAGAAGGTAAAAGATTCCTTGTTACCGGTGGTGCTGGCTTTATAGGGAGCCATGTCGTTCGACAGTTGCTTTTAGAGGATGTTAAAGAAGTAATAGTTTATGACAATTTTGCAAGAGGATTACTTTCAAATTTAGAGGAATGCGTTTTTGATTCACGACTAAAGATTAATCCTTTTGGCGGGGACATAAGAGATACTGATGTACTCAATAGAAGTATGGTGGGAATTGACGGGGTATTTCACTTAGCGGCCATGTGGTTGTTACATTGTAAAGACTTTCCCCGAACTGCTTTTGATGTCAATATAAATGGTACATTTAACATTCTTGAAGCATGCGTCAACAATAAAGTATCGAGACTTGTGTACTCATCCTCAGCCTCTGTATACGGGGACGCTGTGCAAGTGCCGATGACTGAAAGTCATCCATTCAATAATCGTAACTTTTACGGCGCGACTAAAATCGCAGGAGAAGCGATGGCCAGGGCTTTCTTTGACCGCAACAACCTTTCCTATGTGGGTTTACGATACATGAACGTCTACGGACCTAATCAGGATCAAACAGCCGCCTATTCGGGCGTGATCCCAATAATGCTCAATATGATTGATGCCGATCAAAATCCTGAAATCAATGGTGATGGAAGTCAAGCGTATGATTTCATCACAGTCCAAGACACCGCACGTTGCAATATTCTGGCTATGAAGGCGAACAAAGTCGATGAGTTTTACAATGTTGGTACAGGAATTCAAACTTCAATTAGAGAACTATGTAATTTGATTCTAAAATTGAAAAATTCAAAGTTGCAAGTGTCTTACAAACCTTACCCTTTGGAGGATGCCCGAAGATTAGTTCAAAATAGAATCGGCTCGACTGAGAAAGCATCCCTAGAGCTAGGCTTCAACTTCCTAACTGATCTTGAAAACGGTTTGAAGGACTTGATTTGTTGGCGCCAGTTGGCTTCTCTGGAATGATTATGCCCCGATTTAAGAGAATCCAAATAGCTACCCCTAGTTTAGGAGTAGATGAATGGAATGCAATCAAGGCTTCAATTGACTCTGGCTGGCTAACCCAAGGGCCACGTGTGCGAGAATTTGAGAAAAATTTTGCATCAAAGCATGATGTGAACTTCGCGCTAGCAACAACAAGTTGCACTACCGCTCTTCACCTGATGTTAGCAGCTGCGGGAATTGGAGCCGGAGATGAAGTCATCGTGCCCTCTTTCACTTGGATTTCCACAGCGAACGCGGTACTTTATTGTGGAGCAACTCCCATTTTGTGTGACATTGATATTAAGACCTACAATATTGACATTGAAGATGCACTCGAGAAAATTACCCCCAAAACTCGAGCTATCATTGCAGTACATTTGTTTGGTTTATGTGCGGACGTTCCAAAATTAAGATCTCTAGTTCAAGATGACATTTTGATATTTGAAGATGCAGCTTGCGCGGCTGGAGCTAGTCTCAATGGTGTATTCGCTGGAAGTTTGGGTGATGCTGCAGCTTTTTCTTTTCATCCCAGGAAGTCGATTACTACTGGCGAAGGAGGGATGTTAACTACCAATAATTCCGATTTGGCGTCAATTGCAGAACAAATGCGCAATCATGGAGCATCAATTTCGGAAGAAGAACGTCACATTGGTTCTCAACCCTACTTACTTCCTGACTTTAATTATTTGGGTTTTAACTATCGTATGACAGATCTCCAGGCGTCTATCGGAGTTATTCAATTGAATAAACTAGATAGCTTTATTCAAGAGAGAAATAAATGGGCCAATTTCTATATTCGTGAACTTTCGAAAATACCATGGCTGTCCATGCCATTGCTTCCTTTGAATGGAGGGCATGCTTGGCAATCTTTTGTGACTCGCGTGGATGAGGTAAAAGCTCCTATTCCAAGGAACTTAATCATGAAAAAACTTGAAGAGCGCGGTGTTTCCACGCGTCCGGGGACCCATGCAATTCATATGTTGAATTACTATTCCAGCCGATTTAACTACAACGCTGAAGATTTTCCAAACGCAAAAACTTGTAGTGAAACAACAATGGCCTTGCCATTGCACAATAATATGCAAGAGGAAGATTATATCTACGTTGTAGATGCTCTCAAAAAAATAGTAAAATAATCAAATGTGTGGAATTGCAGGTTTGGCCCAATTGAGTGGACAATCAGTTGATCATTCGCAAATATCGAAAATGACCGATTCTATTGCTCACCGCGGTCCAGATGGCCAAGGACAGTGGTGCGAGAAGAATATCGGCCTCGGGCATCGACGACTAGCTATATTGGATTTGTCGGAGGCAGGCAATCAACCTATGCACACTCCAGATAGACGTTTTGTGATGGTGTACAACGGTGAAGTTTATAATTTTAAAACTTTAAGACATGAGCTTGTCTTGCTTGGTCATAAATTTTCTTCTAGGACTGATAGTGAAGTAATACTGGCTGCGTTCAATCAATGGGGAACTGAAGCGATACCGAGATTTAATGGTATGTTTGCGATTGCAATCTGGGATCGGCAAGAGCAAAAATTATTTCTTGCCAGAGATCGATATGGAATTAAGCCACTTTATATCTCTCAAAAAGGTGACTCACTGGTATTTGCCTCAGAGCAAAGAGGAATTTTATCTCTTCTAAAATCCGACAACAAGTTAGATTTCGGAGGTTTACTTGAGTATCTAAGTTTTCAGAATATTATTACGGACCGAACTTTTAATAAAGATATTCAAGTTTTTCCAGCAGCACACTTTGCTTCTTTAGATATAGGAAAAGGAGAGAAAAGATTAAAATTCACAAAGTACTGGGATTTTGATTTTCGAGAGACAGAGATCATCGCAAGTGATAGAGAGTATTGTGAGGAATTGGATAGACTATTTAAACAAGCCGTAGAGCGGCAAATGATCTCTGATGTTGAGATTGGTTCCTATTTAAGTGGAGGTATGGACTCCGGCTCAATTACAGCAATCCTCTCTCGTTCTACTCAAAATTTGAAGACTTTTACTTGTGGATTCGATCTCGCATCAGCCACTGGAATAGAGTTAGATTTTGATGAACGAGAAGCCGCCCAAAGCCTATCGAGTTTGTTCAGAACTCAACATTTTGAAATATTATTGAACTCTTTACATATGGAACAATCTCTCGAGAATATCGTCTGGCATCTAGAGGAGCTCCGAGTCGGCCAATCTTATCCCAATTATTACGCAGCAAAGTTGGCAAGTGATCATGTAAAAGTGGTTTTAAGCGGCGCAGGCGGAGACGAATTGTTTGCCGGTTATCCATGGCGTTATCCTGATGTTAGTGGAATTTCTAATTTAGAAACATTCACAAATGAATACTTTAATTTTTGGCATAGAATTCTTTCAGTTGAAGAAATAAAATCCTTAACTTATCCTATTCGCAGACAGGTCAAAGATTTTGATACGTATCAAATATTCAGAGACATGCTGCTGCCAACTGAACAAATGCCACTTACACCTCATGAATATTTTAACTTATCTCTTCGATTTGAGGCTAAAACATTTCTCCATGGACTTCTTATTGTGGAAGATAAACTAAGCATGGCACATGGATTAGAAACAAGACTTCCCTTTTTAGACAACGATCTCGTCGATTTTGCTCTTAGGTGCCCCATCAGATTGAAAACTGACTATCCACAAAATCATTCAGGTGCAAACCATAAAATTACCGCTAAGAATGCTCGAAATTATATTGAGTCGAATTCTTATGGAAAATTGATTTTGAGAGCTGTAATGGCTAGTTATCTTCCACAATCTTCTTTAGATCGAAAAAAACAAGGTTTCTCTGGTCCGGATGCCAGTTGGTTTAAGAGGGATAGTTTGGACTTTGTTAGGAAAGTACTATCTTCGAAAGAGTCCCCCTTATTTGATTACTTAGACTATGCGACTACTCAAACTCTGTTAAATCAACACTTGAATGGAAGGCAAAATCGGCGACTATTGGTTTGGTCGCTTCTAAGTCTAAATACATTGCTTTCAGCTTATTAGGTCCGTCTTTCGCTCAATGCTCAGAATGCGAAAACTCAGTTCCAAAGAGTCATGATCGAGTCTACGCCGAGTCTTATTACTCATCCATCTCACATTATCAGTTTATGACTTTCTCGTAAATTGAATTAGTCTTAGCACGGATGTCTTCTGCATTGATTCTGCCGATAATTTCTTCGCGGAGCGCGGCACCCATTCTTTTTCTGTAGGTAGGATCTTCTAGAAAGCGTGATATGGACTCCGCTAGTGCTACATAATCATGTCTTGGGACAAGTTCCCCTGTTTTATTAGTTTCAATTAACTCTCCCTGCCATTCCATGTCATACGCAACTACTGCTGCACCTGCCATAGCGGACTCTGCTAAAGCACGCCCTGTCAAAGGAGACACCACGATATCGCAATGTGCCAATAGTCGTGAAATCCAGTCTTGATCTCTATTACCACAAAAAATAACTCTCTCCGTAATGAAAAGTTCTTGGCAAAGATTTGTCAGCTCATCCAATTGAGACCCTTCACCCACAATCAAAACTACAAATTCCCGCTTATGCTTTCGTATATGAGGAATAGCACGAATCACATGATCAACTAGCTTTACTTTCTCAAGCCTAGAGATACAAACGATCAAATCTTGGCCATCTATTCCTAATGAATTGAGTTCACCCTCTATGGGCAAACGCAAACTTGGATCTATGAGATGGTGAGTGCTCAAGTTAAAGACCACAGGTAGAACTTCTATCTTTGAAGGGTTCACACCTTTAGCGATCACAAACTTTTTGTTATCTTCATTCCCGACTAAGACTATATCTGCACGAGACAAAACGAACTTTTCCAAAGTTTGCTCGAGCCGAATGGATCTAAACAGTCTGGGCATATTTGGCTTTTTTGTATCTCTTCTAATAGCATCAAAATTAGCCCATATTCCCACTATGAGAGGCGTGCGTGTTAAGGAGCTAAGCAGCCAACCAATGAATCCATTTAGAAGAGCATCTTCGGCTCGCACAACATTTAATTTGTATTCCTTTTGGAAATTCAGGACTAGCTTCAATATAGAAATAAAAGATAGTGAGTAGTTCAAGAATTCAAATTTCCTTAGCAGCGCAAACCGCCCTCGTTTGCCCTCTAAGAATTGATTCCGATTATCTAGTTCATAGATGGAAGGTCGCCCATAAAAAGCATCCGATTCAAGGCTGTCCGAAAATTGCACACCAGCGAAAGGGTGAATCGTAATAACTTTAGAAAAGAAGCGACCAGGATCACGAGCTAACACAAAATTTTCAAGCTGGCGAGATTTTAGATCCGAATAACAATACGCCGAATCTACTACCAGCATGTTCCTCATTCAGGCCTCCAATCCTAGAACGTATAATTTCCCTAGTCTATTCATGACGTGCATTTTTGATCTACAAAGATTAAATGCTTCAGATTCGTATTCCAACACTTGGCCGGATTATTCTTTCCAAAAATTCGTCATCCGCTTCCGCCTTTACGTTCCGAGAGTGAATAAATCTCCAATAAATTTTTTTTGCTAATATCATTTTCCATTTCCCTGGGACCATATACTTGATAATTTTTAGAGTAACTTTTACAATAAATTGTTGCGTTTGGTAGAGCAATAGAATGCTGAGTAATGCTGTCTTGGCCTTCTTCGTATGCTTGCAGTTCACAAGAATCTTAATTTGATTCAAAAGTACAACTAAGAAAGGAGAATAATACCAAGGTTTTTTGTCTTTACCATAAAATACAGCGTAATCTTCATCGACAGTATTCCACTTGTCTCTACCATAATACGTAAACAACATCTTATCGCATTGTATGAATTTGCCATAAAGCGAGAGCTCTTGAATGAATAATAGATCAGCTCCCATGCAATCTGGCAATAGAGTAGTTTTCTGAACGGCTGAACTTCTATACATTCCATAAATTGCTACGGCGGGGAAGTGGCTTAAGACTTCGAGATAGCGACCGTATGTTGTTGACTTTTCTTTGAATGAACTCAAGTCAGCTGTCCATGGACTTTTGGCTTTTGGAGAACTAAAACCCCTCATTATAGGAGAACAAAGTGCAGCTTCGGGTTCGCTTGCAAAGGCCCTAATGCACTCTGATATAAAACCTGGATCATGATAGTCATCGTGCGCAACCCACATAAAGAATTCGCCACTCGATAATTTGAAAACATTATTGAAGTTCCTGATAGTTCCAAAATTCTCATCAAATCTCGAATATCGAATGCGACTATCTAATTCTTTGTAGTGTTGAGAAATCGCATAAGTTGAGTCCGTTGAGGCATTGTCTGAGATAATTATCTCAAGATTTTCGTAATCTTGGTAAAGAATAGACTCAATAGCTTTGGCGAGCGTTTTTTCGCCATTATAGACGGGCATTCCTACGCTGACTTTTGGACTAATGTCCATCACTATAACTTCATCTTCTTAACTTTTAACATTATGGTTTTCTTTCGCTTTTTCGAATAACCTTACTAGGAACGCCAAACGCAACCGCATTTTCAGGAACGTCTTCCAACACAAGACTCATGGCACCAATTACAGAACCTTTGCCTATGTGTACACCCTTTGCAACAACTGTATTGGGTCCAATATAACAATTGTCACCAATTTCTGTTTGTGCGTATTCGTAATCTTCTTTGCCGCCTGATATCGCCCACGAAACGGTATCGTGTGAATACAATTGAACTCCTGCTGAAATTGAACAATTTGAACCAATTGTTAGGCCACCTGTGCCATCAAGAATTGTTGAAGGTCCTATCCAAGTATTCTCTCCCACGTTTACATACCCTATGACCATCACATTGTCATAAATAGAAGTCCCGTTTCCGAATCCCAAGAATTTGGCTTTTTCTAGTCGATCATTTAGCAGTTCTCCAAACGGTACAGACCTATTCCACTCTTTTTTCATCACATCATTCAATTTATTTCTTAGCGTGATAATCCTTCGTTTAAGAGTATAAGTCTTCAAATGTTGCCCCATTCCATAGTGCCTATTGAGGTGAATTAAGAAATCTTCGACTAATTTACCTTAATAATTACTGAAAACTCTTGCACCGCCACAATAAATTAGATTTTACGTAATTTTGATACACCCTGCTCCTTTCTTGTTTGTGCTTTCCTAGTGTGTTGTTGACTTTTGTCTATTTGGCAGGCCTACCTGCGAAGAATTATATGAGATGACTCGTTGTGGTTCATACACACCTGCCCTGATAGGCAATTTGCCCTCAAAGGCTTTTTTTGATTTCGCTGCCTCCAATCATAAACTAAGGCCTCCTGAATCAATGGCAAGTCTGACGTGCAGTATTATAATGTGCGATGCTAGGCTTAACTGTGCAACACCAGAATCGCGAACGGAACTTTCAAAGGATTTTTCAAATATGTTCAGGGTTAACCTATATAAAAGTGCGTGCGGGAAGTAACTATGGGATCCTTTCAATAGGCTCGAAAGTAGTACTCTCATGAACTTAAATTTGCAGTAAGGGATAGCTCAACTCGTGAGCCGAACTTGTCCTAATCCAATTCGAGTTATGAGAATTATCGCCCGTATGAATGTCGGAGGGCCTGCTGTCCAAATCTCAGGACTGATGCGCGGATTAGACTGTACGGAATTTGATCATCGCTTGTACACGGGCTTTTGTTCCATAGAAGAGGCGGATTTTTTAGATATTGCCGCATTTGACATTACAGCAACCCGAATCTTAGGTCTTGGGCGAAGAATTAGTCTGGGTAAAGATTTCTCGGCTTTTTTATCATTGGTTAGGGAAATCAGAAAGTTTAAGCCGCACATTATTCATACGCATACAGCTAAGGCAGGATTCCTTGGCCGAATAGCATCGATTTTTTCTTTGCAGCCATCGATTCGAGTTCACACTTTTCATGGGCACTTACTTAATGGTTATTTTGGACCACTTAAGCGTCAATTTGTGATAATCGCAGAACGCGTCTTAGCAAAATTTACGAACCACCTCTTGGCGGTGGGAGAAAAGGTAAGAGAAGATTTACTTGCTAACAAAATAGGAAAGTTCCAAAGATTTAGTGTAATTGCTCCTGGTTTAGAAATAGGTGTGTTACCAAACAAGGTTATGACTCTAGAAGGTTATAATCTCTCTATATCTAGAATGCATTGTGCTTACATCGGACGTGTAACAAATATTAAGCGCCCTGATAGATTTCTTGATGTTGTCAGTGAAGTAAAGAGGCGTGACATCCCGCTTGATTTCTTTGTAGCGGGCGATGGCCAATTACTTGACTTTTGCCGAGAAAGAATTTCACGAGAGCAACTACCGGTTACAGTTCTGGGTTGGCAAGGGGAAATTGAGAGAGTTTTAGCTGCAGCTGACATGGTTGTACTGACCAGCGATAACGAGGGGACGCCATTGAGTCTGATTCAAGCCGGAATGGCTAGTCTCCCGGTAGTTGCTACAAGAGTTGGATCTGTTCCCGAGGTGATTCTAGATGGAGAAACAGGAATCATTACAAATTTAGATGTCATAGAAATCGCTAATGCCTTGGAGAGACTTACTAATGATCAAGCACTTAGAAATATAATGGGGCAAAGAGCCAAAGAATTTACTTTCAATAAATTTGGTCTTAAACAATTTGTGAATTTACATGTAGAGCTTTACAAACAACTCCTTTCTAATCAAGCCAAGTTCTAGCCCAAAGTTCGAGCATCAGTATTGGCCACAAGAGATTATCTCGATTTTTCCCCGCCATATGCGCATCAATGACCTTGCTTACTTCGGATGAATTAAACCAACCTCGTTGGATGGCGGTTGCATCCGTAAGGGTATCTAGAACAATATCCTTCATACCTGTGCGCAACCATTCGGCTCGTGGAATACCAAAACCCATTTTAGGGCGATCAATTAAACCAGCTGGCACTAAAGATCGCGCAACATCTTTAAGAATACGTTTAGTCTCAAATCCCTTAATTTTATATCTGCTTCTAAGTGAAAGTCCCCATTCAACAACATTTACATCAAGCAAAGGCGATCGAAGCTCTAAGCCATTCGCCATGGTGGCTATATCTACCTTAGCAAGAATATCTCCAGGTAGATAATAGCTAAGATCTGATCGCACTAATTGATCTAGCTCAGTAAGGTTCTTGCCATGATTAAAATGATCTATAAACTGAGTAGAAATTACATCAGTCAAGATATTTTGATTTAGTAAACTTTGTAGTTCTCTCCATTGAGCAAGGGTTTGAATTGAAAAATATCTATCTGCTAAAGAGGGCATTGATTTCATTTGATGCCCTATTCGATGAATTCTTTTATTGCTGATTCCCGAATAAATATTGCTAAGTTGGAATCCAAGCTTAGCAAATCCAAGAAATGGATTTAGTGTTTGAAGTAATGGAGCCGCTAAATAACGGTCATATCCGCCAAAGATTTCATCCCCACCATCACCACTCAGAGCAACTACTAAGTTTTCACGTGCAAATTTTGCTAACAAATAAGTGGGCACAATCGAGGAATCAGCAAAAGGCTGATCTAAAATCGTGGAGATTCTTTCGACAAGAAGTGCTGGATCGGGACTAAGAATTTCTTCATGGTGGTTAGTGCCAAGGTAATTGGCCACCTGCTTGGCATAATTTGCCTCATTATAATTGATGTTATCAAAACCAATTGAATAAGTTTGGACTTTTTCATTCATAAGTTTTGCCATATAGGCAGTAACAATCGTTGAATCGTATCCGCCACTTAAGAATGAGCCGAGCGGACGTTCAGAAATCAAACGCCGCGATACTGCTGCTTCAATTAGTTCTTTTGTTACCGATAGCGCCTCTTCGTACGGAATATCAATTTTGGTATCAAAATCCGGAGTCCAGTAGGCAGTGGTTATTACCTTTCCATCTCGCCAACTTGTCACACTTGCCGGAGGAACTTGAAATATCTCATTAAACGCAGAGTTTGGAGAGTTGATATAGCCGTACTGCATCACCTCGGTAATCATGTCGGTTCTGAGTGTCCTATCTGGCCGAACCAACATGAGTGCCCGCACTTCAGATGCAAAGAAAAGAGTTCCGTCCTTTAACTGTGAAATCCACAACGGTTTTTTGCCCATCCGATCGCGGATAAGATGCAATGAATTATCTCGTGCATCATGAATAGCAATTGCAAACATGCCGTTTAGTTTGTTTACAAAACCTATGCCAAGGATCAAATAAAGATTGATTATTACTTCAGATTCACTCGTGGTTCGGCAATGGATTCCACTGTGTTCTAGCTCTTTGCGCAGCTCTCGATAGTTGTAGATCTCTCCGTTGAAAACCATATGAATCTGTTCGCTGGCATCGCATGCAGGTTGTTTACCGGCAGCGATTTCCACGATAGCCAGACGTCCCATCCCAAGGCCAATTCCTGCATTTACGTAGGTTCCGCTGTCATCTGGACCACGGTGCTCTAAGGATTTAAGTTGGGCTTTAAGGATTTGCTTGCTTGGCGCGTTTGCTCCAATACCACCGGTGATCCCACACATGAATATCGCCCTTAATCTGCAGTGGCAGGGCCGTTAGCAACACTTTGGCCAAACTCTTTAAGCCATTCTACGGTTTCAGCTAATGCTAATTCGAATTTTTTAGGTTGAACATTAGGGAATAACTGCTTCAGTAAAAACGGATCATTCTGCGATTCTTTAATATCGCCTAATCGTTCAGGATTGTAGTTAACTTGCAGATTAGGAAAATGCTTTTTTAGGATTTCGATAGAATCGTTTAAGAAAATTCGATTGCCATAAGCTAAATTGACTGCACCTTCAGTAAGAACTTTTTCCTTCATGGCAGTAATTGCAATATCTAGAACTGTATCTACGTATGTGAAATCACGAGATGCGCTTCCATCACCGTAAACTTCAATGGCTTTGCCCTGCATTGCTAGCCAGATCCACTTTGGTAGAACTGCAGCATATTCGTGGTCCGGGCGTTGGTGCGGACCGAAAACGTTGAAAAAGCGCAACAGGGTGGTGGGAACTCCAAATGTCGATGCGTATGCTTGAACATACCCTTCGGCAGCGAGCTTACTCGCGGCATACGGTGTCATTGGACCAAGCCACATCGATTCATCCTTTGGTAAGACCATATTGCGCCCATAGACCGATGACGAAGAAGAAAAGATGACATGGGCTCGGTTTACACGGGCTGCCTCTAGAACATTGAGCGTACCTGTGGCATTGACATCATTTGTAGCTACAGGGTTTTTAACTGAACGCGGTACAGAGCCACGAGCAGCTAAGTGAAAGATAGTTTCACAACCTGCAAGGGCATTATTGAGTACCTGCTTGTCGGTAATAGAGACCTGATAAAAGATTGACTTCTCTTGGTTAACATTGGAGATAAGGCCAGTAGACAAATCATCAATGACCACGACCTCGTAGCCTTCGGACAATAATCGGCGAGTTAAATTGGAGCCTACAAATCCGGCCCCTCCAGTTACCGCTACTTTTGCCATGTTGACAATTCTAAGGGGTGTAATGATTTATTCTGGACGAGATCAACAAATAACAATAGGGGTCTTATCTGACCTCTAATATACCTAGTGCAAGAAACCACAAACGCATCATTGCGTTTAAACATAGGGAGGCTAAGTGAGTAATCGGGATCAAGATGACAACTTTGACGAAGACGTCATTGATGGCTTTGGCCACGAGTGGGAAACTTTTGACTACGTCGAAACTGAAACTGCTGAAGCCCTGGATGCTCAGTTCGCAGCTTACTGCGCGCCACTTGACATATCCCAATTTAATCCAGCCACTGCAATAGCGGGTGACTTAGGTGCTGGTAGCGGACGGTGGAGTTCGCGCCTAGTTCCACACTTCTGCCTCATATATGCACTTGAACCAAGTAGAGGGGCAAGCAAGGTCCTTAGAGAAAAATTTGTAGACGAGCCAAAGATTGTTGTGTTGCAAGAGACCCTTGGTATGAATTCTATCCCCGTTGAATCATTGGATTTGGCGATGTCTCTAGGAGTCTTACACCATATTCCTGATACCGGTCTAGCTATCAGAGACGTTGCATCAAAAATCAAAAGCGGCGGCACATTTCTATGCTATCTGTACTACAAACTTGAGAATAAGCCGGCTTTTTACCGAGGGTTATTTTGGGCTTCAAACTTGCTACGTTGGGTAATAAGTCGATTGCCATATGCCATGCGAAGGTTCATTGCTCAAATTATAGCTGGAGCTATCTATTTTCCTTTAGCTCACGCCTCAAGAGTGCTAGGCAATAGAGGAAAAGACGTTTCCAACTTTCCCCTACATCATTACGCAAATATGCCATTTATCATGCTCCAGAACGATGCTTTGGATCGCTTTGGGACTAAACTTGAGAAGAGATTTTCTAAAAATGAAATCGTAGAAATGTTAGATGAAGCAGGTTTTGATTTAACTACCCTTAGATTTTCCGAGAAAGAACCATTTTGGACTTTTTCAGTTATAAAAATATGATTCTAGTTGTTTCTATCGGCTTAAAATCTCAAATAAATCCATCAAGACTTATTTAAATCTTTGATATCGGAATCGGCGAGGTCGTCTTCCCAAGGTCTCTTGTTATAAGTACTTGGACTGAAGCAGCTATTATGACGTAGTAAAGTGGCGCAACTGGCAACCTGTATCTCGAATCTCCAGCGGCAAAAACAGATACCAGCAATAGCGAAATTGTGGGGTACAAGAGGAACATTGACTGCAATTTTCTTCCAGAGCTCCTAAGTACCCTAGTTCCATGAATTACAAGTGACAGCCAAAATATCATCCAAATTATGGATACCACTCTATCCACGTTGTTCCATGGAGAATCGGGATCATGCCATTCATAGAAGGTTAAAACTCTTCGAAAATCAAAAGCGTGAAACCAGGTGCCTCCTCCGTCGAGTTGCAAACTTCCAATGAAAGGTGTTAGCAGGTTGAATCCTGCGTCAAAAGTCATACGCAAAGCCTGAGCCGGGTGTTCAATAAACTTTTCTTTTTGTAGACAAAATGTGTATGCAAGATTATCGTAACCTAGGGTGGACGAATTAATGCATTTGGTTTTTATCCAGCCGCCACTATTAACTGCACCATAAATGACGTTTATTGAGTAATTTCTTGTGTAGCCAAAACCATCACCTGCAAAATAATTTCTAGCAATATGCAAACAGGGGGCCAACACAATGGGAGCTAAAACTGAAAAAATGACAATAACATTCCGAAACCTTAAACTCTTATCGCTCACAAATTTTATGGCAATAACAGCCAATTCAGCTGTGATTATCTTGGGTTGCATCAGCACAGCTGCGCCGAAAAAAAAGCCTGAGAGACTTGCAAGAACAACTTTACTTCGGAGGGTTTCTTGGGTATCAATTCTGAATAATGCATAGACGCCAAATATAAAAAAAGAGATCATGGGAATTTCATACATGACTATTGTTGACCCTGCTATCAGGGCTGGGCTAAAAGACAATATAGCTAGGGAGATAATTGCGATTTCTCTAGAAAGAAAAT
>Ga0194133_10004782_pt1 | contig 17750 bp, 12 predicted proteins | sample TA2KigOf40mmetaG_FD_155448 | JGI IMG/M metagenome (GOLD analysis project Ga0194133, IMG submission 155448) | Freshwater microbial communities from Lake Tanganyika, Tanzania - TA2015055 Kigoma Offshore 40m | ecosystem: Environmental > Aquatic > Freshwater > Lake | place: Tanzania: Lake... | reverse complement strand
AAAGCTATTTGTTTGTTAATATCAAGTTGTTTCATCTCCAATAGATTTGAAAGAATTTCTTTATTTCATCATGAAATAATAACAAAGTCACTTGTTGCTGAACAAACACGATGTGGATGTTAACTCAAAGCAGGGAACAGGAAACACCTTAGATTGTTGGGACATTTTTCAACAGACCAGCCACCTCCAAGAAATGATATTTTGTATCCCAAAAAATTTATTTTCATAAAACTTAAAATGAAATACCATATTGAAGCTACTTTTCAGAAAGTTTCTGTTACAAAAAATATATTTAAATTTCAAAAAAGATGTCATCTTTTCACAAATCTCACTCACGAAGAAAATTCTGTCAACAAATTTTAATGTTTGAGAATGAAGATAAAGTATCCTAAACAATCATGTTTTCTTCAGTTCACCCTGAACTTCATGGATCCAGTTGGAGTGAGCCAAGCATGAACAGGGCGGGCAATGCATCTGTACATCCACATGAATTGCTTTGGACATGAATCGCAGTTTATGTGAATCAACAGACACCAAATGACATGATAATTGTGAAAAAAAGTTTGCCCACTAAATGATTGACAAAAGCAAGCTGAAGAAATGAAGTGCAAATGAAGGATTTATAAGAAGAATATTGTATTTTAAACATCGAGTTTGAAGATATAATCTATTGGACAAAAAACTTCTTAATTGTAGAATGTTGAAACCGAGGATAGTCACACTTACTTTGCTCTTAATAGGAATGTGTTTGAAGCAAATTAATGCTTACTGTTGGGAGCCGGGTAAAAATCCAGGTACTTTTATTATCTTTTTTTAAAGTCAAAATATTATTTTTCAAGATGCACAATCATTAGTTTTATTCTAGTCCAAGGTCTTAGACCAGTTTTCTAAAGGCACACACATCATAAAAACAGATATTTAGTTTTATCATGAGACAGTATTTAGAATCTTAAAACTTGTTTTTTTTTTACTTTTTTACATAAGCAAAATTCACAAAAGAATCCAAAACTTCATCAAAAGAGAGGAAAATGTTTTGAGCATTTAGAATGTGATTTTTTTCAATAATAAATCAGGTTTATGTCATAACAAACAACAACGAAATGTCAAATTAGAACCTTTGGGTTGCACTTTGAGACAGTCCAGCATACCCTCAGGCCAAACAAGCTACTTAAAAACATCAATCAAGAGGCAAAGTTTCATCCACATTAAGATAATTTGTGTGAAAAGTTTTCTGGCAGTGTAGTTTCATTTCTTATCAGCAATAAAACTTGCTTGTTAAAATTTTGGTGGTTTTTTTTCCTTTTGTTATCAGCAATGAACAATGTAAGTAAGAGGTTCTTTTTCCGGCAGGCCACCTGAGTTGAAGAAATGTTTTTTCAAGAAAAAACACTACAATTTTTAATGCTGGAATGTTTCAAAAGCTTATGAAGAAACACCCTCAAAAAGTATTTTGTCATAAAAAAAATTCTTGCATTCTATTGACAGTATTTTGAAAAACATGATATTAAATTGTTGAGATAAAACCAAAAATATATTTCAAAGCTAGGTTTTTTCATAGTTTTTGTAACCCAAGTAGGAATAATAATAGAAATGATCTATTGCAGTATTGACTCAAGAGATGATTACTCAAGGTAATAACCTTTTTTTAGAGTCATTGCGCAGATTACCCTAACTGGGGGTGCCTTGCTGATTTTTTGCAATCTGAGGGTGAAAAATTGCTAGCATGGCTGGGGATTGAATTGACAACCTCAGACCTTAGTTCCCACTCAGGTGTATTAGACCACCCAGCCACAATGAATATCTTAACTCATGGCTGAGAACTATTGAAATGGTACATGATACATCCAAGATAAAACTGGTTGCATCCAGTGTTAATGAGTTAAAAATTGAGATATTTGGAACCAGGGTTAAATCCAAGAAGCAGATGAAAGTCCAAGGAATTTTCATTAATGAAAACCCTGGTTTGAGAAGTTCATATTTCAAGATAAGTACCAATTTTTCCCTTAATACAAATTAGAAAACATTTGACTATTATGGATACCTTAAAAGTCCCCTAGTGTGTAATTGATCAGTATCCTGACACATTTATTTATCATGCTAAGACTCAAGCGTACAATGTGAGCGAAACTTTATCAGAGTCAAACATGAAATATTTAACAAGAATGAATTACAATCTGAATACAGAATGAGAATTTTGGTCATCAGATGGTCTAATTCACTTGATTATTCAGAGAGAGCTAGAATCAGTTCCTTGTATAAAAAGCCATCTAGAGTTTGCTTATACATATTTTAACATTAGTCAAAGTAAAATTTCAGGAATAATAAAAATCAAGAATGGAAACCATAGGTATATTATCAAGACAGCATCTAATTTGATTGTTAGTAACTGTTGTCAAATTAAAACCACAATCTCAGCAAGTAAAATTGTAAGCAGAAGTTACTGTATGTAAATGGTCAAATAATATTCTTTGACTAGAGTTTTTCTTTATTATGGGGAATGTAACTTATTTAATAACATAAGAGTTTTCAAATTAAATGGTCAATAATTGCCCCTGAGCTTTTTCAAAGAACAATTAAAGGTTCAGTTCTAAAGAATCCTGTAATTTTCCTACAAGATGAATTTTCTTAAAATTGCAATTTACAATATTGCAAATATGAAAAATGCAAAGATCCAAATTTGAATTCAAAATTTTTATTTATCTTATGGGAAAATTCGTTGCCAAAAAGATACCAAAAAAAGTACATGAAATTGGTTGCCAGTCATGAAAATATGTGTCTTCATGCCTCAAGATTTATCTTTGATGGAAGGATTTCAGATGTAAAATTTTTAGAGCTCTATTCACCTTTGAGCATGTCATATTCGTGCACCAAACACCAACTAATTATATATGTCAATTTAAAATCTGATTACTATCATCATCCATGAATTTAAATCCGACTAAACTTGTACAAAACAGCTTGTGAATACAAAATAGAATCGATAAAAATTCTTCCCATAAAAAAGGTTCACGCCTTAAGAATTCAGACCCAAAGCCAACTATGAAGGTGTTGGTTCAAGTCATTTTGAATAAACTTGAATGGTGAGACATTCAGTATTTCATATCCTCCCATTTGACTTTTTGGGCCGGCAAACAAACCTTTTGCCAAAAATGCATTATGAGTCGGTGGAATTTTATTCAAATGGTGATGATGATGAAATGCAACAAGTTTCTACTGCCTTAGGCAGAAATCTGTTGATTTCATTGATTGTTGAATTTTTAATGTGCTTTTGGTTTTGATTTATTTCTCTCCATTTACTCTTTCCAAATAAGGTTCCTAGTCTGAAAAAAATTGCAAATAAGATTCTGGAGGCGTCAGACTGACTTACAGCATCCGGCAAAACTGTCAATCAACAGTTTATCAGTGACAGCAAAAGTGGACAGAAATTATAAGCCCCCTTTCATTGTTGTCTATCTCTAAGAAAAGTCAGTTTATCTCTGCTTATCATTCAGTTTCAATTTGATATAACAAGAAAAAGTAAACATTAAAAGTAATTGGAGTTTAAGAGTAAATTCGCTCTTTGCTTTTTCTATCTTAATAAGATAATCTGTTAAAATTTGACCTTTCGGAAGGAAAAGCTTGATTGGTGTGAACAAACTTTCTTTGGTAGTGAATTTTTACTATCTTGAATCTGAGAGACTCCCCCATATGGAATAAAATTTAAATTTTAGACGATAATTTATTTCAAAGTGTTTTAATTAGTTCAAGTTGTTTCAAAAATCTTATCATTGTATGAAAGAAATAATTCAAGAATCAGCACAGGTGGTTTCCTTCCCAGTATTTTGTAGGTTTGTGGTTGTTTTCATTTGAGAAATATATAGTTGCATTACTCCTTAACCCTGGACCTAGAGTGTGCAAAACTCTTAAAGCAAAGACATTGGGAGGCACCTTTCAGCATTGTTAAAAGTTTTGGGACACACTTTTTATTTTATGTTGATCTTTTTTTGACATTTTGAAAGTCTGCCTTGCAAAACTATGTTCATTAAAGGCAGACTGTCTCTGAAATGAACTAAGTATAAGAACTAGATTTTTTTTGCCCCTATGAAAATTTTTGCATTTTCTGTAAAATTTAAATAACTAGAATTAGTCTGACCAAGGCACAGCTGCTTTGACCTGAATTGAGCAATCAAAAGATTACCCAACCAGACTGCAAATTATTTGCCCAAACCCATCTCTGATTGCATTCCACGGATTTATACTAGCTTAATGACATTCACAGCATAAAATAATGGCAAGAAATGTTTTGTAAGACTTAATATAAAATCCTGCAGCCTTTGGTTTTGAAGGGGACTTTGCAACCTTTGACTTAGTTTTATTAAAACACTAGCCAACCGGGCCCCGGCACTGCCCAGGAAAAATTTGACAAACTTACGTCACCCATCTGGACATTTTATGCTACACAAAGTTTTCTCTCCCGTGATCCATTTGGGTTTTGGAGTTTGAGGTACCCCGGGGTCTGGGGGTCGGGTTGGCGTGGTCATTCTTGTGTTAAGAACCTTCCCCCAGTTGGTGGGGAGGTCTGTGCAAAATTTGGTGGATATTGGTCCAGCGGTTAGGATATGAAAAGGGGACATAGGTAGGTACATAGGAAAAAACAATCACTTTTATATATATAGATTCTCAAAATGTACTTGATTTATGTAAAAATATGAAACACTATAGATGAGAATGTTCAACTTTTTATTGGTTTTCAGGATTCACCGGTCCCCCTTTGGTCGAGCAAGTCAACTTAACTCATGTCCGAGTATCCTGGGAGGGCCTTGTTAAATATAGAAAATGTGCAGATCAATTTCTTGTCAAATACTGGCAGAAAAGTAGCCCTCAGGTAAGAAACAATAATTGTTTTGCTTATTTGGTATTGCACTGAGATTTGATTGCTGGAGAACAGTGGGCAATTTCTCCTTTTACGGAGAAGGAATGTGGATTTAAAGGGGGGAGGGGCTGATTGTGTTTATCACTTCATTATATTTTTTCTTTTTTACTTTCAAGGATTATGTTATGACAGACCTTTTGGAAAATACCTCAGACAACGTCTTAATAAAGGTAAAAAGGGTTACAGAAATTATTTTCTACATTAAAACAAATTTAAAAGAGTGTGCATGAAAGTGGGAGCAATGAAGATGGTCTGCTATGTAACTTTGGTTTTTTTCACCTTGGTTTTCTTTTTAAGGTGCTCATGTACTAGGTTTTTATATCAAAGTTGTGGTTAGGGGGTCCTTGTTGGTTATTGGCAAAATTGGTACCAGTCAGTGATTAGTTGTTTCCGCCATCTACATATATGAAGACTTACTATTCCGAGTGATAGGCTGTTGCGGATCGCGAGGTTTAGATAAGCGATGTAACCCTTATAACACTAACCCATTCTTATGAGATCTAAACCCCCTGACTTATAATAAAAATGCAATGTATTTAAATATGCTCATAATACTTTATTTTGAGTAAGTTTACAATACACACATACTGTACAAAAGGTTGTCCTTAGAGTTATCTCTAGCTATCTACTCTATATGACTTACGTCTAAGCACTAAGAATAACTAGGTACTAATCTTAAGGCACGCAGGCCTTTTATTGACATGTGAGACAGGAGCTCGCTGATCAGGGGCGCTCGGGAATCAGATGTGGGTAAAAGGTTGCGTGATCGAAAAATACTTAAATCTAAGAACTAAGATCCGTGTGTGCCGTCTACATATATCTTGCATTGACTTTTGTTAAAGCCATTATCACAATCCCCTAACTAAAAATTTGATGTTTTATAATAACAAAGTTATGGTTCTATGCAGGTCACACCTAAAGCAGAGTACCAATTCCAAGCAGTTGCCCGTGAGGACAAGGGCACAATTGGAGGTGTTGATTGGAACAAAAGTCCATTGACAGATTTCAAGACATCAACACACAACACTAACATTGTTGTTGAAGTAGCACCCACCATTCCACCCTCAAAAGGTAAGATGAAGACTACAATTGAATGCCATCAAAAGTTTTGGTTATCCATGTAAAATTTTATCACAGATTCACAAACAAATCTTCAAAGCCAGAGCGTCATACCCACTGCTGTGTATGAGAAACAGCCAAATGAAAATCCCTTTCCTTTGTCAATAGAATTACTTGCTATTCTCATTGTTTTCGGAATTGGAGTCTTACTTATCTTCATTGGCCTAAGCTATAAACTATTTTGTGCAAAAAAGGTCGATGATGTGGATGAGGAAAGTTGCTCAGATGTTGACAACGATGAGGATGATGAAGATGACGAAGATGAAGAAAAAGAAAAATTGAGCTCAATAGAATCAAGATAAAATAAAACATTTCAACTTTGCCATGAACTTATTGATGTAAGAAAAAAGTTCACCTTTCTGATTTATGTCCATACCCTAATTCTTCAAGAGCTTCGCCGTTTAAAACTCATACTTTTCCATTCCATGATAAATACTTTATTGTAATATAACTGAGGCAAATTTTGAGACACACCCTTTTCAAAATCAATTTACTCAAAAAGATAAGTTTTAGTTTTATGATAAAAATCAGTTGGAATATATGCTATTTTTAAGTACAAAAGGATCAATTGAAAATCGGAAATAAATTTGACCAGAGTCTGATTGCAATATCAGTACAGTTTTCAACCTTTCTTATGTGAAATATTTTAAATGTTCATATGAGTTTTACTTTTATTGAAATAGATCTCAAACTGCTTTTGTTTTTGAGAAACTTTTAAAACTAGTTTATGTTAATAAGTCAAGTTATTTCTTCTTTTAGGTAATGGTAAAAAGTTAAACATATAAAAATCATAGACAGGGATGACATGTTTGACACATATCTTCAATTTTCTTGTAAATCTATTGTTTAAAAAAAGTATCTAAAAATTTGATTTGAATGATGATTATAAGTTTTGAACTAGACATATGTTTTTGATTGATTGATTGAAAGTCTTCGAACTTACTTATTCAAATATTGTGAACAATATTGACCTTACAGTAGTTCTGTAAGTTTATCAATTCAAATGTATGATAACAAGAAAAATGAATTAAGTTTGTCATTTAAGCGATACAAGAAAAGGGTATCCTTGAATAAAGTTATAATTGAATCATTTAACAGTTTAGCATCACTCCAAGGCCGGTTAATTTGTCTGATATGTTCAAGTCTATTTTGAATCAATTGCTTTCAAACCTTGGTTTTAGATTTGTCAAAGAATTTTCCAAGTCCTCCCTTTCGGGACTCTTCCAAATGGCTGGATCTCAGCAACAAGGTGAAGAGTCTTTGTCACGAAGTGTCTATAGGCTACCTAGAGCAATGATGTCCAAGTATGTAAAGGATCTTCTTGATTTTAAGCAGTGAAAACAAGGATCTGAAGATTGTGAAAGTGTTATATATTGTAAACCAAGCCTGGATTTGTAGCTTATAGCCTCTCTATTTCTTTTATTTGTAATGGAATGCAGTCCTGCATAAATTCCTGTTGTCATTTGCAAATGGGGGGTATAGAGTTTGGGGTATCTGGTAAGAATGCAAGGGTTAAGCAGTTGATGTGCGATCAATACCTTCATCAGAGTCCGGCCATAGAAGTCTATGCCTATATGTAGATTAATATTACACTGACTGAGTGTGTCGTATTGATTTTTTGCAATCCGGGGTTGAAAAATTTGCCAGCATGGGTGGTTTAAACCCACAACCTCTGATCTTAGCTCTCAGTCATGGCCACTTTAGGTAGAGGCAGGTTCAGGGGTTAGTGAAGGGTTTTAGGTTTGTGGGAGCTTAGGGGTTGTGTGAGAATGTAAGTTAGGGAACATTTCCACATCTGGAAAATGCTGGGTAACCCAAATGGTGTGGAATGAATGAAAAAAGGTTATTTTTTCCCAAAAGTTGCCGAGGTTTTAAGCCAGCAATCAAAATGTTCCGAAAAATTATGATTCAAGAAAACTCAATTAAAGACAAAGGAATGAATTCAAAAATTTCAAGGACTAAAAGCTTCTTTTTGATCTAGCTTGCATAGTAAAAATGTGAAAGATCAAGAAGTTAATTTCAAATTAATTTCATCTAAATTTTTTTTTAATTTTTAAAGTTTCATGATGTCTTAAAAATATCTTTCTTTCTAGAAATGATGTCGATTTTTAATTTGTGTCAGTATTGAGAGTGAAAAGGCAAACTGTTGGGAAAATTTTTAAGCTATATCTTTTGGCATTTTGCCAATTAAGCCAGTTGTTGTGAAAAAAGCATCTCCGTTGAAGTAGTAGATCAGTCTGTCCCCGAGTTCCTTGGATCTTAAAGTATTCATTTTTACAAACTAATTTCTACTTAAATAAATCAAGTTTGGTTAGTGAAAACTTTGAAGAAACTTTCTCAGAGTAAGAGCTTAAATCATTGTTAAAGTATTTTTCAAACTAAATAATCAGCAGGATAGTTGATCGAAAAATAAAGTACCAAATTTATTTGACTATTTGGAAAAAAATTGGATATCAATGAACATTAAAGTTTTACTTTTCAGATAAAAATTTAGTCATTTTTTGCGATAATCTGACCTGGTCTGTGAAGGCCAAGTTCTCAGGTTGAAACAAACTATGTTGCTGAGGATGGGTGTGGGTGGCTTTTGGGAAAAAGCTAAAATATGCATTTTATTATCAAAAGTAATTTTTTTACAATGAAAGCTTTATTTTGAAAGAAATTAATATTGTCTAATGTCTTTCATGCATCCTTTTATGCATCAAATTTTACACTTTTTAAAAAGTAATTTCTAAAAATTATAATTCATGATCATTTTTGAGATGAAAAATGAACTTAAATAAATCATGATTGTGTAGATGGCAGATCCTTTGCTGCCTACTTCTTACATCAATGGACTTGTGGGAGACTCAGAAGAAGACTATGACCCTGAACTTTTAGCTGAATTGCAACGTGAAATTGAAAGGCATGAACAGGTACATTTTACTTTTCCAGAATTTATATATATATATACCATCTTAAAATTTCGATTTTAGGCTGTATTCTTGGTGAAACAGCGTGAACAAGAGGCTATCAAAGCGAGACAAAGGTGCATTTTTAATGACATTTAGATTTATTGTAATAAAAATATATGATTCATATCATTATTATATCAAAACTATGATTTTTACTAAGCTCTGAGTGATGACCCTTATTGGCAAGAAAAGTTAAAATACTGCACTCTATTATTGATGAATGGGTAGACCCATAAGGTAAGGCATATATCAGTGAGGATTTACCAAGACACAAGATAAAAAAAGTGAGTGACAACTTTGGTAGCAGCTCTGAGAAAAAAGACTATGAAATGAACATTAAGTATTTTGGGATAAATGACAATGAATGAAATAGAGTGAGTCACACATTATTATCGTCTTTGCTTTGAATTTAGAGCTGCTCAATCTCAACTGGTTGTTGAAGCCATGAAAACAAAATGTGAAAACATGAAGGACAAGCTGGATTACTCAAAACAGACACTGAAAGAAGCCACAATTCGTGCAGAAACAAAAGATAAGGTAAAAGTCTGAAAGGCAAAATTTGTCTTATATCCATTGATAAAGTGTCTCAATTCGACCAGATCCTTTTTTGAAGACTATGATTTCAAATTTCAAATATCAAGTTTAGCATTAAAGGCTTTCAGTTGCGTATTTACATTGATATTTTCAGGTATGTGAAACAATCAAAAGCTTAAAAGAAAGAGCAGAAGGGCTTTTAGACAGACACCAACTTCAACTGAACGAAAAATCAAAAACGGCTGCTGCTATCAAATCTCTGGCTGAAAATGAAATTCAAATAGATTTTTCAAGTTGGTTAATTTTCTTTTATATAACCTTGAATAATTGAGTTATATTTCAATGATTGAGCCAACTTTTTTGGTATTTTCAGCTAAAGAAAGAGAAGTCAAACCAGATATTCAACAGACTGCCTTAAATTTGCAAGAAAAGCTTTCTAAGAACTGCACTATACAACTAATAGAAGACACTTGTGATGAAAAAGCCCAAGGTTAAAGACTTTCCCATCTAAACTGAATTAAAACAATTGATAGATATCAGGGACAGCAATAAATAATATTAAGATTCTTTGGTTTTAGACTCACCTATTCAAAGTTGCCATTCAGGTCAACAACATGAAGAAGAAAACAATGAGATTTCAACAGTAATTCTTTTACAATTATTAACATTTTATTTTATCTCATAAGTTTCAACTCCTTGTGTGCTTGCAGGATTTTTCTGACCTTGTTTCAAGACTAGAGGCCAAATGTGCCACAGTCAGAGAGGAACTTACCCAAATGGCTGTATCTGAACAATATATGAGGACAAAGCAAGCACAACTCTATGCTAAGTATTCAAAATCATTATCTCTGTAGGCTTAATTCAAATATTTATATTATTCAAAAAAAAATTCAGGAGGAAAGAAAAAGAAATGCTGGAAGCAGAGCTCAGAGCTGCCCAAAATGAACAAGAAGCATTGGTAAACAAATTCTGAGCTTTTTCAAAACTAAGACTTTTGTTCCAAGAGTAAGACTATCAAGAGTTATTTTAAGTTTTTTAGCAAACCTTTGACTACCCCATAGGGAGAATTTAACTAAGGGTAATCAATAGGAGTCAATAAGAGTGAGAAGTGGTTGTTTTACAACCTGTTAATTTTCTGGGTTTAGTCATAAATTAGTGTAGAATTAAATTCTATAGCATAAAAGTAAAATTGCAAATATATTTTCACTTGTAATTATATCAAAAAAGCTTCACTTATTTTAAAAAACTTTTTAATTAAACTTTCAGACCATGAGAAGAAAAGTTGAAGAGATGTCCAGACTTCTGGCAGCAAGAATGTCCAAGCTAAAAGCTATCGAGACATCAATTGACAAAAAGGCTGATGTTGTTGAGAAAGTGGAAAAAATGATTGGTAGAAAAGAGCGTGTTGCAAAGTACATAGAAAAGCAGACTTTCGAAGCTCTGGCATTTGAAAAGAAGATCCCAAATGCTAAAAAGTAGTTTTAAATTGCAATTGTGTCAACAAAATGAGGTTCATCAATCATTTCTTTTCAGAGAATAAATTGCCTCTTTTGAAACATGGTCTTGTGTTACTTCATCAAATTAGTAACTGTAAAGGAAATACAAAAAGAGGGAGGGAGGGGGTAATCTGGGATATTTTGTAGCTTATTGCTATGACAGCTGGATGAGACCTTAAAGACTGGAGTTAAACCCCCGGTCTGGGCAAATTCTTTGACCCCTTGATTTGCCTCAATTAATCATTTCTATGAGATAATTATCTCAGTCAGGTAAGATTGTTGTACGGATACTTCATAAGAATTATTTCTTTCTCATTTGTCTCCACAAGCGAGTGAGTGGGTTAGTAATAGCATGTCCTCCGTGTGTGTGAGGGTGTGTATCCATCAGTCACCTTAAATTCCTCCCTCAGTTAGGAAGCTGGAGAGCTGAAATTTTTCATATAAACTCCACATATCAATGCCAAAAAGTTACCAACTAGATTTTTGAAATTTTATCTTAGAGCTGAGATATGGGTATTTTTCAAAGCTAGCCCAGCCAAGCGAGTGTGCGCCAGCTTCACCTAACTCAGAAAAGCCGGCAAGCATTTTACAAATTTACGGTAAATTTTTGTTGCGTATGTGCTTGCTTGCCTTTCATCTATATGAGGGGTCTGTAAGCAAAATTTAAGCCCTCTTGCCTTAAAACTGAGGAAGGAGAAAGAGGTGATGGACCTGCATGTTAGCTCATGGAGGGTATTCATTTTTCAAAAAAACAAAAAATGCACGTCTACTCAATTCACATTTATCAAAAATTCAAGTTACAACTTTCAGTCCAATGAACTGTTGTAAAGTCATCACTATTTTCAATTCTTGATTTATGTCAGTTCTTAATTATCACAAGTAATCTTCTTCTTCTGGTCTTAAGATTACATGTTACATGTGGGGTCTCTGTGGCTTAATGGTCATTGCATCTGGCTGGAGATATGAGGGGCGAGGGTTCGAATCCCGGCTGGGGTAGGGTAGTTGAACTCTGACACCTCTGGCAACCTTTGACCCAGTGTTGCCACAAACTGCACAAAAAAACAATTAAAAATGATTTCCAGCCAGGATCTAAAAGTCTTTGAAATGATGAACTTCGCAAGACACTTTAAAAAATATATTTTGAATCTCAAAAAAAACACAAAGTTCTTAATCTATGATCTTGAGAAAAGTAGTCACTTTGCTTGAATTGTTTATCTCAGAAATGAACCATAGTTTACAAGACTTTATCAGCAAGAATCTTACGAGCCAAGTCTGAAATTTCAAGGTTTCTCAGCTTTGATTTTAGTTTAATCTGAAACCTGATCCCTATTGAGGTTAGATAAGGATCCTTAAGGAGTAGCGGTTGTAAAGGTCTGAGTTTGAGTATTGAAAGAAACTTTTTTCTGTGATCCTCCATCTCTGTGCTTTTTTCCAGTACTGTAAACTATGAAAAGGAAAGCTAAAAAGCAAAAAACATTCCCAATTATTGTTGTCTAATTTTAGTAAGTTTTTATAACCCCATTTCCTTATTTTCTCTCAAAGTTTCTTTTGTATGCAACTTCAAAAAAGAAGCAAAATCATCACAAAAAGCTCCTGAAAGATTAAAGGTTTCTTTGATGAGAAACAAAAGAAAAATATCTTTTTGTGGATTTTTGGATCTGTTAATCGAGAATTTGAAAATCATATAGGAATAATTCTTTCTCAATCTTCTTGCTGTTTTAACAACAAATCACCCTGCATGTTATCTTGAACCACTCAAGAGAAGACCACCAACTTTTGAGGAAACATTCTTTGAATACTTAGTTGAGTCAATGGTGCAGTGCTTCTAGGGATTCTTACAAAGATTTTCTGTTGAGAATGTAAATAAATCTTTATGTTTTTTTATTAAAATCATTCAAAGCTTTAAAGTCTGTGAAGAAAAATCTTTGAAACACCCATCTTTTAAGAGTCTTAAAATTTAGAAGTGATAATACAATTCCCAAGTAAAAAAAGCTTTTTAGGTTTCCTCCTGTTGAAAAATTACCATCTTTTCAAAGACCTTTAAGGAAATTAAGAATTGGTGAATAATCTCAATAGACTATCAAAACAAAAGTTGGAGTGTTTGGTTGACGATCAAAATCCTTTCCACATCTGAAAAAAGCTTTCCATTTGTTTAAACATTTATAAGAACGGATGGAAACTATTGAAAACCTTTATCAGTTTAAAATAGTCAAAATACAAAGGGTTTTTTTAGATCAAGTGCAATGTAGGTCTTAATGGATTTTACCAACAGCACAAGAAACACGAACAGATCTTTGTAGTTTTCATTACAAACCTCAATTATTTCAGCAGACTTTGGTTAGATGTCGAATGTGATCAACTTCTTCCAGAAAAAGCGTGATAAAATCCTAATAACTGTATCCATGACTACGATTGGTTATTTGGCTTTTGTGAATTAATTTTTCCAAATCCCACCAAAAGGCATTCATTCCAAAAAAAAATAAAGATAAATGTTGGCTAAATTATAGAATTTATATAAATTCAGAATGTTTGATGAAGTTTTACATCTTCATGTTTCAAATAAGTATATTTAAATCAGCTTAAGTTATATATAAAACACTCAGACAAAATGTCTTTTCTTTTGAAAGGACAGAGATTTTTCTCGCTGTTGAGCTTTTCTGGTCAGAGATTTACTTTCATGCTTATGTCCCTCTCTGAACTCTAATACTTTGGTAAGATTTCTTCAAGCAGAGAGAAAGAAAGATTGTGGTAGAAATAGGTCTTTCCTTCGCCTCTTTAGTTGTGAAAAATGGTTTTGATGTGAAGCCCCTTCCATCCATTAGACTGATTATCATTTATTTTTTGGAAAAAAGGTAATAATTAATTATCCATATTAGCTTTATATATATGTTCTAACAATTACACTTTGAATGATATTTTCTATAGCTATTGAAAACAATTGAAAGTTAGTTGTAGACCATAACATCTGCTTATCTATGAATCCATGTTTTTACATTTTTAGTACTTGTTTGCTAGCATTAGGAAAGTTTTCAAACAAACATTGTGTTTGCTCAATTAGATTTTAAAAGTTTACTTATTCGATTATGTTGCAAACAGCCTTACCTGATCCAAAATATGGTACCGTATGTCACACCATTTCGAGGCACCCTGGAACAAATGTCGAATAGTGGTGCATATTTACATGGCTTGAAAATGTCGAATAAATCCCACCACAAGGAACCAATAATTTTAGAGGTATTTTTGGCGAGGATGTTGAATAACAACCAATACACGAATAATAAGGTCTAAGATATTTGACACACAACACAAATGTTGTATTTCGAATCATATTAAAGAAAATCTTCAAAAACATTATTGAAATTACAGAGAGTGTTTAAAACAGGAAAAAGCAATATGTGTTTAACCAGGTAACATCTGTTGGGAATTGACACGTTCCAACTATTGATACTAACCAACAAACAAAACATTAATACATACAAATAAGAGTTTGATAGTAACAAACAAACAAAAGCTATCTCATCCTGAAACCCTGACACTCAACCTCACTCTAGCACACACCATGCTACTACTGCAAATGATTCCTAGCAAGGAATTTTTATTGACTTAAGTTTCAAGCATAATAAAAATTTGAAAATTTCATATGACCACAAAACATAAAAAAGGTTCTAGCTTCTATTATATACCATGTAGATTTTCAAATTTATCAAATGATCAATTCATTTCTATAGAATGTTTTTAAAAGTCACAATAATATATAATGAAATCAAATTTTGCCACTTTCACTATGTGAACTCCATAGCAGTTAGGCAAGGTCTAAGATTCTGGTGCCAAATTCTTTATCATTAAAATTTCCTGAAAATTGGGTCTATCAAAGTACATCAAAGATAGTTGAGAGTCGTGAATGAATTAGATTTTTTTCATGAAAAATATTGGAAAATTATTGCATTTCTAAAAAACATACGATGTTGAATATTCTTCACACTTGTCTTGAGCTCTTAATTCCATAATATCCCCCGAGACACCTTTTTTCTTATTTAGTAAGTTCACTTGTGTGGACACCCTACTTTATTTTGGTTGTATAACTTTTTCTTTATCAGATATTCATTTCAAGTTTTGACTTGTATTTGTATTAAACATGATTTTTCATGTACAGTGAATAAATGTGAAAATGTCTGGAATAGAGGCAAAAATTTTCACATCTCAGTTCTCCCAAGAAAATGCCATGGTCAAGAATGTCAAAACTTAATAATATTAAAGACGTGACCTTTTACACCTTAATTTCCATTTTAATGTCTCAAAAGGAACCACTATGACCATAGAAAAGAGGGAACCTTTGCTATTATAGTTATTATTTTGCTTCAGGTTACTAGAGTGCTTTTACAATATGCTTTCTTTTTGTTTTATTAGATTTTTTTTGAATTGATGTCAAAGAGTCAATTAATGCTTTAAACTCCATTTTACAAATGAAAATCACTATAAATTGAATCTATTTGAATAATCACATTTAAAAAGGAAAGCCAGCTTAGTCAGGATTGCAAAATGTTAAAGGTAGATGATGTAATCAATTCATACAAACAACTCCACTCAGCTCATGTTTCCTCAACAGTAATATCTACCATTTACCACATTCGACCACACACCAGCATCAAACCCCCTTTATTGAACACATTTTCAACCACACCCACCATTTATACCCAACTGTCCCTACTTGATACTCATCAACATCAACCCAAAAAATTGTTCAAATCTGAAAACCCCCTTTATCTTTATAGCTCTGTCACCTGAATTCATCTCCACCCACGACCCTCGCATCACCACTCCCTCTACATCTCCTTTGACATTATCATTAGTCCCTCTTTATCAAAGTCAAAACTTGAATAAGTATCTTTGAATGGGGATTTTTTTATGGTTTGTATTTTAAGTCTGAGATGATTTTCACCTTGGCTCTAAATAAATATCAAATAGATTATCCCTACAGAGCTAGGAGCTGAGATAAGGCTTAATGACAAACTTAAAAATAAATTCAAGTATGGATATTATATCAAATTTACATTTTTCTAGTATTAGTCATGGAGCTCTTTCGAAGTTATCCACGCTCTCAAGTGATTCGTATAGTATGGTTAATTCTCATCAATGAGATGGCTTTAGGTAAGTGGACTTTCACACAAAAAGTTTTTTGTATCTCAACATGTTTTGTCAAGTAAGTTTATTCTAGTATAAGTTTTCTATTTACATCACTTTTGTACAACAAAGTGTTTGACTAATATTGGTTATATAGGAAACAATGATATGACAAGATTTTCTCCCTCCATGGGATCTACATGCCTTTCTAGAGGAGTTCATCTCACCCCAGAGAACTTTCAAGCAGAGACTTGTGCATTATGTTACATCTACATGCCATCAACTCAATTTAGATTCAAATGGTCGAAGGCATTTACTGGAAATGTGAGTTATTTTTGACATATTCATGATATGAATTGGAGGAAAAAAGATGGCAACAAAATATCGTTATTCATAATGTTGCTTGCAAATAATCTGCAGATACATAATTACTTTTCTAAAAATACTGAGTTGACCTTTTTTTGTCAAAGTCTATGACACTTGTTAGTTTCATTTCTTTAATATGAGATTGCAGGTAAACTGTTTTCCAATATGAATTATGATATGTTACATCTCTTGTAAGGATGTTAATATGTCAATAATATCAAAGTTATACTTTCCTTGCCAGATGGTAAAAGGTGATATTGAGCTCTAAACAAACTTGGGAGAAAATAAGACAATTCTTTTGACATGATTAGTTTTTCAGGTCCCCATGGATGAAATTATCCGAAGATCTGACTTTTTCCCATCAGAAACAATTCCTCTTTTGACAGATGGAAATACAACTGTATGTCAACGAATCATTATAACAATTTTGTTAATCAGAAATTCTTAAACATGATCAATTTTTCCTTTCCAGGTCGTTGCTAATCACAGTGACTCTAATAGCCCTTTGCTATCGAGTTTTTTAAGTGATTCTTCATCAAATCTTTGGCTCGAATGCTGTCAAGCTGCTATCGACTGTTGCAATATTATGATAAAAAATGAAAAAAAATCTCAATCAGGTCAATTAATGAGAAAAATGACCAAAGGTGAGCAAAAAAGTATTTTAATAAGAGCTTTGAAAAGAGAATGAAAATTTAAATTGAATTCTAATACTTACAAAGTTTAATGTAAATTTTTTTGACATCCTTTACAGTGTGATTTGGTTTAGATGAAAATTTGAATGGAAGCAATTTTATTGGTTATTTTGAAAAAGGAAAAAGTGTGGCTAACCCACTTTAAATATAAGACTTTTTCAGCCATTCTTTATCAACTTTAAAACTATGAGGTTGGGCAGTTAAAATTCAGGGGCTCCTTCCCAACACAGATTTGGCCATTTAAGGAGTTTTTGCTAACAGCAAAAGAAGAATTTTTCCCTTCTTTTGTAATGAGCAAAACCTTTCAATGGCTGATTTGGGCCTTTATATTTTTATCAACTATCTTATGCAACCATAATTTAAAGTTTCATGTTGTTTTGAAAAATCTCAGAAAGTCCTTTCTTTGGTTGAATCTTATCAGCACTATTCATCTATTTATGTACCTCAATTCATTTTGTAGATTATTTGACTGAAACTAATCGATGCCCTCCAACTTGGGATGGTTGGCAGTGTTGGGAGAATGGTGGTACACCTGGAATCACAGAGAAAGCAACTTGTC